>Ga0315905_10001815_pt1 | contig 22701 bp, 17 predicted proteins | sample LakEriMetagenome_5_FD_203522 | JGI IMG/M metagenome (GOLD analysis project Ga0315905, IMG submission 203522) | Freshwater fungal communities from buoy surface, Lake Erie, Ohio, United States - Buoy 4 MA121 | ecosystem: Environmental > Aquatic > Freshwater > Lake | place: USA: Lake Erie, Ohio...
CCGCCCAGGGCACCCGCACCGTCATGGTGCGCCCGTCGCTGAGCACCACCCGGGGCACGCGTGCGCTGATGACTGTTTGATACTCACAGGTGTCGAGATGCCCCCCGCCAATTCCCGCTGCGCCGAATAATTCTTGTCCAATCCTCGGGGGTGCTTTACATAACTTTGCTGACTTGCATACTTGAGGAGTGTTGCCAATTTTTACTCTAAAGCCAATCATTGGCGGTCCATTTGGCAATTTAGCGGAGAGAAAATGGCCGGGGAGCTTACCGCGTCCCCGCAATACGTCCTGATCCGTACTGCGACGCCGGTGCCCGCCTCCAGGAGATAGCCGACCATCTACTGGCGAGGGATAGGTGATTCAGTAAAGCTCCACGGGTGAGCGTTTGCCGTCCTCTACGCTGAGAATCGCGGCGCGGTCTGCACCAAGGACGTCCACGCGCAGTTGCTGGATGTCTTCGTTGATGGCGAGGAAGCGGTCCAGGTCCCACTTGTCAGGGCGGACGAGTTTCTTCTTCGTCTTCTCGACGCGTTCGAGTGCGACGTTGAGGACAGACTCTGGGAGGCCGGCGAGGTGCTGGTGGGCCTGCTCCACCATTTCGATGCGGTGGCAGATCATGACGAGGTCATTGCCGGCCCGCATGGCGTCCTGAATGGCCTGCTCGAAGGTGACTTCATTGAGGATGGCTCCCATGTCGAGGTCGTCGGTCATGACGAGCTGGTCATCGAAGCCGAGCTGATCGCGCAGGAGCTTCTGAATGATGTTGTGCGAGAGGCTGCTGGGCCATCGCGGGCGGTCGGCATCGAAGTCCGGGAAGTGAGCGTGGCCGATCATCATGCTGTCGAGTTCCGGCATCAGGGCGGTGAAGGGGATGAGTTCCTCTGCGAGCAGTTCCTCTTTGGTGCGGTTGATGACCGGGAGGTCGTGGTGCGGGTCGCATTCGGCGCTGCCGTAGGTGGGGAAGTGCTTGCCGCAGCTTAGCACACCCTCGTTGCGCATGGCGCGGTTGAAGATGCCGGCGAATTCCACCACCTGCTGAGCAGTGTTGCCGTAGCAGCGGCCCTTGAGGGAGTTGTCCGCCTCGTCGTCGTAGGAAATGTCGAGCACGGGGCAGAGGTTCAAATTGAAGCCGAAGAGCCGAAGGATGCGGCCGGTGAGGATGCCGTGCTGCTTGATGAGTTTCGGGTCGCCTTTCTGGCGCAGCGACTGGGCATTGGGTGGCTCATTGCCGATGAGCCGGAGCCGGGAGACGCGTCCGCCCTCCTGGTCGATGGTGATGATGGGTTCGACATCCGAGAGGTCGCGGAGGTCGTCGATCAGTTTGCGCAGCTGTTCCGGGTTTTTGATATTGCGGCCGAAGAGGATGAAGCCGCCGGGCTGGAGGGCCTTGAAGCGGCGGGCGGTGTCGGCATCGAGTTCGGGGCCGGGGACGCCGGTGAGGAGAAACTGTCCAAGAAGTCGGGATTCCATGGGCGCTGGCCATACGCGCCGGAGCGGCCCGGTGCAAGCCGCACGGCGCATGGAATTTCATCCTGGCGGCCCGGCCGAAACCGGCTCTCGTGACGTATCAATTAGCTATGTGGACCACCATCAAATCCTTCACTGACATCCGCTGCGAGAAATCCGCCGACGGCATCGCCAAGATCACCATCAACCGCCCGGAAGTGCGCAACGCCTTCCGGCCGCTGACCGTTCAGGAACTCCTCGAAGCCTTCGACATTGCCCACGAAGATCCGTCCATCGGCGTGATCATTCTGTGCGGGGAAGGGGAGAAGGCCTTCTGCTCCGGTGGCGACCAGAAAGTGCGCGGTCATGCCGGCTACATCGGCGGCGATGGGGTGCCGCGGCTCAATGTGCTGGACCTGCAAAAAAAGATCCGTTCCATTCCCAAGCCCGTCATCGCCATGGTGGCCGGCTACGCCATCGGCGGCGGGCACGTGCTGCATGTGGTGTGCGACCTCACGATCGCCGCGGACAATGCGCGCTTTGGCCAGACCGGCCCGAAAGTGGGCAGCTTCGACGGGGGGCTCGGTTCCAGTTATCTCGCCCGCATCGTGGGCCAGAAAAAGGCCCGGGAAATCTGGTATCTCTGCCGGCAGTATGACGCGCAGCAGGCGCTGGAAATGGGGCTGGTGAATACGGTGGTGCCTCTCGCTGATTTGGAGACCGAAACTGTGAAATGGGCGCGGGAGATTCTGCAGCATAGCCCGCTGGCGCTGCGCTGTTTGAAGTCCGCGCTCAATGCCGACTGCGACGGCCAGATGGGCCTCCTCGACCTCGCGGGCAACGCCACGCTGCTCTATTACATGAGCGAGGAGGCCAAGGAGGGGAAGAATGCCTTCGTGGAAAAGCGGAAGCCTGACTTCTCCAAATTCCCCCGCGTTCCCTGACTCTGCTGCCATGAACAAAGAACGGATGATCCGCCTGTCTGCCGCGCTCGCGATGCTAGGCGTCGTGCTCGGAGCCTTTGGCGCGCACGGATTGAAAGAGACCCTGCAGTCCACGCCCAGCGGGCTGGATTCGTGGAAGACAGCCGTGCTCTATCATTTGCTGCATGCGGTGGTGATGTATTTCCTCGCCGTACAGGGAATGGAAAAGCGGGCGTGGCTGCTGTTTGGCGGCGGTGTGCTGCTCTTCAGCGGCAGCATTTATCTGCTGACGACGCTGCAGTGGAAATGGCTCGGACCGGTAACACCGCTGGGGGGCGTGCTCTTCATCGCCGGCTGGGCGACACTCATGATCCGGGGCAGCAGATCATGAGCATCGTAGCGGGCATCGACATCGGAGGCACGCAGATCAAGGCGCGGGCCTTCCGTGACGATGGCATGCTGCTGGCTTCCGCGCTGACGCCTGGAGAAGCGCTTTGCGGCGCGGACTGGTGTGAAAACGTGCGCGAAGCACTGGCGCAGCTGGAGGCGGAATGCGGCCCCATTGAACGCGTCGGTCTTGCAGCGCCTGGGCTGGCGTCGGCGGACGGCCGCAGCATTCGCGACATGCCGGGCCGCCTTGCGGGCCTGGTGGGGCTGGACTGGACGGAGTATCTGCGGTGCCCGCATCCGGTAGCGGTGCTCAATGATGCGCAGGCGGCGCTGCTTGGCGAAGTGTGGTGCGGCGCGGCGCAGGGTTCACTCGATTGCTTCATGCTCACCCTGGGAACCGGCGTTGGCGGGGCAGTGATGTCTGGTGGACGGTTGCTCACCGGCCACCGCGGTCGTGCCGGTCATCTCGGGCACATCAGTTTGAATCCGGACGGCGCGCCTGACATTGTGTGCACACCCGGCAGTTTGGAGGATGCCATCGGCAATCACAGCATCGCCGCCCGCAGTGGCGGGCGCTTCACTATGACCCGGGATTTGCTCGCCGCGCTGGCTGAGGGGGATGCCCATGCGCAGCGCGTCTGGATGGTCAGTGTGCGGGCGCTGGCTGCTGCCATTGCCTCGCTCATCAATGTGCTCGACCCGGAGCGCGTCATCATTGGAGGCGGCATCGCTGAGGCGGGGGCGGCGTTGTTTGATCCACTGCGGGAATTCCTGCGGAAAATGGAATGGCGTCTCGACGGCGAAGCGGTGCCTATCGTTCCAGCGCAACTGGGCGAGTATGCCGGCACTTGTGGCGCCGCCGCGCGTGCCGCCGGGGTGGGCTGAAAACTTCCTGCGGACGCTATTTTTTGCTGCCCAAACGCGCAGCTTCCGGGCACGATGCGGACGTTTCCCCTCTACCCATGACCACGCGTTCGCTCAGCACCCTACTTTTGGCCGCCAGTATGGCTGGCATCAAGGCGCTCACTATTTCTGAAGTTCTCCCGGAAAACGAAGGGGGGCTTCAGGATGCGGACTTTGCTTCACCGGGCTGGATTGAAATCCACAACGACACCGCGGCAGCCGTGGAACTTAGTGGCTGGCGGCTGACGGATGATCCGCTGGTGCTGAACAAATGGACGTTTCCCGCCCAGCCGCTCGCCGCCGGTGCGCGACTGGTGGTTTTCGCCTCCGGAAAGAACCGCGCAGTGGCCGGGCAGGAACTGCACACGAATTTTCAGCTGAATCCGGACGGCGAATACCTCGCGCTGGTGGCTCCCGACGGCGTGACGAAGGCGAGCGAATTCACTTTTCCCAAACTGCGCCGCAACGTGAGCTACACGGTGGCTGCGGCGGCACCGGTGACAACTTCGGTGCTGGCCGAAGGTGCCGTCATGAAGTATCTGGTGCCCGCGGATGGCGCGCTGGGCACTGCGTGGACCGGTGCAGGATTTGACGACAGCGCGTGGAGCAGCGGCGCGACAGGGATCGGCTTTGATGGTGCCGTGTCCGCCGCCCGCATTGACATCAAGACGCCATCGTTTATCAATCTGGCGCCGCCGGTGGGCTGGACTGGATTTAACTTCACGGGTATCCCGGATAGCGGCACAGGCAGCGGCACCACGGCGACCGTCACCGCGGGCAGCATCACGGTGAAGCTGGACGCCATCGGCGGCACGACGCTCAGTGCCCGGAACCGAAGCGGGACTGTGGACGACTGCCTCGCGGATGCGGCTTCGCTCAACAACATTGCCGAGGACTTCGTGTTCTCCAGCACCAGCAGCTACCTCGCCGGAACGCCCCGGGGGATGAATGTCACGGTGAGCGGTCTGGCGCCGAATACATCCTATTCAGTGACGCTCTACAGTTACGATGCCGCAAGCAATGGCGTTCGATCTGCGGTGTGGACGAATCCCGCCACCGGCAACAGCGGCACCCTGACATTTGATGGCGCTGCCAATCAGCTGCCCGATGATGCGGCGTGGCTCTCGCGCAGTGTGACGCTCGCGGCGCAGACGAACGGCAGCGGGCAGTTGATCCTTGAAGGCCGGGCGGCGGCTGCGGGGCAAACCGCTTCGCACAACGTTTATGTCAATGCCATCCAGGTGGGGAATCCCAGCTATGCACCGCTCATTGTCACCAATGTCGCCGCGGCCCTGCAGAATACCACGCGCAGCCTCTATACACGGGCGGCCTTCAATCTGGCCTCGCCGGGCATTTACACGACGGCCCGCCTGCGGGTGCGCTACGATGACGGTTTCGCGGCCTACCTGAACGGCACCCTCATCGCGTCCCGAAATGCACCGGCCTCACCCGCATGGAATTCCCAGGCCACAGCAGACCGGTTGAAGGCCGGTGGCATGACTCAGGAATTGATTGACGCACCCATTCCGCCGGGACTGCTCGTGAACGGAGTCAATGTGCTGGCCATTCAGGGGCTCACCCAGGGCGCGGCGGATACGGACTTCCTGCTCTCGCCGTCGCTGGAACTGCTGGGCACGCTGCCTCCCGGCGGGGTTTACTATGCCACGCCAACGCCCGGGGCCGTGAATGCTACGGCCTTCCAGGGGCTTGTGAGGGACACCTCCTTCAGTTTGGACCGGCAGTATGTCAGTACGGCGACGGCCACAGAAATCGCATGCCCAACCCCAGGGGCGCAAATCCGTTACACCCTCGACGGCAGCGCGCCCACTGCCTCCACCGGCACCGTCTATACCGGGGCGGTCGTGATTCCGGCGAATGCGAACACCATCCTGCGGGCGGCCGCCTTTGTGCCGGGATGGATCCCCTCGAATGTCGATACGCACAGCTTTCTCAGCATGAACGCCATCGCCGGGCAGCCGGGGAATCCGGCCGGATGGCCTGCAACCTGGGGAACGAACAGTCAGGTGAATTCCAATGACGGGGCAGGTGACGGCACGGTGCCGGCGAGTTACGCCATGGACCAGCGGGTGGTGAATAATACCGCGCCCGGTTACTCGATTCAGGATGCGCTCATGGATGTGCCCACGCTGTCACTCGCCATGGCTCCTTCGGACTTCCTCGGGACGAACGGGATTTACCAGAATCCGACCAATCGCGGTACGGCATGGGAGCGCGATGCCTCGCTGGAACTCATTGACCCGGCCGGTGCGGAGTCTGGATTCTCAGAGCAGATACGCGTGGAGATGCACGGCAACAGCAGCCGCAATCCCTACCGCATGCAGAAGCATTCGATGCGCCTGAGCTTCAAAGGAGGCAATGGCTCAGCCGCGTCGAAACTGCGCTACCGCTTCTTCCCCGGATCGAAGCAGGAGGAGTTTAACAAGATCCTGCTGCGCGCCACCTTCACTGACGGCTGGGGCCTCGTGAGCTGGAACTCCCAGCGCTACCGCCCGGACGACAGCACCATGACGCGGGACATCTGGGTGCGCCGTTCGTGGGCAGACATGGGCTATCTCGCCGGGAAAAGCCGCTTTGCGCATGTGGTCGTCAACGGCCTCTACTGGGGTGTCTTTGATGCCTGTGAGTTCATGAGCGAGGACTTTGCCGCGGAGAACCTTGGAGGGATGTCCACTGACTGGCATTTCTGGGACCTCGGTACCGACTACGTGGACCCCGATCCTGCGGTGACTAATCCTTTCGAGGCGATGTTCAATTCTGTGACCAGCCTCGCGGCGGCGACGCTGCCCGCAGACATCGAGACGCAATATCAGGCGATCCTCCAGTATCTGGATCCGGTGAATTTCGCAGACTACTATCTGCTGCATCAGTATGCCGAAGCCGAAGACTGGCCGCACCATAATGGCAATGCCTTCATGAACCGGGTGATCCCGGGTTCGAAAATCCAATGGGTGCCGTGGGATCAGGAAATCGCCCTCCAGCAAACTGGTGCAACGAACGGGCACAACATCGACCGCATTTCATCCGGGGCTGCGAACACCACCACGGCCCGTTCGCCGGGCGTCCTCTGGAATGCCCTGCGCAAGGTGCCGGCGTGGCGGTTGCTGGTGGCGGACCGTGCGCACGCATTGTTCAACAACAACGGCCCGCTCTCGCAGGCCCGCAGCGTCGCCCGCTGGCAGAGTGTCGCTGCGGAACTTGATAAAGCCATCGTGGCGGAAAGTGCTCGCTGGGGCGATACCGCTACCGAGACGCCATACGGCGGTGATGATCTCGTTTCCATTGGCGGGGGAAGCCCGGCGGAACTGCTGGCCCGCAAGCGCAGCCGCGCCGGGGTGCCGCTGAAGGATCCCTATCTGCGCGACCCTGACTGGACGACGGCCATCAATTACGTGAGCAACACGTGGATTCCGGATCTGCACAGCGGCCAGCCTTACGGCATTATCACGCGTCTGAGAAATCAGTCGCCCACTTTCTGGCCGTCGCTGACACCGATCCAGTTCAGCCAGCATGGCGGCAATGTGCCGGCGGGCTATGCGTTGACCATGACAACTTCGGTCCCGGCTCAGGCTTTCTTTTATACGCTCGATGGCTCTGATCCACGGAATCTACAGACCGGAGCCATCGCCGGCACTCTCTACCCTGGTCAGGTGGTGTTGAGCAGCACGGTCACAGTCAAAGCCCGCGCGGTGAGCGGAGTGATCGGCAGCGGCACGGAAGTGTGGAGCCCGCTCACGGAGGCGCAGTTCATCGTCGGCACGCCGGCCAGCGCGGCAAATCTGGTCGTCAGTGAACTGTGCTACAATCCGCCGCTGGCGGGTGCCTGGGAGTTCATCGAACTGCAGAACATCAGTGCCGGTCCCATTGATCTGACCAATGTGCAGTTTGCCGCCGGCATCACCTATGCCTTCGATCCCGGCACCGTCCTGCCGGCCGGTGGACGGCTCGTGCTCGTGCGTGATGAAGCTGCCTTTGCGGCGCAGTTCCCTGGAATCACGCCGCATGGCGTCTTCACCGGAGGGCTGGATAACAGCGGAGAACCAATCGCCCTCACTGATGCCAATGGTGAGGACATCAAGCGGTTCACCTACAGCGACGATCATCCGTGGCCCAATGCCGCGGATGGGAACGGGCACAGTATGGTGCTCATCGCGCCGGCGACGAACCCTGACCATACTCTGCCGGAAAGCTGGCGCGCCAGTGTGCTGCCCGGCGGTAATCCCGGCAGCAGCGATGCCCTTCCGCCTCCGGCGAATCCCAACGTGGACAGCAATGGCAACGGCTATAGCGATCTCTTTGAGTATGCTCTGGCGGAACCATACATCCTGCCGCAGCCGGGCGAGGTGCAGGTGTATCTGCAGGCCGGTGCCGACAGCGCCCGTGTCATTGTGGAAGGCAGCACGAATCTCGCCGGGTGGGCTCCGCTCTCCGCCGCTGAGATGACCGCGAGCAGCGCGCCATCAGGTGGAATACTCACGCAAACATGGCGGCTTCCTGCCGGACTGGACCGTGCCTATTTGCGGGCGCGGGTGGTGCCGCGCTGATAGCGCCGGCGTCACAGCACCCGGCGGACGGACACCAGCCGGTGGCTGAGTTCACCGGTCTCCCGGTTGCGGATGCCTTCATCCGAAATGTCATCCACCCGCACCATGGTGCTGGCGTGGATGACTTCGCCGCAGGACAGCAGCAGGCCCACATGATAGATGCCGAGGGCTTCTGAACCAAAGAACAGGAGATCGCCAGGAACGGCATCGGCCAGTGTGGCCATGGCAGTGCCCTGAGTGGCCTGCTGTTTGGAATCGCGCAGCAGCGGAATGCCAAACTGACGGAAGACCGACTGGATGAAACCCGAGCAGTCGATGCCAAAGACCGTGCGCCCGCCCCATTGATAGGGGGCATGCAGGAAGCGCCGCGCATAGGCGATGAGAGCCGCGAGATCGGGCTCGCCGGCGGGCAGCGTTCGTACGTTGCCGGACCACGGCCAGCGCTCGCCATTGAGGAGGAAGATGCCGTCTTTGAAATCCGGCAGCGGCGAGCCCAGCGGCAGCACGAGATGGCGGTCCCCGCAGGTGGATGTGCCGCAGAGGTCATCCGTGAAATGACTGACCGCGGGCGGCGGGCACTCGCACGGGCTGCCAAACTGCCGCGCCGTGACCCAGCCTTCGTAGTCGTCGGTGAGCAGCCGGATGCGCCAGTAGGCTCCCTTCGATTCCAGAATCTCCACGGACTCACCGCAGCGGATTTGCGTCGTCATTTCTGAAACCAGGTCCGGTTCGCGGCGAACGGGAATCAGGCTGAGCCGGCAGGTGGCGAAGGGCATGGCGTTAGAGCGGGTTGCGGCGTTCAAGCCGTTGCAGGGTGAAGGCGAAAGGGTGCCGGGCATCGGCAGGGTGATGGGTGCTGTGGACTTCCCGCCAGTCGCCAGGGGGGAAGTCGGGAAAGGAAGCGTCCCCGTGGTGCAGGCTTGTCTCCACGGTGGTGAGGAGCAGAACGTGCGCCAGCGGGAGTGCGGCCGCATAGATTTGTCCTCCGCCGATGACGACGCATTCCGCCGCCATGGCGCTGCGGGCGAGGGCGAGGCCTGCTTCGACGGAGGGCGCTGAGTGACCTCGCGCGACCTCAAGTCCGGCGCTGCGGGTGATGACGACCGGCTTGTGATCCGGCTGGAACCAGCCCTGCATTTGCTCCCAGGTGCGCCGGCCCACAAGCAGCCACTGGCCGCGGCAGTAGTTGCGAAATTGCGCGACGTCATCCGGCAGACGCCACGGGATGCGGCCATCCTGGGAGAGGAATCCGTCGGCGGAACGGGCTGCGATGAGAGTGACGGTCATGCAGCCGGTGCCGGGGGCTTACTTTTCCAGATCCAACTCCGGCTTGAAGTCTGCAGCGTGATAGGAACTGCGGACCAGCGGACCGGAAGCCACGTGAGTGAAGCCTTTGCGCTCCGCGATTTCCTTGAAGAAGGCGAACCGGTCCGGGTGAATGTATTCCACTACCGGAAGGTGCTTTTCGGACGGGCGCAGATACTGCCCGAGGGTCAGCACCGTGACTCCAGCCTCCCTCAGGTCGTCCATGGCCTGGAAGAGTTCCGTTTCCGTTTCCCCGAGTCCGAGCATGAGCCCGCTCTTCGTCGCCACTTTGCCCCCGGCCATTTCTTTGGCCCGCTTGAGCACGTGAAGACTGCGGTGATACATCGCCCGGCTGCGCACCAGTGGCGTGAGGCGCTCTACGGTTTCCAGGTTGTGATTGAAGATCTCCGGGCGGGCGTCCATCACCACCTTCAGGGCGTCGTCTTTGCCGTTAAAGTCGGGCACGAGGATTTCGATGGTGATGCCCGGGTTCTCCTGGCGCACGGCTTCGATGGTTTCGGCAAAATGCCGCGCGCCGCCATCGGCGAGGTCATCGCGGGCCACGGCGGTGATGACCACGTGGTTGAGCTTCATGCGCTTCGTGGCGATGGCCACGCGCTGCGGTTCATCGGCTTCGAGTGCGAACGGCTTGGCTGTCTTGACGGCGCAGAATCCGCAGGCCCGCGTGCAGCGGTCGCCGGCGATCATGAAGGTCGCTGTCCCCTGGCTCCAGCATTCCCAGCGGTTCGGGCACTGCGCCTCTTCGCAAACCGTGTGCAGCTTCAGGTCAGCCACGAGGCCTTTGGTGGACCAGAAAACCGGATTGCTGGGCAGGCGCACTTTGATCCAGGAGGGTTTCTTGTCCTGATGCAGTGCGGGATCGATCTTGGGAGTCATGTCGGGGAAACTGTGGGGGCAGGGTGGAGCGATTGCAACCCGGGGGTTTTCAGAAGCGCCGGCCAAGCCGCAAAGCGTTCAGGCATTCCTGGAGAAAAGGACCAAAGTGGGCCCCGGCGGCCGCCACATCGGGGAGTGCGGCGCCTTCGCGTTCCAGCGAAGTCATGACCACGCCGTCGATGCCGCAGGGCGTGATGGCGGCGAAGCCCTCCAGTGGCCCGCCGATGTTGATGGCGAAGCCGTGCTGGCTGATCCAGTGCCGGGCACCCACGCCGATGCTGGCCAGTTTGCGGTTTTCCACCCACACGCCGGTGAGCCCCTCGCGCCGGCCTGCGGGAATGCCGAGCGCAAGGGTGCCGTCGATGAGCGACTGCTCCAGCGCCCGCAGGTAGTGATGCAGGTCCTGTCCGTAGCGCGTGAGATTGAGAATGGGGTAGCCCACGAGCTGTCCGGGACCGTGCCAGGTGGCCTTTCCGCCGCGGCCGGTTTCCACCAGCGGAGCCGGCAGGCTTTCGGGATCGCCCAGGCTGGTGCGGTCGTGGGTGCGGCCGATGGTGAAGACGGACTCGTGCTCCAGCAGCAGAATGGTATCCGCCTCTTCGCCCGCCAAATGCCGGGCGAGCAGCGCATCCTGGAGCCGGAGGCCTTCGGCATAGCTGATGCGGCCCAGCCATTGCAGGGCAGGGCTGTCGGGCGGTGCACCGGCGGTTTGCATCCCGCAGCCATTCCCCGGCCCTCCGCATCCGCAAACGAAAAACCCCTGGCCAAACGTGAGGCTGTGCGCTGGAATGGGCGCGCCCCTGCTATCCCCGAACATTTCAATCATGTCTTCATCCGCCAACTTCGAGCCACCACAGGCCAGCCTCGGGAATACTCCACAGCCAGCGCTGCCTCAGGGGCTGCCCTGGTATAAATACCTGAACGGCCACCACTGGTTTGTGCTCATCATGGCGACCCTCGCGTGGGTCTTCGACTGCCTGGATCAGCAGTTGTTTATTCTGGCCCGTCCGGCGGCCATGAAGGCTCTCCTTCCGGAAGGCTGGGACCAGAAGGAATTCGGCGGCTATGCGACCTCCATTTTCGTGCTCGGATGGGCCGTCGGCGGATTGATCTTCGGGGCCATCGGCGACCGCATCGGCCGGGCGCGGACGCTCACCATTACCGTGCTCATTTACTCGCTCTGCACCGGCCTCAGTGCCTTTGCTCAGGACTTTACGCAGTTTGCCATCTACCGGTTCATCACCGGCCTCGGAGTCGGCGGAGTCTTTGGTCTCGCGGTGGCCCTGGTCGCGGACACGCTGCCGGAGCAGGCGCGTTCCAAGGCACTGGGTACCCTTCAGGCCATGTCGGCTGTCGGCAATATCACGGCGGGACTTTCCTCCATCTGGATTGGCAGTCTGGCGGCGAGCGGGAAGATCGTGGCCGCGGACTCATGGAAATACCTTTTCTGGCTTGGGGCCCTGCCAGCATTCCTGTGCGTCTTCATCGCGTGGCGGATGAAGGAGCCGGAAAAGTGGGTGAAGGCCCGCGCGGAAGGTAAGATTACCGGCGTTAAGTTTGGCAGCTACGGGTCGCTGTTTGGACACGCGACCTGGAAGCGTCACGCCCTCGGCGGCATGCTCCTCTGCATCGCCGGTGTCATCGGTGTCTGGGGGATTGGGTTCTTCGCGCCGGAACTCGTCGGCGGCGTCATGGAGCAGTCGCTGCGCAAGTCCGGGTTATCAGCCGCAGAGATTGCCTCCGAGAAGTCCAAATGGATGGGCTACAACAGCATCGTGCAGAACACCGGGGCCTTCTTTGGCATGATGGCGTTTACCTGGATTGCCCAGCACACCGGACGCAAGAAGGCTTTCGTATTCGGTTCCCTCGCGGCCATGGGCGCGACCATTTTTTACTTCCTCTGCTTCAACGGCAAGGAGGACATCTGGATGAGCGGTGTCATGGGCTTCTTCCAGCTCGCCCTGTTCGCCGGCTTCGCCATTTATCTCCCGGAACTGTTCCCCATCCGCCTCCGCAGCACTGGCGTCAGCTTCTGTTACAACGTAGGGCGCTTCATTGCGGCGACCGGACCGTTTACCCTGGGCTACCTGCAAAAGGCCCTTAGCGAAAAAGCTACTGCAGTCGTGGCAAATGCCGGCGATGCCGCTATCGCTGCGGCCAAACTCGATGCGTTCCGCGAGGCCTGCTGCTGGCTGAGCGGGATCTATCTCATCGGCTTGCTGGCGCTGCCCTTCCTGCCGGAAACCAACGGCCGCCCGCTGCCGGAGGATTGATTACATTCGCCAGCCTTTGCGGTATTCCTTAGTCCAGAGGGCGCTGGCCGCCTGGGTCGGATTGACGAGGCTTCCTCCCAGTTCGGGATTGAAGCTCACGGCACCGCCTGAGCGGTAGGCGATGTTGCCGAGGTGGCAGATTATGGCGGCGACCTGGCCGTCCCGTGCCGGGCAGTGCAGCCGCTTCCCGTCGCGAATGGCATCGGCGAGGTTTTGGAAGTGCGGCACGTCGCTGAAGGGCGGGGCATTCCTGCCCGTCTCTTTGCCTTCGGCGTCGTAAAGCGTGTAGCCGTTGCTGGTCAGGGCGAGTGATCCTTCCGTGCCGTAGAAGGTGACGAAGGGATGGCTCTCGCCGGCATTGCGTTTGTGGCACGAGCTGCCCTCCCACGTCACCATGCAGGGACCGAGGTCCGCGGCGAGGGAGACGGTGTCCGGCGTTTCCTGATCGTCGTCGAAGTGATAGCGGCCGCCCATGCAGGTGACCTGTTTGGGGTAAAGACGCCGGCCGTGCGCTTCGGAGAGGCCCCACACCGCGAGGTCCAGCCCGTGCACGCCGTTGTTGGCCAGTTCACCGCCGCCGTAGTGCCAGAGCCAGTGCCAGTTGTAGTGCACAAGGTTGTCGCGGTAGGGCGTCTCCATGAGCGGGCCCTGCCACAGGTCCCACGAGAGCCAGTCCGGCGGCGGGGTGACTTTTCCCCGGCCGATGGATTTGCGGTCGGCGTCGTACCAGCAGCGGGCGATGGTCACTTTACCAATGACCCCCTCTTTAAGCCGCTGGATGGCCTCACGCATGGCGGGCAAACTGCGGCGCTGGGTGCCCTGCTGGACACGCAACTCATACTGTTCCTCCGCCTGCAGCATTTTCATGCACTCCGCGGCGGTGTGGCTGCCGGGCTTCTCCACATACACATGACAGCCCACACCGAGTGCCCAGTTCGTCGCCGGGGTGTGCCAGAAGTTGGGCGCGGCGATGCTGAGGACGTCCAGTTTGCCTCCGGTGAGGAGTTTGCGGATGTCCGTCTCCGTGTCCGGCCTGGCCTTCTGCCCGGCTTTCTCCACGGCGCGCAGGCCTTCTGCCATGCGGCGGCTGTCCACCTCGCAGAGCCCGGTGATTTCCACATCCGGCACCTGCAGCCACGCATTGATGTGTGCCAGGCCGCGTCCCAGCCCCATGACCGCCACCCGGAGCCTGTTGGAGGGAGTCGTTTGCGCGGAGAGTCGTCCGGAAAGGGCGGCGGCTCCCGCGGAGGCGAGGAAAATGCGGCGGGAGGTCATGGCAAAATCACTGTGGCAGAAACACGAGGCAGACCGGCTTGCCCACCGTGGCGCGGTGCGGCGTGGCGGTGAGGGTGCCATCGGCGGGATTCACACTGAAGACGGCGATGCTGTCGGAATCCTGATGCGCCGCGACGAGCCATTTGCCGTCCGGCGTGAGATTGAAATTGCGCGGCGTCTTGCCGCCGGCGGGCGCATTTTGCACCAGCGTGATCGTCCCCTTCGCAGCGTCCTCAATGCGGAAGACGGCGATGCTGTCGTGGCCGCGGTTCGAGCCGTAAACGAATTTTCCCGACGGATGCGTGACGATCTCGGCGGTGGAATTTCCGCTGCCGGTGTAGTCGGCCGGGAGCGTGCTCACGGTGGTCCCGGCGGTGAGTGAAGGTACCTTGGCGTCCCACACAAACGGTGTCACCGTCGAGTCGAGTTCATTGATGCAGTAGAAGATTTGCCCCGCGGGATCGAACGCCCCGTGGCGCGGTCCGGCTCCGGGTTTCAGCACACCTTCGCCCGCAGGTTTGGGCTTCAGCGTGTGGGCGGCGGCGTCCACTTCGTAGATGTAAACCCGGTCGGTGCCGAGATCATTCACGAGCACGTGGCGGCCGTCTTTGGAGAGCACCGCGCCGTGCCCGTGCGGCGCCTTTTGGCGGTCGGCATTCACGCTGCTGCCGGTGTGCTGGATGAAGCCGGTGCGCGCCGCAAGACTGCCGTCGGCGGCGAGGGAGAATGTGCTCACGCTACCGCCGCCGTAGTTGGCGGTGACGAGCATTTTGGCTTTTGGCACGAGGCACAAATGGCAGGCCCCCTGGCCCGGGGCGTCGGCCACGGGAAGCTCGTTCAGTTTGGTCAGGGCTCCTGTGACCTTGTCCACCTTGAAGGCAGCGGCCGAATTCCCGGATTCACTCGCGGCGTAGAGATGTGTGCCATCATCGCTCAGCGCGAGGAACGACGGGCTGGCCAGTTCCGCAGCCGTGCCGGCGACCGTGAGTTCGCCGGTGTCACTGTTCATCTTCAGCAGGGTAATGCCTTTGCTGCTGCTGCCGTCTCCGGTGTAGGCACCGGCATAGACGATCAGTTCTCCGGCGGTGACGGAGCGGGCGAGAAGGGCAGCGGAAAGGAGGATGGGGGCAAATTTCATGCAGTCGAGAATGTAGAGAACGGCGTGTGCCGTCAATGCGTCGCAATCGCGGCGATTTTTCCGGAAAAATGCCCGCCGCGCCTCCGTAGGGCAGCGCCCTCAATGCGGTTCGGCCGGGGACTTGCCAGCGCTGTGCAGGATGGGCAGAATGAACCATGCGTTCTGTCCTGACATTCCTTTCGCTCGCCACACTCGCCGCTGCCGATCCGCTGCTCTCGCCGCAGGAGGCGCTCAAGAAGTTCACCGCGCCGGAGGGTTTCAGCGTGGACCTCATCGCGGCGGAGCCGGACATCGTGCAGCCCATCGCGTTTTGCTGGGATGCCCGCGGGCGCATCTGGGTGGTGGAGGCGAAGACGTATCCCACGCGCCGGAATAACAAACCGCCCGGCGGCGACTCTGCGAAGCCGACCGACGCGCAGTTGAAGGACATCTTCGGTGGTGAGGACCGCATCCTCATTTTCGGCGATGAAGACGGCGACGGGAAATTCGAGACGCGCAAGGTCTTCGCTGAGGGGCTCAATCTGGTGAGCGGCATCGAGCTGGGATTCGGCGGCGTGTATGTCGGCGCGGCTCCCTATTTGATGCACATCCCGGACAAGGACGGCGACGACAAGCCGGACGGCCCGCCGGAGATTCTCCTGGATGGCTGGGGCTGGCAGGACACGCACGAGACGCTAAACAGTTTCATCTGGGGCCCCGACGGCTGGCTCTACGGCTGCCATGGCGTCTTCACCCACAGCAATGTCGGCGCGCCGGGCACGGAGAAGGAAAAGCGCGTGCCCATCAACTGCCACTACTGGCGCTTCCATCCGGTGCGCCGCACCTTCGAGGCCTACGCCTCCGGCACGTCGAACTCCTGGGGCTTCGACTACAATGAATACGGCGACTGGTTCAGCGAGGCCTGCGTCATTCCGCACTTCTGGCACATCATCCAGGGCGGCTACTACCTGCGGCAGAGCAATCCGCTGGGGCACTTCAATCCCTACGTCTACACCAACATCGAGACCATCGCCGACCACCTGCACTACATCGGCAACACCCCGCACAGCGGCAACAACGTCAGCGACGCCGCGGGCGGCGGTCACGCCCACTGCGGCCTGTGCATCTACAACGGCGACAACTTCCCGCCCGAATACCGCGGCCGCGCCATGATGTTTAACATCCACGGCCAGCGCATCAATCAGGAGGAACTCGTCCCCAAAGGCTCCGGCTATGTGGCGAAGCACCTGCCGGATTTCGTGAAGGCCAACGACAAGAACTTCACCGGCGTCGCGCTGAAGGTCGGGCCGGATGGCGCGGTGTATTTCATCGACTGGTACGACATGCAAAAATGCCACCGCCCGCAGCCGGAAGTCTGGGACCGCAGCAACGGGCGCATCTACCGCGTGAAATACGACAAGACGTGGAAGCCGTGGAAGGGGGATATCGGCAAGATGACGGCTAAAGATCTGGTGCCCGCCCTGGTAAGCAGCCAAGGTTGGCAGGCCCGCATGAGCAGAAGACAACTTGCTGAAAGAGAAACAAAACCAATAGAGGTTCGGGATGCAGAAATCATGATTTATGAAGTCCTTACTGTTAAAAGTGTGGAAACTCAGTTATCCGGCTTGTGGGCACTGATAGTTTCCGGACATTTTGAATCGGCGGCTTTGCAACTTAGCTACACAAAGATTGATGAAATGCCCCCGGAAGTGCTCCAAGAATATATACAGCAAATGGCCAGCACCCCGCTTCATCTTCTTTTTCTGAAAGGCGTTCTGGAAAGATTGGCAGTAAAAGAGCAATCCCCGCCGGTTCGCTTGGCCTTGGCGAGCGCACTACAGCAGCTTCCGCTCGATGACCGCTGGCCCGTCGCCGAGGCTCTCATCGCTCACGGCGAGGATGCGAACGATCACAACCTGCCACAGATGTATTGGTATGCCATCGAGCCGCTGGTCCCTGCCAACCCGGAGAAAGCGCTCGCCCTCGCAGAGAAGTCGAAGATTCCCCTCATCTCCCAGCACATTGCGCGCCGCCTTGCCGAGACCGATGGCGGCCTGCCGCATCTCATCACCGCGCTGGGCAAAGAGAAGACGGCGGCCGGCACCGTCTATCTGCTGAAAGCCGCGCTCCAGGGACTCAAAGGCCGCAGCGGTGAACCGGCACCGAAAGGCTGGGACGGCGCGTGGGCCAACATCGACGACATCCTCGCCCGCCGCCCCGACGCCAAGCCCCTCGCCGCCGAGATCACCGACCTGCGCGAAGCCGTGGCCGTGAGCTTCGGCGACAAACGCGCCTTCCCCCGCCTGCGCGACATCGTCAAAGACCCGAAGCAATCCGCCGAGCGCCGCGAGACCGCCCTGCAGACGCTTCTTGATGGTCAGGACCCCGAAATTCCCTCCCTCATCGAATCCCTCCTTGATGACCCCGTGATGCGCCTCCCGGCTCTCAAAGCCCTCCCCCGCGCGACCGGGAAGTAACGGACCGCGAAGTTTTACTTCGCCTCTGGTAACGCTGCGCTCTTCAGGAGAAGCGAAGTGCAAGTTGCCTGCGGCTGTCTTCGCTCCGCTCCGGCTCTCGGTCCCTCTCAGGTCGTCCCTGGGGGCATCGGCAATCGTCCGAAGACTTTCGAGAAATGGTCTAGCCGCAGCAAGGCCGTCCCGGCCTTGAGAGTTCGCTTCCGGAGTCTCGATTTGGAGTTCTGAGACAAGGCCGGGACGGCCTGGCTGCGGGCTTCCGCGGCTTTCAAACTCTGCCTAAAACAACTCCACCTGTTGCCATGCGGTGGTGACTGGCCGGGGCGGAGGCGGCGGAGGCGGGGTGGCGACCGTGAACCAGGGGGTGGGTTCATCCTGCGTGGCACAGCTGACCTGAGTGGCGGGGCAGCCGGATTTGCCGAGTGCTGCGCGAACGGTGCCGGTGGCGGCGTCCGGAGAATTGCAGTCGCGGCTGAGGTGGCCAAGGACGACGCGATTGAGCCGGGCGGTGGCCGTTTCGGTGAGGAGTTCCGCGGTTTGATCGTTGGAAAGGTGGCCGTGCCGGCTGGCGATGCGCTGCCGTGTGCTCCACGGGCGTTTGGTGTCGTTCGCGAGCATCACGGCATCGTAGTTGGCCTCGACGAAGAGGCTGTCGAGTTCCTGGACTTTAGCCTTCACGAGGGACGTGGCGTGGCCGAGGTCGCTGAGGATTCCCAGCGAGGCCGAGGGACGGCGCAGGACGAAGCCCATGGGATCGACGGCATCGTGGGGGACGCGGAAGGTTTCGATGCTGAAGCCGGCGAAGGTAAAGGTGCCGCCGCAGGGGATGGTCTTCCATGCGCCCGGGGATTTCACGGCGTCCTTGAGGACTTCGCGGGTCATGGCGTTGGCAAGCACCGGGACGCTGTGCTTCCGGCAAAAGACATCGAGACCGCGGGTATGGTCGCCGTGCTCATGGGTGAGGAGAATGCCGGAGAGGTCGCCGGGTTTGACGCCCATGGCCTCCATGCGGCCGCAGAGTTGCGAGGCGCTGAGGCCGGCATCAATGAGGAGGACACCTTCCGGGCAGCGAACGAGCGCGGCATTCCCGCCGCTGCCGCTGCCGAGGATGGTGAACTCAATCATGGCCGGCAAAGACGGCGGGTCAGGACAGGCGCTGCTCCTCGCGGATGGCGATGAGTTCCTTCATGACGTGATTCACGCGGCCGCTCCACGTGGCGGTGCCAAAGGCGTCGTGCAGCTGGCGGTAGAGCCCGTAGAGACGGGCATAGACGGCGTGGTTGCGGCGGTCCGGCTCGTAAACCGTCTCACGCACCCGGCACAGGGCGCGCTGGGCGTCCTGCACGGAGTCGAATCCGCTTTCCACCGCGCCGGCGGCCATGGCACCGAAGATGGCGGCCCCCAGCGCACAGGTCTGCTCGCTGCGGCTGACTTTCATCGGGCGGCCGAGCACGTCGGCGTAGATCTGCATGAGGGCGGCGTTGCGGATGGAAAGGCCGCCGGTGTTGATGACTTCTTCAACTTTGACGCCGTATTCTTCGAGCCGGTTGATGATGGTGAGCGCGCCAAAGGCGGTGGCCTCGATGAGGGCGCGGTAGATTTCGTGCGCCTTCGTATGCAGTGTCTGACCAAGCATCATGCCGCTGAGGCGGACATCGGTGAGGATGGTGCGGTTGCCGTTGTTCCAGTCGAGCGCGAGGAGGCCGGTCTCACCGGGTTTGAGGGCGCTGAGGGCTTTTTCCATGTTCTGGAATTTGGCTTCCACGGTGGTTCCATAGGTGTCGGGCACGAGGTGATTGACGAACCAGAGGAAGATGTCGCCGACGGCGCTTTGGCCGGCTTCCAGACCGTAGTAGCCGGGCAGAACGGAGCCGTCCACAATGCCGCAGAGGCCGGGAACATCCGCCAGCGGCTGCTGGTTCGGATGGATCATCAAGTCGCAGGTGCTGGTGCCGAGGATCTTGACGAGCGTGCCTTCCCGGATGCCGGCGCCGACGGCACCCATGTGCGCATCGAAAGCGCCCACGGCCACGGCGATGCCGGCCTTGAGTCCGAGCTTTTTGGCCCAGTTCGGGCTGAGACGGCCGGCGAGCTGATCCGAGGTCAGGGCGCGGCTGTAAAGACGGTCGCGCACAGCGGGAAGGTCGGGATCAAGCTGGGCGAGGAAGTCGCGGGCAGGCAGGCCGCCCCATCCGGCATTGAACATGGCCTTGTGGCCGGCGGCGCAAATGCTCCGGGCCATGCGGGAGGGCTCGGTCGTTCCGCAAAGGACCGCGGGGATCCAGTCGCAGTGCTCCACAAAGCTGTGCGCCGCAGCAAAGACGCCGGGCGAGACTCGCTTGAGGCGCAGGATTTTGCTCCAGAACCACTCGCTGGAATACGTGCCGCCGCATTTGGCGAGGTATTCCGGATGCGTGCGGGCGGCGAGTTCCGTGATTTCTGCGGCCTCGGCGTGGGCGGTGTGGTCTTTCCACAGCCAGACCATGGCGTTGGGATCGTTGCGGAATTCCTCCAGCAGACCGAGCGGCGTGCCGTCGGCATTCACCGGGATGACCGTGCTGCCCGTGGTATCAATGCCGATCCCCACCACGCGCTCTGGTTCGAAATCGCGGTTAGCCTTGCGGGCCTGCTCCAGCGCTCCGGTAATGACGGCCACCATCCCGTCGAGGTAGTCCTGCGGATTCTGCCGGGCCACGTGCGGGTCGCGCGGGTCGGTAATGATGCCGAGTTCCCCGGTGGGGTAGGGGAATACAGCGGAGCCCAGTTCTTCACCGGTTTCGAGGTCCACCAGCAGTGAGCGGCAGGAGTTGGTCCCGTAGTCGAGTCCGAGGGCGTAACGTTTATTCATGGTCGCGGCCTATATGGGTGAGGGCGTTCCTCAGGTCAATCACGGGCAGGCCGGGAATCATGAAATTTCCGGCACATCCTGATGGGAATCACCTGTGGTTGGATTCCGGAAATTGTGATAATTCGCGAAAGAGCGGCATTTTTTAGTTATTGGGTTTTAAAATTATGAAAAATTTCATTTATTGTGCGGCCACTCCTTTCCACGATGCTGAATATTCCTGAAAAGAAATTGCCGGTATCCCGCCAGGGTGGGGACCTGTATGGTTGCCGGGCCGCCCGTCTCTGCGGGCTGCTAGTCCTCCTGTGCCTGACTGTTGGCCTGAGGCCGATCCGCGGGCAAAGCACGGGGGCGGAGCTGGAGCCGGGGACGATTCCGGTGGTGGCGTATGTTTCGGAAGTGCCCCACCAGTGGACGGGATCGATGGGGAATCCGCTGGAATTGTGGGCTCGGAAGCTCGGCTCAGTTTGGGTGGCGTCGTATGCCGGTGGTGGCGCGACGATTGCCAATCTGCGTCCGGAACTGTCGTGGAAGCGGCTGGAGAAATTGAGCCGTACAGGGAAAGCGGACGCCTTTGCCATCCAGGGGTATGAATTGATCGAGCGCGGGGCCGCGACGAATGGAAAAGCGGCGATGGTGGAGTGCATTATCCTGAGACGGCGGGAGGCGCAGCCTTTCCGCATTGCGAAGCTCGAAAAGAAGAAAATCCGGGTGGATCGCGGCGGCTGCGGTGATCTGGTGAACCGCTGGCTGGACTGCAAAATCATCCCGGAGATGGGGGCGAAGCGGTAGTATCGCGCCGAGTTTTACTCCGCCTCCAGTGCCGCTGAAGCCGTCCTCGATGTCTATTTTGGCCGCATTGATGCCTGTGTCGTGAGCCGTGAGGACTATCAGGAACTCCTGCAATACAATCCCGCCGGATTGAGCGGCCAGCAGGAAGAGGTGCGGTCGTCCCCGCCGTTTTTGAAGCACATCATCGCCTGTCCAGCCGGTGAGCGGCGGGCTTTGCGGAAGCTGGCCCTGCAAAAAATGCCGAGGACATCACCCTGATGCTGGGGGCACAGCAAATACGGCCTCGCCCCTGCCAAACCGGAAGACGCCAAAACCCTTACCGTGCTGCTGAACCGGTGGCGGACCCTCACGGGGCAGGCGCCGGAAGGAAGCCCGGACCGTGATCAGGCGGCCGCCCAGCCGGCACCGCTGCCCGTGCCGGAAAGGAGGCTCCGGTGAGCGAAGCCTGCAAGTCCCGCCGGGTCAGTATCCTGCGCCGCATCACGCTGCTCTCGTGGCTTGTGGCGGTGTTGAGTCTCGCGGTATTTGCCGTCTTCACCATTCTGCAGCTCAGGCGGACGAAGGTGATAGAGCTGGATGGGAAATCGCATGCACTGGCACAGAAGATTGAGCAGTCCATTTCCCAGCACATGGCCGATAACAGCTGCACCCCGGTCATCATGCGCTGCCTGGAGGTGATCGAGAGCGATCCGTCGCTACGCTATGTGGTTATTACGCTGCAGAGCGGGAAGGTGCTCACTCTTTATGTGGACACCAAAGGCCGTCCCTGCTGGAACGACGACCTGGCGGCCACGGGAGGAACGACACCTTTGGCAGGGGCCAACGACAGTGTCAGCGTCGCCGCCGATGCGCTGGGAGGGCGCGTCTGGCACTGCCGCCACACGGATTCAGAACGGGCCACGGGGGAGGGAGAGATTTCGCTGGGGATGCCGATGCAGGAATACGACGATTCCATTCACGCGATTTACCGGAATGCCGGGACGACCGGTGGCGTGGTGCTCATCATCGGGGTAGTGGCCGCCTACAGTGTGGCGCGGAACCTCATCAGTCCGCTGCGGTATATCCAGTCCTTTGCCCACAAGGTGACCGGCGGCGCGCTCAATGCCCGGGCCAATGTCGATGTTGCCGGGGAAACCGGCGACCTCGCGGAATCCATGAACCGCATGGTGGAGTCACTGGAGCAGTCGAATGTCAAAATTCGGGACTCGATGAAAAGCCAGGCGTCGCTCCGTGAAAAGGAAATCCTGCTGCGCGAGATTCACCACCGGGTGAAGAACAACATGCAAATCCTCACCAGCCTGCTCCGCCTGCAAACAAGGCAAGCGGACAGCTAAGAGCCTGTTGAAAAACACCCACTCCGGAATTGTTCCTGACAAAGCGGAATTTTCCGGCCTGCGGCGCGCGCCATCTGATATTCTGCGCTGCATGGGAAAATTCCGCCGACAGGATCAGCAGCATGCGCAGCAGGAACTCTGGGTTCCCGCCGCCGCAGTGGTCA
>Ga0315905_10001816_pt1 | contig 22698 bp, 28 predicted proteins | sample LakEriMetagenome_5_FD_203522 | JGI IMG/M metagenome (GOLD analysis project Ga0315905, IMG submission 203522) | Freshwater fungal communities from buoy surface, Lake Erie, Ohio, United States - Buoy 4 MA121 | ecosystem: Environmental > Aquatic > Freshwater > Lake | place: USA: Lake Erie, Ohio...
CCCTTGCCCCCGCCCGCCCCAGCCCTTAAACGGGTCGGCGGAGTGGTGGCCGAGTGGTCGAAGGCACACCCCTGCTAAGGGTGCAGACGGCAACGTCTCGAGGGTTCGAATCCCTTCCACTCCGCCAAATTCACTTACCGAAACCGCATCTGGGCCCTGTAGGGGCCTTTTTTGTTTTGGTTTCAAAGGGGTTTAGTTTTGGTGGCCGCCCTACAGAGACTGACAACGGGCTCAAAATCAGTCTCTGAACGCCATTTGTCTCTAACCGAGCGCCCCACGGCTCCGGAAAGCCGCTTAGAAAAAACGTATCATTGTCAGTGGCTTGTGCTTTTTGGCGAACGTCATTTTCGGAAGCGCATTTGATACCACAATCTGATGCGAGCCCGTGGGTCTGTCAAAGGGCGGTCGATTCAGGGCGGCGAGCCGCATCTTAGCCGCTTGGAGGTGGGTTTGACGGAACGATCTTAGGTGCAGCGCCATATTGGCCCATTTTTGGCATCGAGGTTGGTGTGCTCTGTTACAGAATTGACAGTGATGTTTCCTTACATATCTAATTGAAATCTGCGCTCCTGTTCTTGGGAATTCATCGTGCTCCGTATGTTTGTCGTAACGTCTTTGTTAATGGCAGTAACTGCAGCCCGGGCTGCCGATATCACGCCTATGGGCTCCGACGCGCAGGGCCGATTTTTCTTCATGATATCAGGGGATTTGACAACGGGTGATGCCGAGAAGTTTCTGACGGCGACGGATGGAGCGGCCACTGCAACTATTGTATTTCAGAGCGATGGTGGAGATTTGCAAACCGGCCTCGACATAGGATCGTTGGTCAGGATGCGCGATTACAGCACTGTCGTCCTGGACGGTCAGTCTTGTTATTCAGCCTGCGCCCTTGCTTGGCTTGGTGGCACGAAACGCCGCGTCGGTGCAGATGGGAGGGTCAGTTTCCATGCTGCCTATGTTCTGGAAAACGGCAATGCACGGGAGTCAGGTGTGGCGAATGCACTCGTTGGTGCTTACCTAAGCAAGCTTGGCCTACAAGAAGACGCTGTTGTTTTCCTAACCGCGGCTCCGCCCGATGACTTCAACGAGCTGGACGCTAAGTGGTCGGCAGATCTTGGGATTGACGTGGAATTCGCCTCAACCCGGTCGCTGATTTTCGGATTGAAGGATGTCGACCAAGTAGAGGTGCCTTCAGGACCATCTCAGCTGACCTGGGAGGAACTAAGCCCAGATATGATCGCTGACATCAGCTCCGCTGCGGCCGACGGCAATGCGGATGCTCAGTGGAATTTGGGAATTCTCTATCTGAGCGGTTTGAACGTGCATGTTCCAAAGGATGTAAAGAAGGGTATCCTCTGGCTGACAAAGGCTGCCGAGCAGGGCGATGCTCGCGCCCAATTCAACCTCTACTTTGCCTACCGAGACGGCGACGGCGTTCCCCAAGACGATGCTCTCGCTGCAAAGTGGTTGGTCAAGGCCTCGGAGGCCGGCCTGAAGGATGCAGAAAGCGAGCTTGCAAGGACCTATATGTTTGGCGGCGTATTTGGTCCCAATGAAAACAAGGCAAATCTATATCTCAAGAAGTTGGCCAAGGATGGTGAGCCTTGGGCACAATTCAACCTTGCCGTGAGCTACGAGTTTGGCAGAGGGCTCGAGGTCGACGAGAAGGAAGCCGCAGCGCTCTACAGGGCGGCAGCGGAAAGTGGCTTTCCCGATGCACAATTTCGACTTGGCCTAGCCTATATGAATGCACGAGGTGTCCCAGTCGATTATCAGGAAGCCGCCAAATGGATGAAAATGGCGGCTGAGGCTGAAAACCCTGACGCGCAGTATAGTCTGGCATGGATGTACGCGGATGGGCAGGGGATGCCAAAAGATCCGGAACTCTCTGCCAAATGGATGTCAGCTGCTGCCGTAAATGGCGACGCGAATGCCAATTACTGGGTCGCCAAGAACTTTTCATCTGGCAATGGCGTTGCAAAAAATGATTACAACGCCGCGAGTTTCATTTTGAAGTTCCTGCGTCAAAAGGATTTTCGCGGGGAAGATAACGCCTCCGCAAGCGAGATCGTAAATAGTTACCACGGTGACTGGACCCCTGAGACCATTGCGGCATTGCAAGAGGCTCTGGCAGAAAAGGGTCATTACAAGAAGGCAATTGATGGAAGTTGGGGTCCGTCCACCTCGGCTGCGGTCGAGGCCTTCTATCGTGCAGAGGCTAGATAAGCCTACCACCGGCGTGGCTCTCCGACACTCGGGCAGCCATCGGTTACCGGTTCAAGGCATGTGCCATGGACATGACGATCGGGTCAACCTGGGCTTCCAAACACTACCTCCGCCTGCTCCGACCAAGGCAGGGCCGCGCATTCACTGAGCTGTAGCATGGTTGCAGCAGGAATCTCGCGTTTGAAAATCAGACGTTTAAACACCTCGGGGGAGAGGTAAGCCAGTCGGAGTTGTCGGCTCACAAATCGTTCGGCAAGGTTCACGGCCGATGCAAGATCACGCACCGTGCCGAACTCGCCGGCCTCCATACGCCGCCGCCAACCCCAGGCGCGGCCGATGGCGCGCAGGATATGGGGGTCCTGTGTCTGATCTTCGCTCGGCAGGTAATCTGCGGGTGGCATGATTTTGGGCCGCCCGTTCTTTTTGCGCAGCTTCAGCGGTACGAAAACCTGAATGGTATCGCCGGACCCCATTATTCCGCAGCCTCAAGCTGGCGCGGCGTCATAAGGTCCCGCATGACACCGGCGATGCCGTCGGTGCGCAGGTCGATGACAAGGCCATCGGCCATAACCGTAACGCGCCGGACGAGGAGCTGAATGATGCGTGCCTGCTCTGCTGGAAAGAGCTGTTCCCAAAGCTGCGGGAACCGCTGCAGGGCGGCAAGTGCTTCCGCCTCGGCAATGTCATCCCGGCCTAGCGCCGAGATGACCTGCGCGGTGGTTTCTGGGGTCCGCAGTACCCTGCGGATTTCACCGATCACAGCGGCTTCGGCTGTATCCGCTGGCAACCGACGCGCAATGCCGTCATCGGGCGGCTCACGGTTTTTCAAAAGGTCCATCGACACGTAATACCGATACCGGCGGGAACCTTTCTTTGTGCTGGAGGGCGTCATGGCTGCACCCGTTGCGGTGAACAGCAGGCCCTTCAGAAGCGCGGGCGTTTGCGTGCGGCTGTTGTTCGCGCGCTTGCGTGGGCTTTCGCTCAAGATGTCATGCACTTGATCCCAAAGCCGCGCATCGATGATGGCCTCGTGCTCACCGGCATAGGCCTGACCTTTGTGCACGGATTCCCCGCGGTAGACCCGATTGTTCAACAGCCGATAGAGATAGCCTTTGTCTGCGGATGCGCCCTGTTTGGTGCGCATGCCGTCACGGCGAAGCTCTCGCGCCAAAACCGTGGCGGACCCAACCTCGACAAAGCGCTCGAACACCCTGCGCACTTTGGCGGCATCCTGTTCATTTACCACCAGCTTGCGGTCTCGCACATCATAGCCAAGGGGCACATAGCCCCCCATCCACATGCCCTTCATGCGTGACGCTTTCACCTTGTCGCGGATGCGCTCGGCCGTCACCTCACGTTCGAACTGGGCAAAGGACAGCAGGATGTTCAGCGTGAGCCGCCCCATGGATGTCGTGGTGTTGAAGGACTGGGTCACCGAGACGAAGGTGACGCCGTTGCGGTCGAAGACCTCCACCAGTTTGGAAAAATCCATCAGCGAGCGCGAGAGGCGATCGATCTTGTAGACCACCACCACATCCACCAGTCCGTCTTCGATGTCGGCCAGCAGCTGCTTTAGCCCCGGGCGCTCCAACGTGCCGCCGGAGATGCCGCCATCGTCATATCGGTCACGCACCAGCGCCCAGCCTTCCGACTTCTGGCTGGCGATATAGGCCTCGCAGGACTCCCTCTGGGCGTGCAGGCTGTTAAACTCCTGCTCGAGGCCTTCCTCGCTGGATTTGCGCGTGTAAACAGCACAGCGCAACCTGCGGGCGGGTTTGACGGGAAGATCCTTCATGCCTCACCCCGCTTGCGTTCACGCAGGCCAAAGAAGCGATACCCATTCCACTGGGTGCCGGTGATGGTGCGGGCGACGGCGGAGAGCGACTTGTATCGCTTGCCGCCACATTCAAATCCTTCCTTCAAAACCGTCACCGTGTGGGGGATGCCCTCCCATTCGCGGATCAGCTTTGTGCCAACAACCGGGTTGCGGGGATCGGCAATCCGGGCCTTGCGCGTCAGCGTGCCGTTCACCTCATCAGCCAACAGATCCAGCAGGCGGCGTGTCTGCTTATCTGGGCCACCAAAGGTCAGCTCCTGAATGCGGTAGGCCAGCCTGCTTTCCAGAAAGTTCCGGCTGTTGTTCGGGGCGGGCGTATCAAAAAGGATCTGCCATTCCGCCTTCAGGTCGTTGACGGACATGGTCTTTAGGGCAGCCAGTCGCGCCAGAATGGGTTCGTGTGTCGTCATGCGGATCTCCTGCGGGTTGGACCCGCAGTACCGCTCTGTTCGAGGCGGAAGTGTAGCGAACAGTCTCCGGTTTTCTGAGAAATATGGTCACGGTCGCGATCTATGAGGCGCACCACGGCCGTAGCGATTAGGCCATAAAGCTCCGTGCGGCGTTCATGCGCCGTCATGCGGTCGGGGTGGAGGGGATTGGGGCGTTTCATCGATGTTGTGCTCGCAATCAGCGTTGTACTTACCGACCAAAAGCCAATCAGATTGCATTGATGGGACAGGCTAATTGCATCGGCGCACATAAAACGGAACGGAGGAGGAACACCCCTCTTGCGGGCCGAAGTTTTGTCCACGATTATCGAACGTTGAATCGTCCGCAAGAAGATTTTCGTTGAGGTGGTTTCATGGCACGCAAAGCGTCCCCGATCGGCTTGCTATGCTTTTCCGCGAATGGAATTGCGCGCGACTTTGTCGCTCGAATGGCGCTTTGGTGTCGGGAAGGGCACGATGCCGACGTGTGCCGCAGGTTACTGCATCCGAGTTCAACCCGCTTGGCCTTCCGGTTGCGCCCAACAACTTTTGTTTTCAGCATTTAAGGAGTTTTTGATGGTCCGAGCCCCTGCCAAGAGCTGCCCGAACCTTTCGCGGTTATTCGATGATGCCGAACCGAGGCTGCTTTCCGGATTTCTTGAAAGCAAGGCTTTCGAGAGATTGAAATGGCTAGAGACCTACAAGTTCGATCGGGAAAACTCGGACGGTCCATCAACTGCCAGAGAAATGCTGCGGAAGGAAAAGAAGGACCGGCTGGGCCCGCTCGAATCTGAAGCAGCCCGGATTGTCACAATCGCGAGCGACCGCGGCGAATACGTCCTGGAAGGTCTCGCCAATACTTCGCTCGAACCCGGCGACGCCAAGATGCTTCTGAACCAGCGGGACAAGCTCGCGCGAAGCCTGTGGGCCTTTGCCAATGAACACGGCTTGTTTGAAGCGGCAGAAAACAGCCTGCACCTGCGTCTCTACCGGCGATATGACAAGCACTACCAGACCTTCATGGCCGAGCCTTCGGCGGACGGTGGCCCGGATGCTGGCAGCGCATTACTCGATGCGCTTCTTGTCGATCTGAACAAGCGCCTCGATCGCGGCGACGGATACAGCATCGACAGATTCGATATCCCAGAGGATGGCGATGAACCGGCTGCGGAGATGTACCTGTTGTTCCATCCCGATCCACCCACCAGCGTTCGGGAGATAGACGACGACGGCAACCGGTCGAGCATTTACTTCCGCCCGCCCGGAGAGGCTATGATCGTCTTCACGCCGTCGACCGGGCGGGTTCACGTCCGTGCGGGAAACCGGAAGCTGCGGCATACCATCGCCGAACGATTCATCGAGACGGCTCTCGATCAGACCTATTCCAACCAGCCTGTCGACTTTCAGGCATACGACATCTCGCAGTTTCTAAAGGGGTTCGAGCTCGAGCCTCCGGAACTCGATGACGTTGTGATCGACCGCACGCAGGTGATCCGGGCTGACATCAGCATTGGCAATCTCGCCAATCGCCTCTCGCTTTCCACTACGATCGATCAGGACATCTCCGAGATTATCGACAGCCAGCCGGGCCTCCGCAAGATTTTCGAGCGGGCGGTCGCGATCCGCTTCGTCGAGATCGCGGTGCGGTATCGGCGCGCTGGACGGGACGAAGCACAAACCCTCGACTTCACGCTTACCGACCGCAACACAAGCAGCCTTCTCAGCGTCGACGACCCCTTCGAACGGGTTCTGGGGCATCACCTACTGCGATACTGGAAGATCCTTCGCGACGGCCGTGCACCAGGCGACGCAGAGAGCATGGCGGTCATGCCTGCCTTGCTGGCCATATGGGACATCGGCTTAGACAAGGTATCTGGCGCATGGCTTCTGAACCGTGGTGTTGATCCGGGCCTTATGACCGAGCTGGGCTTTCTGGTACCAGCTGGCTGGGAAGGCGATGACCTGATCGATGATGAGGACGAAGTTGGCCCGGTCGCTGGCGAGGTGATTGTCCGGGTCGAAAAGGGAGATGCGGAGGCAGGTGACCGTAAGGTGGCCGACATCAAGGTCACCGAGGGGCAGGTATCGCCGGGTGGCAACCCGGATAGCTACAGGATCTATCGGGTGCGCGACGGCTGGGTCGCGCAACACCTCAAGGCGCGTCTTGAACAAGCGCTTGACGCTCCCGCCATCGAGAAGCTGACCGACGACCTTCTCTACCTTGGGACACTTTCGGTCGATGGCGGCGATGTCCCGATCTACCTCGCGCGGGGTCTCGACCGAGAGAAGGTCCGGTCGGCTGTCGATACGGAGCTGAGGGCGCGCCACAGCCTCGGCATCGGATTGGTCTTACAGGCCGGCAATGCTCCCGGCCCATGCCTCGCCGCCAATGTTTTGACACCGCTGGCCGATCAGATCGAAAGCGACCAATCCGAAATCGCGTTGGTCGCAGACAAGCTCCGGTCTGTTTTTCGGCGGCACCGGATATTGGCCCGTGGTGGCAAGGCCGTCGAACTCGCCCGCACCGGGGAGAACATGGCGACCCTGTTCGTGCCCGGGAAGGGCAGCATCGACATCAGAGGTGAAAACCGGATCGCGATTATCCAGCGGTTGGTCGATGCCCATAACAGCGGCCCGATGCCAATGACGACGGGGGATCTTGTCAGGGGCATTGCCGAAGACCAATCCCTCTCGAACATCTTCAAGCAGCCGCTGTGGGACAAACTGAAGTCTAGTTTCTTGAGGAGCCTGGGCGCAAAAGGGCCTTGGGAGATCGCCATCTGAAGGGCGGCTCCGATCCGGCTCCGATTGGGGGGTCTGACTAGCTCCGATTCCCTAAGCCAATTGGGGAGCTCCACATCAGAGGAGCACCCCGATGCCGACTCCCTTCCCCTCGCGCCAACCAGCCCCGTCGAGCTGGCCAACCAGCGCGAAGCCCAAGCCCACCACCCTGAACCCGGAATGGCGCTGCACGCGCTGTGACAAGCTGCTCGGCGTTTGCCGAGACGGGCGCATGCACCTGCGCTTTGCGCGCGGGCATGAGTATTTCGTGGGCTTTCCCGTCCTAGCCACCTGCCGCGGCTGCGGGACGCTGAACCACGCGTCCGGCCCCACCGGCTGACACGCCCCACACGACCACCACCCCCCCAAAACCTAGAGACGCATGACGTCCTGACCCGGCCACAAGAAGGCGCACGACGCCTGGCCGTAAGGCAGGCGTCAAATGTGTCTCTCATGGCACGAGTTCCGTGATCATCTCACGGCTTCATCTTCTACTTTCAGCTTTCAGCGTGGCTTTGATGCCATCCGGCGCGCGCAGGCCCCGCTGAAACCCTTCAGCGATCCGGCAGCGATGCTCGATGCATTGCATCGCTCAGGTGGCGATCCGGGGAAAAAGAACCTGATCCTCATCGCGCTTATCAGCGCGGCGCAGGGCACAGGGAACTCGTCAGACTGCGCGCTGACGCTGTTGCTACTGGCACTCTGGCCCGGCCTGGATGCTATCCGGCACCGGTCGATCTGGCGAAGGCTCGGCACTCAAGACGAGGTGACGTCTGATGTGTTGGCGCGAACCATCGAAGCCGTGCGCGGGCTCGACCTTGGGCAGGTAAACTGGATTGCAGCCACCGTGTTGCGCAATGTTGAACGCGATATGGTCCGGGCGCGCAAACGCCAAGCCGAGCGGGAAAGCCTCTCCAGCGGTATCGAACCCGACGAGGTGTCAGCGGATCAGATCGGGCTGCAATCTCTGCCCGAAGACGCTGCTCTTCCGAGGAACCTGCAGAAGTTGCTCGGCGCGGATGCGCTTTTGGTAATCCGCGTTGCCATTGAGGGCTACTCACAAATCGAAGCTGGCGCTGAACTTGGCCTGACCGAGGCGGCCGCGCGCAAGCGTTACCAGCGCGCCCTGCGCAAGTTGCGCGACGCCCTCGTGGAACTCCCCTGAGCCAATGTCCTGATCCGGTTCCGCCGGTGGCTTTTTCCCTTTGAGCGCCAAGAGCGCCTTCCCTCAAACTGAAGGCTGACATGCATGAACAGCACTGCTGATATCTCGCTCGAAAACTATCACCGGCTTCCAGGGCTCTATCGCCGCTGGGAGCTGACCGAGGTCTGCGAGCCCAACCGCAATTACCAAATCGAAGACGCCGGCACCCATGCCGACGGGACGCCGCTTCTGGCGATCTACGTCGCCCAGCCCGCGCCCGATGTCCACGAGGCCGCGTGATGCGCCTCCTCGATCAAATCATTCCAAGGAGAACACCCATGCCGGAGCAACCGGACGAAATCACACTTCTTCGCAAGGCCAGCTACGGTCTCGAAGATCTCCCCCAAACCATTACCTTCCCGCAGCGCCCCGGTGACGAGCCGCGCGAACCGCTTCGGGTTGTCGAGGCCACCGTCGACGAGATTGCCTTCGCGATTGTGGAGGCGGAGCGGGAAAGCTCAGCGGCCTATCGCCGCGCCGACGCACTCAAGCGTCTCTACAAGTTTGCCCGTGAGGCTGGGTGCATCGGTGGTGATCGTGCAGCGGCGGCCGTGATGAAGAAGGAGGGCCAGTGATGGCCCTTCCCATCATCACGGCCGACCAGCGGCTTGCACAGCGCAAGGGCATCAAGGGCGTCATCTTTGGCAGATCAGGCATCGGAAAAACGTCCCTTTTGTGGACACTGGATGCCCCGACCACGCTTTTTCTGGACCTGGAGGCAGGCGATCTCGCCGTTGAAGGTCTTGAGATTGACACGCTTCGGCCTCGCACCTGGAAGGAATGCCGCGACTTCGCGGTGTTCATTGGCGGGCCCAACCCGGCGCTGCGCGACGATCAGCCCTACAGCGAAGCGCATTTCGCGGAAGTGTGTGCCCGTTACGGCGATCCGGAGGTGATTGAAAAGTATCAGTCGGTGTTCATCGACTCTATCACCGTGGCCGGTCGGCTTTGCTTTCAATGGTGCCGTGGGCAACCCGAAGCCTTCTCTGAAAAGACCGGCAAGCCTGATATCCGCGGCGCCTATGGTCTGCACGGTCGCGAAATGATCGCATGGTTGACCCATTTGCAGCACACACGCGGCAAACATGTCTGGTTTGTCGGAATTCTCGACGAGAAGCTTGATGACTTCAATCGCAAGGTTTTCCAGCCGCAGATTGATGGCGCGAAGACCGGGCTCGAATTGCCGGGGATCGTCGATCAGGTCGTCACCATGGCCGATATTCCGGACGCAGATGGCAAGCCTCAACGGGCGTTTGTTTGCCAGACGCTGAACTCTTGGGGCTTTCCTGCCAAGGACCGCTCAGGTCGTCTCGATATGGTCGAGCCGCCGCATCTCGGACGGTTGATGGACAAGATCCAGCGCCCGGCAGTGGCCGCCTCTGCGCGCCTGTCTTGGCCGCCTGTGAACCCGGCCGATCCCGCGTCCGCACAAGAGCCGGTCCAGCCCTGACCACATCTCGCCAACCCCGGTGTCCCGATCGGGGCATCGGGTTGGCTTTTCCCTTTCGACGCCACCGAGCGTCACATCCGCAATCAGAAAAAGGAACCGCTCAATGTCCGGACCCTGGAACGACTTCAACTCCGCGCAATCGAACACCAACGTCATACCGAAAGGCACTATTGCCAAGGTTCGCCTGACCCTTCGTCCGGGCGGCTTCGATGACGCCTCTCAGGGCTGGACAGGCGGCTGGGCCCGCCGAGCGACCAGCGGCGCTGTCTATCTCGACGCGGAATACACCGTACTCGAAGGCCCCTTCGCCCGTCGCAAGATCTGGTCTTTGATCGGCCTCTACAGCCCGAAGGGCCCTGACTGGGGCAATATGGGACGCGGCATGGTCCGCGGCATCCTGAACTCTGCGCGTGGAGTTTCAGATAAGGACGGCACCGCCGAGGCCCAGTTGCGCCGTCGCATCAATGGCTTGGGCGATCTTGATGGGATGGAGTTCGTCGCCCGCATCGACATCGGCCAAGACACAAACGGCGAAGACAAGAACGAGATTCGCGCCGCAGTCACGCCCGATCACCGCGAGTATGCCGCCTTGATGGGCAAAATCACGCCGCAGGTCGGTGCCGCCACATCTCACAGCTATGCGCCGCCGCAGCCTGTTGTCGCCCCGCAGACCAATCAGCCCGCTTCTGCCCCCGGCAATGCCGGCCGGCCGAGCTGGGCTCAGTAAGGGGGGACAGGCCATGCGTTTGCGTCCCCGCCAGAAAACATTTGTTGAGCGCAGCGTTGCTGCGCTTGCGTCCCGCGGCAACACGCTGGGAGTGGCGCCTACGGGTGCCGGCAAGACGATCATGCTCTCGGCGGTTACCGGCGAAATGATCGGTGACGGCGCCAAAGCCTGCGTGCTGGCCCATCGCGATGAGTTGACTGCACAGAACCGGGCAAAGTTCCAGCGGGTGGTGCCGGGGATTTCCACCTCGGTGATTGACGCCATGGAGAAGTCCTGGGGTGGTCAGGTTGCCTTTGCGATGGTGCCGACGCTGGCGCGAGCTTCCAACCTCGCCGAGATGCCCCGTTTAGACCTCTTGGTCATCGACGAGGCGCACCATGCCGTCGCCGAAAGCTACCGCCGCATCATCGACCGTGTGCGTAGTGCCAATCCTGACGCGCGCATTTTCGGGGTCACGGCCACGCCAAGCCGGGGCGACAGAAAGGGCCTGCGTGAGGTCTTCGACAATGTTGCCGATCAAGTGCGGCTGGGGGAATTGATCGCCTCTGGTCATCTCGTGCCACCGCGCACCTTCGTCATTGACGTGGGTGTGCAGGATGAACTGCGTTCCGTCCGCAAAACCATGTCGGATTTCGACATGGCGGAGGTTGCGGACATCATGGACCGCGCGCCCGTCACCGGTGAGGTGATACGCCACTGGAAGGAAAAGGCGGGTGACCGCCAGACGGTGGTTTTCTGCTCCACCGTTGACCATGCCCGAAATGTGACCGATGCGTTCAAGGCCACAGGTGTTTACGCCGCGCTGATCCACGGCGAACTTGCGGCTGAAACGCGCAAGGCCATTCTGGCCGACTATGCGGCGGGCAATATCCGCGTGATCGTTAACGTTGCAGTGCTAACCGAGGGTTGGGATCACCCGCCGACCTCCTGCGTCGTGCTGCTGCGCCCCAGTTCCTATAAATCTACCATGATCCAGATGGTTGGACGCGGCCTGCGTACCATTGATCCCGAAGAACACCCCGGGCTGATCAAAACCGACTGCATCGTTCTGGATTTTGGAACTTCAAGCCTGATCCACGGCACGCTGGAACAGGACGTCGATCTTGATGGCAACACAGAGGCCGGCGTAGCCCCAACCAAGACCTGCCCCGGCTGCGAGGCGGAAATCCCGCTCGCCGCCGCCGAATGCCCGCTCTGTGGCGAGGCATTCGCGCGTGAAGACGAAGGTTCCGGCGAGGGCGGCACGGCGGCATCCCTTTCGGGCTTCATGATGACAGAAATCGACCTCTTGCAGCGGTCAAGTTTTGCATGGGTCGACCTCTTTGGAACAGACGATGCCTTGATGGCCGCAGGCTTTAACGGCTGGGGCGGTATCTTCTGGAAGGAAGGTGTCTGGTACGCCATCGGCGGAGCCAAGGGTGTTCACCCGCATCTCCTCGGTATCGGTGAACGCACGGTCTGCCTTGCTCAGGCCGATGACTGGCTCAACACCCACGAGACAGACCAGAGCGCCTTCAAGACAAAGGGTTGGTTGAGCCAACTGCCCACCGAGAAGCAGCTGAAATACCTGCCGCCCGAATGCCGCCATGACTTCGGCCTGACGCGCTATCGCGCCTCGGCCCTCCTGACCTTCCGCTTCAACAAGCACGGCATCGGCCAGCTGATCAAGGACGCAGCGGGCCCAGATCGGTGGGCGGCATGACCCATGACACCCTCTACACCCACCAGCGCCGAAGAGCGGCGCAGGGTCTGGCATCCACGTGGGAAGCTCTGTGCTGTCTGCCGGCAACCAACCCGCGGCTTTGGCTGGTTCGATCCAGTGCGTTCGAATCGGCCCCGGGCATCAGTCTGGTTCTGCTCGATGCCATGTCAGTTCTTGTGGACGCGTTTGGCCAGGGAGCGCTTCACCATGGTTGACCTTACCGACGAAGAACGCGCCGCGATCACCGCCACCATGAAACGCGTGGCGCTGCTGATGGACGAGATCGGCTGGGCCACTTCACTTGGCGCGCTGTCAGAGGCGCAGGTGCGCGCCCTAATCGAAGAAGCCGTCGAGGGCTTCCGTGAAGCCATGTCCGACATTGCAAAGGCCAATCCGACGGAGGTGCCATTTTGACCTTGGACTTCAATCATAAACCCAGCCTTGCTGATCGGGTGAGCACTGCCATCGACGATGCCTTGACCGCGGATCAGGCAAAAACTACGCCCCGCGACTACCTTGGCGGATCGCGTCTCGGGCATGCCTGCGAACGTGCGCTGCAGTTCGAGTTCACGGCGACGCCGAAAGACGATGGCAAGGACTTCAGTGGCCAGTCGCTGCGCATCTTTGCCATCGGGCATGCACTTGAGGACCTCGCCGTGGCCTGGCTCCGTCAGGCGGGGTTCGATCTTTACACCCGCAAAGGCAACCGGTCTGACGGCGGCCAGTTTGGCTTCTCAGTGGCCAATGGGCGTATCCGGGGCCATGTCGATGGCATCCTTGCCGCGGGGCCGGAAGGCTTTGGCCTCGCGGTTCCAGCACTCTGGGAATGCAAGACGATGAACGCCAAGAACTGGCGCGCCTGCGTCAAGGATGGCGTAACCAAATCAAAACCTGTCTACGCTGCTCAGATCGCCGTCTATCAGGCCTATATGGACGCGCAGGTGCCCGGCATTTCTGCCAACCCGGCGCTCTTCACCGCGATCAACAAAGATACGGCCGAGCTTTACCACGAGCTCGTGCCCTTCGACGCCGATCTCGCACAGCGCATGTCGGACCGTGGTGTGCGGATCTTGCAGGCAACAGACGCAGGCGAGTTGCTGCCGCGCGTCGCCAACACGGCTGACTTCTTCGAATGCCGGTTTTGCTCTTGGGCGGATCGGTGTTGGGAGCTGCCCACATGACTGACGACGGTGTTTTGCACTTCAACCCGTGGATGGACTTTAACGACGGGCCGCCATCGGAAAACCCGTTTGGATGTGACCCAGACCCTGGGCAAATTGGCGTGTTTCTCGACACCGTCTTCAGCTGGTGTGAGGGGCTGATCCCGCTCAGGGGCTTTGTCGACAAGGGACAAGGCCGGGATGGCAAGCCGCACAACATCTGGGTCCCTGCAGACGGTACTGCGCCAGAAAAACTCGCAACATTTGCTGCATGGGCCAACCGCGAGGGCGCTGCCGTCTATGTCATCCCGGGCACTGTCACCGAGCAGGGGCAGGCCCGCGCTGCCGATGTGCTGCAAATGCAGGCCATCATCGTTGATCTTGATGCCGGCGACATCCCCGCCAAGCTTGACCATATCACCCGCCACCTCGGCCTGCCAACGCTGATCATCGAAAGTGGTGGCCGCACGCCCGAAGGGGCGGCGAAGCTCCATGTCTGGTGGAAACTGACCGAACCAGCGGAGGGTGAGGATCTCGTCACTCTGTGCCGTCTGCGCGGTGAAATCGCCGTGAAGGTCGGAGGCGATACGCATTTCCGGTCCGCACACCAGCCGATCCGGGTGCCCGGCACAGTCTACCACAAAAATGGCCACCAGCGGCTGGTGCAAATCCGAGAGCATCACGCGGTCGAGGTTGAGCTTTCGGATTTTGCCGACAGGGTCGCGAAGATGCCGCCAATGGCGGGCGTTGGCTTTGCGAGCGATCCCCCCTCTGCACCGTCCAAACCCGCCATAGAGGCCGTTCTAACCACGGCCGTACGTGAAGGTGCAGTCGACGATTGGTCGCGCTTTCAAGGCGCCAGCGCCGCTATCGGCCATTACGTGCGCCTGGTGCATGAAGGTCGCCTTGACCCTGTGGAGGGGTGGGAAGCCATCTGCGGCTACAACGCCGCCATGCTGCGCCCGCCCTGGCCTCTAGACCGCTTACAGGCCGAGTCCGAACGCCTCTGGGCTCTGCACGTCAAAAGGAACGGCCCGCCGTTCCTGCGACTGCCCCGCGCAGAGACACCTACAGGCCCTTTGCCAACCTTCAGCCTTGGCGCACTGCTCGATGATTACAGCCCGATGCCTGATGACATCATCGCGCCACGCGTCCTGACGCCGGGCGGGCTTCTGGTGCTGGGCGGAGCGCCCAAGGTCGGCAAGAGCGACTTCCTGATCTCGTGGCTTGTCCACATGGCGGCGGGGGTGCCGTTTCTCGGCTTCACGCCGCCCCGGCCACTGCGCGTGTTCTACCTGCAGGCGGAGATCCAGTATCACTACTTGCGCGAACGGATGCAGCAGATCAGCTTGGCCCCCGGGGTGATCGCGGCCGCTCGCGACACATTCATCGCCACCCCCAAGCTAAAGCTGTTGCTGGATGCCGACGGCGTCACCCGCATCGCCGAAGCAATCCGGGCCGCATTCCCTGATGCGCCGCCCGACATCATCGTTATCGACCCGATCCGCAACCTCTTCGATGGTGGGCCGGACGGCGGCGGCGAGAACGACAACACTGCCATGATGTTCTTCCTGAGGGACCGGGTCGAGGTTCTGCGCGAAGCAGTCAATCCGGACGCCGGTGTCATTTTGGCCCACCACACCCGCAAGGCGGCCAAACATCAGGTCAAGGATGACCCCTTCCTTGCCCTCTCCGGCGCCAGCGCGCTGCGCGGCTTTTACACCTCGGGGCTGCTCATGCATCGGCCCGACGAGGACAGCACCCCGCGCCGCCTCGAAATCGAGCTGCGCAATGGCCCCGCACTGCCGGGCAAGTTGATCGATAAGGTTGCGGGTTGCTGGGTTGAGCTGAACCCGATGAACGAGCGCCTGGTGCGCAAGGAGGTCGGGGCCAAGCTCGACGCTGAACGTCTGCGCAAGCACGATGTCATTCTGGGCATGCTGCTGGACGAGGCGGCAGGCGAGCGGCTTTACACCGCCATGCAGTTCGCCGAGACCTTTGAGAATCGCGGCGGTCTGGGCAGCAAGCACACCATCCGCGAACGCCTTTCTGTGCTCTCAACCAAGGGCTTCGTGAAGTTCCTTCGCGACCCGTCTGGCTTTGGCTTTCCCGTCACACGGTCACGGTTTGGCTATGTTTGCGTCGAAGGCATGCAGTTCGGTTTGCCTGTCGAGGAGGTAGATCCATCCACCGGCGAGATCACCAAAACCGTCCGTCCGGTCCTGCCCAGCCACTTCAAATGCCCCCAGTCCGGGCTCAGCCTTCAGGTCGAAAACCCTGCTGTCTGGGTCTACCCGGAGGGCCTTGATGACGACCTCACTCATATGAGTGAGGCCTAACTCATATGTCTTCACCAACTGTGCACTCAATGAAATCAACGGGTTACGGGAAAATAAGTGTTAGGTCCCTAACTCATACCCGAAGACTTCATGAAGTCTTATTTTCTAATAAAATCAGTATGTTGGACACATCGGAACAGTTAGGTGCTGAACCCCCATACTACGTATGGGATGGCCCCACCCAAGGGTGGGCCACTCATCCCATGCGTAAGGGCCTGGCGCGCGGGCCGCCCAGATCGGTCTTCCCTCCCCCGATCCGACGACGGCAGCCCGACCTGCCCAGGCACATGATCGCCGCCGTCTTCCACCACGACCAGCCACCCAAACAAGGAGACCCATCATGGCTGACCCGACCCTGATAACCACAGGCATCGGCACAAGGGCTGAATCGTCGTATGCCTTCCGGACCGGCCGCACCATCCTTGCCCTCGATCTGGGCACCATGACGGGCTGGGCCATCCGTGGCTTCGACGGGCTCACGACCAGTGGCACCGCGAGCTTCAAGCCCGGCCGCTTCGATGGTGGTGGCATGCGCTACTTGCGTTTCATCAACTGGCTAACGGAACTCGACCGGCTTTCCGGTCCCATTGCCGCGATCTGGTTCGAGGAGATCCGGCGCCACGTGGGCACCGATGCTGCCCATGTCTATGGCGGGCTCATGGCGACCCTGACCAGCTGGGCCGAACTGCGCGGCGTGCCCTATCAGGGCGTGCCGGTCGGCACCATCAAGCGCCACGCCACCGGCAAGGGCAATGCTGACAAGCAGGCTGTGATCAACGCAGTTCGCGCCCGCGGCTTTAGGCCCGCAGACGACAACGAGGCTGACGCAATCGCGCTTCTCCTGTGGGCGATCGAAACGAATGGGGGTGTTGCATGAAATGGCATCCCCGCGGCTACGGCGGCGATCGCCGTGATCCCGAGCAGGTCAAGCGCGACGGCTGGCGCGAACAGGGCCTGTTCGCGGTCATGGTCGATGATGCACGGCTGACTTGGCCCGAGCGTGCCTTGGTTGAACAGCTTGGCACCAAGCTTTATGGCAAGCGCCCGCAAAGCGGGGAGGTGCGCCATGGCTGACCGCAGCTGGACCGCCGAGGACGTCGCCGATCATTTCGAGGAGGCCTTCCGCACCTTGCGTAAGCTGCCGCCTGTGAAGGTGCAGGGCTACGTTACCGCCTGGCCGCAGATCGTGCGCTCGCAAAAAGAGATCCTCGCGATGGAGCCCGAACCGATGCGGGTTTGGCCTTCAGCCAGCGCCATCTCGCGGCTTGAGCAGACCTTCGACTGGGTGCTGTGGCTTTGCGAAGACGAGCGCCACCTGATCTGGTGGCGCGCCGCGCGCAGGCCCTGGAAGGAGATCACCTACGAGTTGGGCGTCGACCGCTCCACCGCGTGGCGGCAGCACAAGCTGGCGCTGACCAAGATCGCTTCCCGCCTCAATGCTGCAACTGCATAAAGTGTTGCAACACTTTTTCCTTCGACAGATGCAACATATCCGTGCTATCTGAAAGGCATGATGGGGAGAGTGTGTCGGAAGACAGTTCTCCCCGTTTTCTTTTCTATTTGCTCTCGATCAGGCGCAGAACACGCGCGGGAATGTTGATCGAACGAAGGAACGCAATTTCTTCGTGCTGGTCTGGACTGATGCGCTCCTTGGGTTTCTTAACCTCTACCAGTCGCGAGAAAGAAACTCCGTCTTGACCGCGTTTCTTGGCAAACAGGAATAGGTCCGGAGTTCCGAACTTTCCGGCCCTTTCGGGGGAGAGGTGGCGACGCAGGATCTGATCGAGCCTCTTCGGGCCCAAGGCTGCAAATAGGTGGGCGACTGAGGAGGCCTCCGGCAGCCAAAAGTGATGCCTTTCGTCATCCAAGCCTAAGCCCTTTATGCCAGCATCGATCTGTTCGACCGACAGCCTGGAAACCTTCTCGGCATCTGAACCGAAAGCGAAATGCACGGCGCGCCAAGTATTTGGCCCCAACCTACAGCCATGAAACGAGTGCCCATCCATTTTGCGACGCCGCCAGCGGATCAGAACCACATTCTCCGGGATCGCGCGTTCATCGCCGAGGCCGTCAGGATCGACCAAGTATCTTACCCGTCCATCCACATTGATCGGGTCGCGAACGATATGGCTGATGCGCAGCGCAGGCGCTTTGTTAATCTCGGTTTCAAACATCTCATCGGGCATCTTTTTTATCTCCCTCTCGCACGCGTATAGGAGACGACACAAAAGACGGGTGCCGCAAGACGGAAACTTCTCCTCAATACACAAGGGCTGCGGCTTGACCGTATCGAACCACGAGCGTATATACGTCTGTATGCTCACAGGAGTTGATCATGTTCGAAACCCGCATTCGCAAGGTTGGCAACTCGGCCGTCGTTACCCTATCTGCCGAAATGCTTGCAGCCCTTGATGCCCGCGAGGGCGACACCGTTTACTTGGTGCGCGGTGATGACGGCAGCTTAAAGATCACCCCGCAAAACCCTGAGTTGGCAGCCGCTTTGGCAGCCGCACAAATCGTCATGGACGAAAACCGTGACATGCTACAGGCCCTTGCTTGAGCGAGCCCATTTGGGTGCCCGTGCAGGCAATTGTGATCATCCATGACCGCCAGATCGCCCGTCATGGCGGTGCACCGGGCATGCGAGATATCAAACTGCTTGAGGCGGCGGTCGAACGGCCCCGCAACAAACTTGCCTATGCAGAGCCCAGCCTTGAGACCATTGCTGCAGCCTACGGCTTTGGAAACGCCAAAGCGCATGCCTTCGTTGACGGCAACAAGCGCACAGCGTTTGTGACAACGGCAACGTTTCTGCGCCTGAATGGCTTTGGCTTGCGCCCCGATCCCCTTGAGGGTGTCAGGGCGATGGAAGATCTCGCGACCGGTTTGATGACAGAAGAAGCCTTCGGCGCCTGGCTTGCCAAACTGATGGCCCCACTTGATCGCTAAGGTGCTGCGGGGTGTTTCGAAAGCTTCTGCCGGGTCTTAAAGGCTGCCTGAGAGTTAGAAGAACCTGCACTTGGTAGGCGAAAGTTCGGAAAAAACCGTCTCCACCCAAAATGTTGCACCGACTAACCCATTGATAATGAACGGGTCCCTCCTGTTTGTAACCGTCTTCGGAAGGGCGAGGCGCGAGGCTTTCCCAGTGACACCGCTGAAAATACCCGTTTCGTTTCGCTTTGACGCGAACGTCAACAAAACAAAGGCCTGACGGCCTGACACACCACGCCTGAACCGAAACGGGGATCCGACCCCATTTCGCTTCGCGACCTCCCAAGGACATTGCCATGGACGTCATCGACCTGCCGCTTGCGCAGATCATTCCCTACGCGCGCAACCCGCGCCGCAACGCGCAGGCCATCGCCACGGTTGCAGCTTCGATCCAGGAATTCGGCTGGCGCCAGCCCATCGTCGTGGACGAGGCGATGGTTGTGCTGGCCGGTCACACGCGGCTGGAAGCAGCGCGCAAGCTCGGCTTCAAGACCGCACCGGTGCATATCGCCAAAGGGCTGACCGAGGCCCAAGCGCGCGCCTTCAGGATCATGGATAACCGCTCCAGCGAAAACGCCGAGTGGGACAAGGACCTCTTGAACCTCGAACTGGCGGATCTGCTCGAGGCGGATTTCGACCTCGGCCTGACCGGCTTCACCGAGGACGAGTTGAACGCTCTGATGTCGAGCTTCGAGGAAGGCACCGGACCGCAGGAGGGTGAGGACGATGTGCCGGAAACTCCCGAGGATCCGATCAGCCGCCCGGGCGATCTATGGATCCTCGGCAACCACCGGCTGCTCTGCGGCGACAGCACGGTCGCCACGGATGTCGAGCGCCTGCTCGTTAAGGTCAAACCGCTGCTGATGTGCACAGATCCACCCTACGGTGTGGAATACGATCCGAGCTGGCGCAACCAAGCGGGCGCGGCCAAGACCAAGCGCACTGGCAAGGTGCTGAATGATGATCGTGCCGACTGGCGCGAGGCTTGGGCGCTCTTCCCCGGCGACGTCGCCTATGTGTGGCACGGTGCTTTGCATGCAGCGACGGTGGCAGAAAGCCTCGAGGTCGCGGGGTTCAGCATCCGGTCCCAGATTATCTGGGCCAAGGATCGGTTGGTGCTGAGCCGCGGTGATTATCACTGGCAGCATGAACCGTGCGCATATGCTGTCAAAAAGACCGGCAAGGGCCACTGGGCCGGCGACCGCAAGCAGACCACGCTATGGCAAATCGCGAGCAAGGATCAGGATGCCAAGACGGTCCACGGGACGCAAAAGCCGGTCGAATGCATGCGGCGACCGATCTTGAACAACTCCAGCCCGGGCCAGGCTGTCTACGAACCCTTCATGGGATCGGGCACCACGCTGATTGCGGCCGAGACGACGGGGCGTGTTTGCTACGGGATCGAACTGAACCCGGCCTACATCGATGTCGCCGTCCAGCGTTGGCAAAAGTTCACAGGCAAAGAGGCTGTCCTCGAGGGAACAGAGACAACCTTCGACGCACTCAAAGACAAAGAACGCTGAGGAATGAATGACCCAGACACGCCGCATGTCCCTGTTGGAAAGCGTGACAAATGTGGTCGTCGGCTACGTGCTGGCGATCGTCACACAGATCGTGGTCTTCCCATGGTTCGGGATTGTGACCGACCTAAAGCAGCATCTGGCCATCGGCCTTGCCTTCGTCGTCGTCTCGCTGGCGCGAGGATTTGTGTTGCGACGAATCTTCGAGCATTTCTCGCGCCGGTAAATCACCAGGCTCCGGCGCCATGCCGCTTATTCAACGTACTCGCCTTCCTTGAAAGCGCTGTCGGTAATCTCGCGGAGATGCTCTGCGTAGCGTTCGAGCGTACCGACATGGCCCCAGGTCACTTCGTCCGGCGCGGCGTTGAAATGGTCGTTGCTCAGCGCCTGAAGCCGGGTGAGCATCGTGTCGATCTCGCCTTTCTTGGCGAGGAACTTTTGCAGCGCGGCGTCTTGGTTGCGAAGGGTGGCAATGTCGCGGGGCATCATCTGGGTCCTCTTAGCGCGCAGCAGGATGCGTCGCGCTATGGGATAAGCTTCGCTCTGCTGCGCAGCGCTTTCCAGTATAATCGCAGCAATTACATGGCTTTGATGGGAGGCGTGGGATTACATCATGTCATCTGCCACCCAACCCATCGGCGTGATCGCCCGGCTGCTTGATCTTTCGGAACGCCGCATTCAGCAACTGAGCCGCGAGGGGGTCATCCCCAAGGCCGAGCGCGGACAATATGAGCTGATCGGGTCTGTGCGCGGCTATGTGCGTTACTTGCGCGATCAAGCCCTGAAGGCGCAAGCCGGTGCGCCGGACTATGCCGCAGAACGGGCCCGTTTCATACGGGCGCGCGCCGACCTTGCTGAGATGGAGGCCGAGGAAAAGCGCCACTCGCTGATTGCGGCTGAGCAGATCGAAGCCGCTTGGATTGCGGTGCTAGCACTTCTGCGAACTCGCCTGCTGGCGCTGCCGGACCGGCTGGCACCGCAACTCTTTGACCAACCAACCGTCGGAGACACCCGGAACCTGATCCGCGCCGCTATTCGCGAGGTGCTCGATGATCTCGCGCAGCCAAACATTGAACTTGAAGCTGACATTGACCTTGAAGGGGTCGCAGGTCCTGAAGCGGACGGTGGCGAAGGCCCTGGCGGTTCTGAAGCCACCGCCGGATCTGACGATCAGCGATTGGGCGGATCAAAACCGGCGGCTGAGCTCTGAGGCCAGCGCCGAGCCCGGCCAATGGCGCACCAGCCGTGCGGAATACCAGCGCGGGATTATGGATGCGATCTCGGATCCAGCGGCCGAAACCGTTGTGATCATGTCGAGCAGTCAAATCGGGAAAAGTGAGTCGATCCTTAATATGGTCGGCTACCACATCGACCATGACCCTGCGCCGATCATGGTGGTGATGCCGACCGAGCGGGATGCAGAAACCTGGTCGAAGGACCGCTTCTCGCCAATGGCGCGTGATACGCCCTGCCTGCAGGGCAAGATCGCCGATCCGCGCTCGCGGGACGGCAACAACAAGATCCTGCACAAGCGGTTTCCGGGCGGGCATCTCACCATTGTTGGCGCCAATGCGCCCTCGGGACTTGCAAGCCGCCCGATCCGATTGCTCCTCTGCGACGAGGTTGACCGCTATCCGTTCAGCGCGGGGGCCGAGGGTGATCCGGTCAACCTCGCAAGAAAGCGGACGGTGACGTTCTGGAACCGCAAGATCGTGCTTGTCTCGACGCCGACAAACAAGGGCGCAAGCCGGATCGAGGCGGCCTTTGAGGAAAGCGATCAGCGCCGGTTCTGGGTGCCGTGTCCTACCTGCGGTGCAGAACAACTGCTGACCTGGGGACAGGTGAAATGGGATAACGATGAGAACGGCGGACACCGGCCCGAAACCGCGCGGTATCATTGTGTCGAATGCGACGCTGCGTGGCGCGACGAGACCCGCTGGGCAACGATCCCCAAGGGGCGCTGGATTGCAGAGCAGCCCTTTGCGGGCACTGCAGGCTTCCATCTGAACGAGATCTATTCGCCTTGGGTCAGACTTGGCGCGATGGCAAAAGCGTTTCTTTCTGCACGCGCCGGTGGGGACGAGACGATGAAGACCTTCGTCAACACCTCGTTGGGCGAAAGCTGGATGGAAAGTGGCGAGGCTCCGGATTGGCAGCGTTTGCAAGGGCTGAAGGAAGATTGGCGCGCTGGCACGGTGCCGGCAGACTTGGGCGTCATGTTGCAGTATTTTCCGGTGTGGCGCTAATGCGCAGATGTTAAGTCATACACATTCGTCCTACTCAGTTAACGCCACGCAATCGAAGCGCGCCAAGGGCCGTTTGCGCTATGTATT
>Ga0315905_10001818_pt1 | contig 22677 bp, 23 predicted proteins | sample LakEriMetagenome_5_FD_203522 | JGI IMG/M metagenome (GOLD analysis project Ga0315905, IMG submission 203522) | Freshwater fungal communities from buoy surface, Lake Erie, Ohio, United States - Buoy 4 MA121 | ecosystem: Environmental > Aquatic > Freshwater > Lake | place: USA: Lake Erie, Ohio...
ACAAAATTCACACTCCAACCGCCCCCCCCCCCTCTCTCTCTCTCTCGCTCTCTCTCTAGAGGGGGTCGTCTGACGAGTTAGGAGTCGTCACATTTCCAACTCTTCACCAACCGCTGGACCCCACGGAAAAAAAGAAGAAGAAAAAGAAAAAGGAATATATGTACAGCATTTTGCCGTTCAAATCGGCTCAGGCTCAGAGATGTGGGTGAGTGCACACATACACACACACACACACACACACACACACACACACTCGCACGCACGCACACACACAAAGACAATGCGCATTTTCCCTCACCCACTCCACAGGACCCTCAATCCTTCTAAATCTCATTTATTTTCACACTTGTCAATGCTTTCCCATTTTCCTGCAAGCAAGGAGGGGCGATAGGCCTCGGGTGATGGGGCTCAGCAGGCACGTTTGTTTATAATTAACCCCACTTCTTCCGACGGTGTTGCGCGGTCGCACTCAGTGTCTACCGAGTTTACTGTGTTTGCTTTGAATACACCTCTTTGCCTCCCTCCCCTTCGCTGAGTGGCGCCCGGCCAAGCGGAGAGTAGGGGTATCATTGACTGGAGAGATGATGGTGTTTATTGGTACTCGATTCAGTAACCTTTACACCTAAGTGCATCCGCCAGCCTAGGCCGCGTGAAAAAAAAAAAAAGAGGCTGTGCTCGTTTCCTAAGCTTGGTCCGTGGACCCAGCGACAGCGCTGGCGCCATAGACATGATGACGACAAGCAGGGAGCGGGAACCCCAAACAAGAATTGAATGTCGCTGTCGCTTCCATTACGTCGCGCGGTTGCGCCCAGCGTCCACCTCATTCATCACTTTGCTTTGAATAAACCTTCCGGCTCCACCACTACTCCTACCCCTCCTACTCCTGCTCCGCCGTCACCTACACCAAGAAAGAACAATAAAAGACATCATCATCATCCAACCCGTTGTTGTAAGCGGCGACTGTGCGTGTGTTTATTTTTGAAGTACCTATTACACGACTGAGTCAGGGAAGACACCTGAATAGAGATCGCACGGGTACTGCCGAACGCGAATCTGAATCAAACTACACGCGGAGTCGCGGCCTAGGCTGGCGAATACATGAAAGTGTAGAGGATACTAAATTGAGTACCAATAAACAACACACTCTCTCTCTCCGAACAGTACCTGCAACTACCCTACAGCGACATGTTCCAACTTGCGAGCACCAAGGCTGCACACGTCCGCCAATACACAGCGTGGTTTGCATAGAACTGCGTCTTGCGCGTTCAGCAGTTCAAAGGCGAAGCCTTTTCTAATCGCATTCCTTTTCGACTCAATGACATGCAGTACGTTCATATTGTCGTCGAAGCTTTTCACCTTCACAGATGCACATGTGCCTCCATTAGCTTGATCTTCCAACCCTTATTCTCACCTTCAGCGTCACTTGCCATCTTCTCTAGACTCTTGATGAGAATGTCATGTTGGGGTTTCAGATTCTTGCTCGGGTTTCCCCTTGCTATGTAATTCGGTGTTTGATCTCATGTACGCTTGAATTCCAAAACAAAAAAGACCTTGTTGGCCCAATCAACCACGCCTGAGTCAGGTTAAACTTTGATGCGTTGGGAACTTGGGACTGCCTCTTCTCCTCGGGCTCCCCCGAAAAAAAATTCCCTTCCCAAACCTGCCTACTCCCCAACCCCCCCTGCGGCTCTTTTTTGTGACGCCTTGCGCGGGAGTCAAGTGAAAACACCACTACACGGAGGATGTTTTCCTTCGCTCCGCGGCATCACAGAGCCACACAAGCTTGGGTGCAAGCACTTGCAAGCAGGCGCAAGCACAAGGACACACAAGGACAGGTACACAAGGACAGGTGCAGACACGGCACAGGCACAGTCAATCATACCCGCAGGGAATAATGGCATGGGTGGCCTTTATATCGAGGCAGACCACGCACGCGTCCTTGTCTATGGTGCCCGCCGACGACACCGACGGAGGCTGAAGAGCAGGCGGCGAGAGCGATTCTTTTGTGCATGGTGCCGCTCGTCCCAACCGCCACGGCGTGGATGGGTGGGTTGCAAAAGTTGATACACGCTAGTTTTGGGTAGATTTTATACTTACAAGGGAGTATAGGTTTAAATGAATAATATATCATATATGCATAAAAACGATGTCGGTTTAGACAGGGGAGTATATGCTCATGAAGCTTATAATGCAAAAAAAAAATCCTTTTTTGCTATGTGAATACATCACACGGACATCGTGTTTTATTCATGTATATACTACTCGTGTGCGCAGTGGTTTGTGAGTGAGGAGGGATTGAAAATGAGGGTTTATCGAACAACCAGACCAGACGCCAGATTGCCTCCACGGATAAATTATTTCCTCCTCCTCCTCCAAAAACAACATCAACCAAAACTGCAGAGTGGTTTTCACGCGGCTTCGGCCGGCGTATGCACTTAGGTGTAGAGGTTACTGAATCGAGTACCAATAAACAACATCATATCTAAAGTATGGGCAACGGCAGCGACGCAGTGGACGGCACGCGTGTGGTATCGTCATAACCAACGCTGGCTGCAGGCGTCGAAGGAAGGAGCGGAAGCGTAGCGTCAAAGAGCGGGAGTTTCAAAGATGAAAGGGAGTGGGGCAAGAAATGCTTTGAGGATTGGATTAGAGGAGAATGGGGAGACCGGCGACGAATACGTGGAGTACGGACTTCCTCCTCCCAGAAGGATTCAGCAGAGGAGAGATTGGAAAATGGCTAAAGAATAAGTCCATACCTCGGCAACGACGGAGAAGGTTGCTTTAGGTAGTAACTGGCACGTTCCCGTGCGGGCAGCAGCTGGTGAAATATGGCTACAAGGAAAAAGCAGAGTGTATATTGTGCAAGAAGGCACATGAGGAGAGTGGGGGCAGCTGGAAAGGAGAGCTACCAAAGCCTCGTTCAGGCTAGACACGTTCAGAGCTCCGCTCTGTAGGAAACTATCGGCCATATCCAGAGCGCTGGATGCCTAGGACAGAAGGAAGTAGTCAGGGCAGCGCACAATGCATGCATCCGAGAGCTGTTACAGGAGATTAATGTGCATGGGAAAGAGGATAGGCACATGAAGCTCCTCACGCTCGAGAGGGAAAGCAGCTTGGGCTCACTATGGGATCAAGAACAGTGTGCGCAGTTTTGCTCGAAGGATGAATTGTGGGAAGCAGCGAAGGAGGAGGAAATGAAAATCCCGTGGAAGCAGGCACAGGAGGGGTTGCCAGTACTAGAAGATCAGTACCAAGAGAGATTCTGGCGGCGAAGACTGGATGGAATTGGATTGGATACAGTGCATAAAGAACTTCTGGCCATCGAATTCAAACGAACGCAAGATACGAGAAGCAACTATGTGGAGAGGGCGACAGCAGTGGCTCAAGCGCAGTAGTAGTCTGCGGCAGGTAGGAAGGGCACAAGGCGGAGTGAGGTGGCCAAAGTGTCAGAGGAGGCATTATTAACCAGGAGTTCAAAGGCTAAGAAACCTATGAACGCCTGAGTGCATCCCTACACGAAATCACAAACACCAAGCACACGGAGACGCGGCCCCGGCTGGCGAATACATGGAAGTGTAGAGGATACTAAATTGAGTACCAATTAACAACACACTCTCTCTCCTGTTCGCCGCGCCCCCCCACACGGCCTCAGGCGCAAAACACCAGCGGAAGAGTTTACGTGTGTCTTGACACTGTCTGTCGCAGCCGTGTGGCCGGTCGGCGGGTGCAAGCCGGCGGCGGATGGGTGTGGTTTGTGTTTGCAGCCGCTTTCTGGGCCGCTATGGTTGTTTGATCAAAGGCTTCACGAAAATAGTTGACGACCACAAATTCGATTCCCTGAACCGCTTCTGAGACCAACACGGCTATAGGCAACAATACGCTCACCCCGTCGACAGCCAACAGTTTCCGCAGCCACTGTCAACTCGGCGGGGCTCCGCCCGCTCGATCCCCGGCACCAGTGTCTACCGATGATCGAAGCGGGGTAGGAGGGTCGTCAGACAGCCAGCACAAACAACTTGGACGTGCAGTCTTTTTTACGGACCAACAAACTCCATATGAATGCGGACTGGCACCGCCAGCAACATTCTTGCAGCATGTGGAAAGAAACGCCTTGGAACGGTCAAGGACCCGCTGCAGACGGGCGGACGGGCAACACGCCTGGGTCCGTGCCCGCACGAGGCGCGAATTGCCCCTAGGCTCCATCTACGTGCATCCTGTCGCCACCTGCAGCACCTGCCTTGTCGCCTATTCGCTTGACAACAGGTGCAGGCCCTAGTCTTCGTTCAACCTCGCGCTGCACGTGGTCGTGCAGCAGCTTGAGCGAGTCTACGCGCCCCTTGTTGTGCTGGTGCCGCAGCGAGCGCCGCGTCAGAACCGCGTCCGGCATAGGATCCGGATGACACGCAGCTGCCAGCTTGCGAGATGGCGCAGGTCCAGGCCCAGCGGCAAGTGGCGCAGGCGCATGCGCAGGCAGGGCAGGGGCACAGCGCGCGTGCGAGAGAGCGGGCGACCTGATAAAGCTGTTCCGCTTCCTGGAGCCGGTGCTTTGTGTAGAGCTCCGGATTGAGCCCCTTGTCCAAGTAGTCCTCGATCACCCGCACGGGCACCTTGTCACGCACGGCGCCCCGCATCGCGTACAGGCGCCCGTAGTGCTCGACAACCTCGTTGATCTTGTCAAAGTAGCAGCCCTCGTTCTGCGCGCCGCTATGCTGCTCGAGCATGATGCCCATCTGCCGCAGGCACTCGATGGAATCCTCCAGCTCCTTCTCCAGGTCCTGCCGCCCGCAATCACCAGCGCCGTCAGCAAATGAAGTGGCGCAGTTCAGCCGCTGCCGCTGGACGCACGTGCGACCCACCTTCTGCGAGTACTTGCTCTGCGCGGCCGCAGCGCCCGCGCTCGCCATCCAGGCCTACGCCTCAGGGACAGATGGGGGTCCTACGCCGAATTTGGGAGGTGGTTTCAGACCCCTGTCATTTCACAAAGTTGGCCCTGTATTGTTATTTTGGTCACTCCCAAACAACGACTTTTTAATAGTTTGTCCTCTGCTTTGAAAAGTTCTTGAAAGGAACATTATGGCGTAGGAAGCGGCCGCAACCCGCACCGAGAGCCACCGCATCACGCAGCTGCGACTGCCCTGCGCGGCACCTCAGCGCGCACCTCCCATCCGCTGGCAGGCGCCGGCGGCGCGCCTGCCCGCACCCGGCGCCTGCCCGCACCCGGTACCAGCGACACATACATGTGTTTGTGTTGCAGCAACGACTGGACAAACGTGCGATATGATGGGGAAAGCGGGGATCGGGGTGGCGACTCTCGTGCTGGAGCGCCGCGCGTGCGCATACTGGTTGGTCGGCTCGTGTGCCGGGCTGCGCGCGTCTCCATTCTTCCTTGTATGCTTCTCCGGGGGGGTGGGGGGCGTTGTCAGCTACCTCACGTTCGCGCCCGCGCCCCCCTTCACTGTGCGCCTGCGGATCGCGCCTGCCGCACGCCTGCCGGTGTGCGTTGGTAGGGCGGCATGCTTGCCGGTGCTGCGGGCAATCCTCGTGCCCGCACCCGCTCGTGGGGCCTGCCGCTGTGCCAGCATTTTTTTGTTGCGTCTATTTTTTTGTCGAGCGCCCGGCGCCGGCAGCGCGGGCCAACGGTCCGTGTGCGTCACCCCGCCGCGATCGCCTGACATTGCGGTGTGGCGTGGGCGTGCTTTCATGTCCCTTGTGGTCTCCGATGCCACCCCAATCATCCACAGTTGCGCCGAACTAAGAGACGAAAATTCCGATTCAACATCCGGACGAGAGATCAGAAGGGACTCGGGCGCAACAGTAGCAAGGAGCTGGGCAGTCTGGCTGGAGCTCAGTCATGTCGTCCTGGAGCCCTGCGTCGGGCGGCTGGTCCAATTACATTCCCTCGAAGCAAGGGGTAGCCAAAACGGTGTCTGGCCTTGGGGGTGTGGCGTCAGGAGTCTATGGCGCAGTCTCCAATTCGGTTATCCCCCTCTTCCGTGTGCTCTCGCCCTCTCTGCTCTAGAGAGTGCCGATCGCTCTGTGTGCTTCAGAGTCCTGCCCACCTCAGAGTCCTGTCGATACACTTGTCACCCTCACCTTCGACGCATTCTGCTTTGCGCACCATGTCCAAACGCGCAGGTGCCATCTGGACAAGGCTACCTCTCGTCGCTGCCGGCGGGCCTGAAGCGTCTCAGCGACTTGCTGCCCACCGGCGAAAGTTCTGAGCATGGTACGTATGGCTCTCAGGCTTTGATTCGGGCAGGCCTCTGCGCTTGTTCGCATGGTGTTTCATCTTGCCTCTGGGCTTGCCAAGGCTGCAATAACTAGTTGCAGGCATGCTCAAAAGGCGGGCTGTGCTGCGTGGCAGGAACTGGGGACAGGGATGAAGTTGTAACTGTTGCATTCGATGTGGACACGGGCCCGGCGAAGCACCTCCACTTCCTCAACGTCTGCTTCCGCAATGGCTTCCAGGTGTTGCTCCGTCTCCTCTCTCGAGCCCTTCTCGCTGACGCGTGCACGTGCAGTAGTAGTTTATCATGTTGCAAGCTATAGTAGATGTTCTGGCCGGGGCATGCGATGTCTGCTTCCTCCGCCTGGCGACGATGCCCCGGGACATCACTTGCCCACCTCATTCTCTGTAAACCAACGATGCAGATCTGGGAGGTGTTGGACTCAGACGAAGACGGCACGCAAGCAACGCGTGAAACTCAGCCGCTTCGTGAGGTGGTCTCGATACGCTTGGGATACACGCATTTGGTCAAGGTTCTATCCACCGTAGAGGTGACGCCGGATTCTCCTCTGCACGGGAAGCAGCCTGCAGGTACGTGAGGGCTTCGAAGGCGCGCATGTATCTGTCGTTTGTGTGTGCTCCGTTTTCAACAGATCCTTTTGCTGTCGGTGTGTGCGCGCTGCACATGGGCGAGTGCACGCGTGCGCAGACAAAATGGCCACTCAGTGCAATGATGCTGGTCGTGGTTGTGTGAGGCTGACACGGCGTGTGCACGCGACCTGGCTGCTGTGTGTTGTGCAGTTGCCATTGTTGCAGGCGATGAGCCCGGGGATTTGAATGTCGTGCGGCTGTTCAGTCTGCCAGCAAACGACTGCGTGCACCACATGCGATTCCATGGAGACGTGCATGCGGTGACGTGTAACCGGCACAGGATGATAGTGTGCCTCAAAAACCAGCTCATCCTCCACAAAATGGACGACCTGTCGCCTGTCCAAACGCTCAGCACATTTCCCAGCCCAACGCCGCAAGGGACTATGGCGTTAGGTGCGCGATGGCTGGCATATGCCCCCAATCAGCCTCTGCGCACCGTGCCGGACGATGAGAGCAACACTGACCCGTACAACACGTACGGCTCAGCGTATCTGGATATTGGGGTTGCCGCTGCCTCAACTGCGGCGTTGGGAGCAATGCAGTTGGGCGGCCTTGGGTTGCGCACGTTGAATTCCTATCTTGGGTCCTCTCCGCCCATGGCCCAGGCGCCAGATCAGCCGAGTGAATATGCAGGCACGGTAATGGTGCGCGATCTGCAGAACCAGAGTGTGGTACACCACTTCAAAGCGCATGAGGGGCCCGTGTCGATCATTCGATTTGACCCTTCGGGGCTGCTTCTGGCAACCGCTGCGGTGGACGGGCACAATATCAATGTGTTTCAGATCGACACCTCGCACTTGCATTCCAAGACCAAGAGCAACGTGCCGAAGGCGCCGCGACACCTGTACAAACTGGTGCGCGGGATGACGAGCGCAATCATAGATGACCTGAGTTTTAGCCCGGACACGCGCTGGATCTCCGTCACGACACGCAGCCGCACTGCGCACCTATATGCCATCAACGGCAACGGTAGCCATGCCACGGTGGAGACGCATGTGCCCTCGCCCCACATTGATGCTGCGTGGCCGCTTTACCCCTCGTCAGCGTCATATGCAGCAACAACCAACACGCCAATCACCCTCTTTGCGGTGCAGCGTATCAAGCAACGCGAGCACCTGCCTGCCAGCGTCATGTCGCGCACACTCTCAACCAACAAGGGGGTCGGCATCTGTGCGCTGTCGTCGTCTTGCACGCGCTTCGCCATTCCCGGAAATAATACCTCTTTCTCGCAGTTCCCGGCCGCTGCTGGCGGCATCTTCATAGTCACGGGCGAGGGTGCAGGCGTGGTACTGGCGACTTACCACTTGACTCCTTTCTGCAAGGAGGACCCGGACACACTGGCGCAGACACTGTTTCTGGAGGCAGAATGCCAGGGGACGATGGACATTTGCCGGCGAAGGTCATGGCGCGAGCAGGAGTGCAACGCGCAGCGTCTGTCTAGCTGGACTAAGGCCGCCCAGGATAATTTCAAGGCGGTAGAGGACGGAGAGGGTGGCACAATGCCTGAGTGGGTGTCCAACGTTGAAATCTACACACACGAACGCGGCGAGGATGCTGTGTGGGCCTCAAAGAACATCCGCTTCAAGTCGTTCAAGAAGGTCGATTCGCCTCCAGCTAACGGTCCGCCAGCGTTCATCGAGCAACTGGAGACTGTCGCCGTGGGAGGCCGCGCTGAGGAGGGCGCCATGGACCCAGATTTGGAAGATTATTTTTTGGTAATGGGGCCTGGTTCTCGAACTGGACCCGCTGCGTCTCCTCATATGTGGCCTGTGTGTTCGCCCCCGGCGCCGGATGTGCTGCGGCTGCATGTACCGGACAACTCGCCCGGGGTTTATGGCGGTCTGCCGTCCTCTTTTGGCAGCTCGCAGGGTACGTCAACTGGGCATGATGCCCGCGCGCATGGCCAGGGACGCGAGCCTGTTGGTGCCGGCAACAGCGGAGCAAAAACTGCGACCCCTCTTGGAGGGTACGGCTGCCGCGCGGACGGGAATGAAGAGGATACGGCTCGGTCTTCAAAGCGTGTTACAGTCTCGACAGACGACTTGCAGCTGGAGGAGGGCCTTTTCGAGATGGACCTCACCCCCGCCGCCACAGATGGGGGTGGTTGGGAGAGTGACGGTGACTGGCAGGATGCAGGTTGTGGCAGTCAGCCAAGTGGTGCCGTGGTCGGGGGCGAAAAAAAAACAGATGAAAAGCAAGGAAAGTGCCTCAGGGCGGGGCTTGTAGCATCCACGATGCTCTTTGATGACGACGACGATCCCGAGGGCAACGACTTCTTCCGGGACCGCAAACAAGGCGACAAGAACAAAAGCCGGGGCCGTGACAGTGCACGAGCTGACAGTCGTCAGATAAGTGCACCCCGAGCAAAAAATGCCATTGAGTGCCTTGAGCCGGCAGTTGCAGCAAGCAAGCCAACGACAGATACAAGACGCACCGGCGATGGCAGCGGCGTGCGCTCTCTGGAGAGCGAAATGGATAGCTGGGCGCAGGAGTCCTCTCCAGAGAGAGAGGACAAGGATGGCAAGGGCAGCGCGTCCTCGGAGGGCGCGGAGAGCGGATATGACGACAAGTATGACGGCGACAGATCAGTCAAGGGAGATAATGACACGCCGATGAATAGCTTCAGTCCTTCGGGCGGCTTGGAGGCGCTCAAGAACATGCGTACTTTGCACGTGCAACTGCATACTGAGTCGAGCTCCATGCATGTTGGTCCGGAGGCCGGCGGTGACTGGTGACTTCCCTGCGTGTGCCCCTCATGCTGAGCATGGCACTTGCTGTCAAGTTGCTGTCAAGGGGTAGTAGAAAACTTTGTGATAGAGTTGCTGTCGTGTCATTATCAAGACTGGAGGTACAGGATGCTTGAGCGGGACATGAGGATGGTTAGTTCCAGCAAGCAAGCACGCGTGGAAGAGATTTACCTGGGGATGATGTGACTGACACTTGGCTGCTGCGGGCATGCCACGCTGCTGCCCGGCGCAGGGATGATAATTGGGGAGAACTCATGTCGACTGCGGCGTTGTGCAGCCCCAAAAGGCCAGAGCGCGGCGTAAAGTTGTCCGGATTGCGCGCAGAGGAGGACGGGGCGGAGGATAAAGAAAACTCATCAGCACCTGACACCTCCGAGGCTGACGGACTTAGCTCAGGTCAGGCCCACTGCAGAAGGACAGACCCATGAGATACATGCACGCCTCTTGCCCCCGCTCGCTTGTGCATCTACGGTCGGAGCCCCTGGGTGGCCGGGACGCCGTCCGTTAGGGTCAGGGTTCAGGGTTAGGGGTTTAGACTTAGTGCTTTACGCCTGGCAAATTGCGTGCTGCACTGTGGACGGTGTTCTCATGTATTCTCTGTCATGGCAGGCATTGAGTCGGGGGACAAGGAAAGCGCCCTGGGGTCTTCCTCCAAGAAGAAGAAGAAGAAGAAGAGCAAGAAATGAGGCGTACTTATTTTCTTACTCTTTTCGTCTCTTCTCCCCAAGGACTCACGAAGTAGGAGGAGGAGGAGGAAGAGAGCAAATAAGGGGAGCGGGGAGCGAAGACTCCCACAGCTAGCCGCTGTTTATTTTTTTGTTCGGAGGCTCAGGGCTCGCTCGCATGATGCAGTCGTAGCCCTCGACCAGCTTCGCCGTGCCGCGGCTGCTATGGACGCGGGTACCCAATGCAGGCGTAGGTCAGGAGGACGCAATTGTAAAGTCTAAATAAAAAAATTAAAAAAAATGACTAACTCCCTGCTAGCGACCACCACCCCTCAACCGACTAGAGCGACCTACCCCCCACTCCACGTGCAAAATTCTACCACAATATCAGCCTCCCACCATCTCTCACCCCCGCGAAGGAGGGTTGATGAGATTGGTGACTGCCGAAATTCAGTTCACTCTGTTCCCACTGGGAATGATGAGATCAGTAGATCCATTACGTACCCCCAAGGTAAGGGGGTACTCAACGTGACGGTGGGGGGAGGCCCGGTAGGAGTCCCTCTGCCCATCGGAGACACCAGTGACCGGACCGGACCCTTCCGTTCCCTCTTAAGTGAAGCCTGCGGCGCTGCCCACGCTCCTTCACTGTCAGCCGGGCTGTTTCCTGATCTTTGTTCTGTGCGCCGTCACGAAATCCGACAGCCGCCGGCTCCGTCCGAGTCGGAGTCGCCGGGGGTCCCCCAGCCCCGTTAACGGAATTTAGATGTTAGTGGTGTTATTGGAAATGTTAGTGGAGTAGTAAAAACACGAAATCGCCCCTTTTCGTTGGTGGAGTTGTAAAAATTATTTTTTGTCCGTAAGAAAACGCGGGAGAACTCTATGCGTACATAAGAACACATTCTCTTCTTTTAAAATTAAGTCTACTAGTATGCCTGCATTGGTGGGAGAACTCTACACTCAAACGTACAACGCGGTAGGGGAGCGAGGCGCCTGGCCGAGCGCAGACTGATAGTAAAAATTCGCAGAGGATGCGGCAGTTTCATGGCTCGCCGCTGGACCATTGCCGTCACTGGCTCGTATTCGCGTACATCTTGCTTCGCGTGCATCTTGCAACATCCCCCTTGTCGCCGTCTCCGGGCAGCAGCACGCCGGCATCATCGTGTCTGAACGACCTTCAGCTGAAGTTCCTGTGGAGTTTGACCAGCAGTGATCAGATGCAGCTTGGAGAGCTCGTTGGCGTACGTGGTCGTGGGACGTCTGGCGGCGAACTGCAGGACGTCATGCAGAGCTTGCGATGTTTGCCGCAAGATGACGCGTTGCTCCTTCAGGAAGCTCTTGCAGAGCTGGGATACAGTGAACGTTTTGCTCCTCCAGCTGCGAGCCCAAGCAAGGATTTGGAAGAAGCGAAAGATCCTGGACTAGAGCCGCAGCAGGCCCGGGCACAGCATGCCAATCGTGACAACTTTGGGGTATGTTGGAGCTCGTAAAGGCGGTGTGATCCCCATCCAGAAGAGCGCGTGGTGGCAATCCAAATGGTCAATTGTGCCGCTCCTGGCGCTGATAATCCAGGTTGGCTATTTTTCAATGGCGTTGCATCGAGTTGCAATGTGCACATATCGGGCCTGTCACACGACGCCCGGTACCTATTTCACATGCACATAGAATCCCCTGCGGGATATTATATCTACCAGACCACAAGGACCTTCGGCGTTCAAGTTTGGTCTGGACTGGGGACTATTGTACAGGACAAGACAGAGTACCGTATGCAGTTGGCAGTGCCTCCCTTGTCTTGGTCCTCTTCTGCCGGTGCCTCATGGATGCAAGTTATTGTGTATGATGTTCCCGACGTCACGCTGCTCCGATCCCTATCAGATCTCTCGGCAATACAGGAGCTGATGATAGCAAAGATCATCAAGCCTGTGATGCTCCAGGATTCAAAGGCAGTTCCGCTGCCGCCGCGCGTGAATCCTCCAGACCACCGTAACAACGATACCTGGCAGCATCAGCTGAATCGTCTCAAGCGCGGCCTTATCTCAGGTACTAATCACACACACACACACACACACACACACACACACACACACACACTTGTCCGACTGCAGAGGATGACGGAAGCCTGCACGCGGAGCTCAAGGCACATTTGGACCTGGCCGAGACGACAGCCAATTGGGATAGCAAATGCAAGTACCTCATCTGGCGTTCCCTCCCTCATCCCGTTGGACTGGGTAATAGTGATAATTATAACAATAAAAAATAAAATCAAAATCTGGTGTCCCCTTGCTCATTCCGTTGGTCCAGGCAACAAGATCCCGTTCTTTGTGTCAACCTACCACAGGCCACAGGCCAGGCACTAATGTCTATGCGCGCTTAGAATTGATTTGTACTCAAATCAAATTTGTATTCGCAGGCAACCAGATCCTGTCATTTGTCTCGGCATTCATCCTCGCCTACGTCACAGATCGCCAAATGCTTGTCGACATTTCCGCAGGTGTTTTGGTTTTTTTTGTTGTTGTCGACATTCCCACAGGTGTTTTCTTAGTTTTAACGTCACTCGAGTCACAGATCACCAAATGTCCAGCGATATTTATCATAATAATAATAATAATAATAATAATAATTTTTCCACAGCCAAAAGCTCTCAAAACCCTAAACCCTAAATCCTAAACCCTAAACCCTAAACCCTAAACCCTCTTAAATCCTAAACCCTAAATCTTAAAAACCCGAAACCCTAAATCTTAAACCCTAAACCCTAAATCTTGAACCCTAAACGCCAAGCCCTAAACCCTAAAACCGTCTCTCTAAGTAGTGACTATATCTTGCACATATAATTGGGCACTTACTTACGTTTGAGCATTTTTCCACAGGGGAGCCGCCGCTGCTGGTACAGTTGTTGGCAGGTCTCGTTTGCCCTATAGTAGGTCTCTTTTGAGTTGTTGGCAGGCAGCAGCTTCCCAAAAGGCCTCTACATAGAGATGATATTAACTATGATATGAGCATAGATAGATAATATCATTGATATTAACTATGATATGAGTACAGTTGTTGGCAGGCAGCAGCTTCCCAAAAGGCCTCTACATAGAGATTATGTATCCTCCTCCTCATATGACACATGTATCCTCCTCCTCATAAGTTGTTGGCAGGCAGCAGCTTCCCAAAAGGCCTCTACATATGTGTTGCTAATGTGTTGCTAATGTGTTGCTAATGTGTTGCTAATGTGTCGCTAATGTGTTACAGTTGTTGGCAGGCAGCAGCTTCCCAAAAGGCCTCTACATTTTCCAATGATATTAACTATGATATGAGCATAGATAGATAATATCATTTGACACTGAGTTGTTGGCAGGCAGCAGCTTCCCAAAAGGCCTCTACATAGAGATTTTCCAATGATATTAACTATGATATGAGCATAGATAGATAATATCATTTGACACTGACTTTTGAGAATTCATCAGGCGAGGCGTCGCCGGCCGCGTGGCGCCAGCGGTGGCTGCGCGCCGTTAGGTATAACTTTACTTGCTTTACTACCTAGCTAACGCCTCACATACTGTACTTGATTTACTACCGAATGAACGCCGGTGGTGTCACAACGGCACCAGTGTCTTGCCACCCAACTTCATCGCTTCATTGATTTACTACCTAGTTTACTACCTATTTTATTACCTAGTTTCCTACCTAGTTTCTATTAACTAATAATAATTTTATTATTATTAAACTAATAATAATTTTATTATTATTAGTTTACTACCTAGTTTATTACCTAGTTTCCTACCTAGTTTCCTTTTGCGTGCTTTACTACCTCATTTCGCAACGGCGCCCAGTGTCTTGCCACCCAACCTCATCGCGACCGCCCACGAACTCGATATGTCCCATTCCACCACCCAGGTGTGTGTGTGTGCGTGTGTGTGTGTGTGTGTGTGTGTATGTATGTATACGTATGTATTTATGTATGTATGTATGTACGTGTGTGTGTGTATGTCATATGTAAGTATGTATGTATGTATGTATGTATGTACACACACACACACACACACAAACACACACGCGTGACATGGACATGCCGAATCATCTCTCTGCAGGATGAGAACAAATTGAAGAGCGTGCTTGGCCTCTTATGCCCGCAGACCGCACCCACGCCCGAAGGACGCTCCCGTGAGAGCGGTGACGAAGGAACGGGAGGAGGAGGAGGAGGAGGAGGAGGAGGAGGAGGAGGAGGAGGAGGAGGAGAAGGAGAAGGAGAAGGAGAAGGAGGAGAAAGAGAAGCAGGGGTCCTCGCAGGCGAGTACGTGGGGCCCTGGGAGGAACATGGAGTCGTCGTCGTTCAAAGCGACCAATATTTTGTGCCGCTACTTGCGCTCAATCCCCGGTTCAAGGTATTATGTATATGATGTTGTTCATCATTGTGATTATTATTGTATTATATTATTATATTTCCTTATGTTGTGCCGCTACTTGCACTGAATCCCCGGGTCAAGGTATTATATTTGTTATTATTGTTATTGTCAATGTTGCGTATCGTTTTTCAGCTTTTGTGCCGCTCCTTGTCCTCAATCCCCGGTTCAAAGTATTTTTTTTTTGTATTTCAAAGTAGATTTGTTTTTGTAAATGACACATTTCATATTTTGTGCCGCTCCTTGCGCTCCATCCCCGATACCAAGGCGGAAATTCTCGAAAGTCATTATTTAAGTGGCTTTCTACACGGAATACACTAGGGCACCGACTTTTGAGAATTTGTGCGAAATTATGGCGCTTCTTGCGCGAACTCCCCGGTCAAAGGCCCGGCTAAATAACTGAAATAAAAATAAAATAAGTACGAGAGTCGAGGCTAAATACCATAGATAAAATAATTACAAAGAACGCGGCTACACAAAACAAACAAAATAATTACGAACGGCGCGGTTGAATGAGGCTACCTACCAAACTCTTAGGACTTAGGACTTGCCCCTTACTTAAGGGACTTACAACGGTTGAATGAGGCTACCTACCAAACTCTTGAGTTTGAAGGGGCGACCACAGTTGTAAGTCCCTTAAGTAAGGGGCAAGTCCATTAAGGGTTTAGGGGCCCTTCTTCTCCTGCTCCATATTACCCTAATCTAAATTTTAAGGGGCGAGTCACTTAAATTACGGGTTTTGCTCCACGCTCTGGTGACTCTGTGGTCCCAAAAGGCACGGCTAAGTGAGCTCGAGGTTGCCGCGGGGCCGGGAGGGCTGGGGAAGGGAGGTATCGAGAGAGTTTCAAAAGTCAGTGTCCTACTTTATTATATATATAATGTTACCAATATACATAGAATGTTAACATTCTAAAAATTCTCGAAAGTCAGTATTCGAATACTCACTTTCGAGAATTTAGTAACTTTCTATGTAGACTACAGTAGGGCACTGACTTTCCAGAATTTCTACCTAGGCATCGGGGGTGGGGTTCTGCGGTTTCTTATCTTGCCCTCGGATGCTGTGGTGCACAAAATCCAGGTGCTGTAGCCGGGTCTCCAACTGTGTCTGTCCACTAGTAGAAAATGTAACAAAATATGTGAAATATAATCAACAAAAAATATAAATAAGCGTGTCCAATTATTTGTGCAGTATGCAGCTAGTACGTGCACGGACAAAATCAATATTTGAAATGGCTTCGTCCAGAAGAAAACCACCATCAATAAGTAAAACAGATCCAATATCTTTCAGCTCATTATTGAAGCCTTCGGCGGAGCTCGGAAGCCAGACGCGAGCAAGATGGGGGCCGATGGGGAGGGCAAACTGGGGGTAGGCAGATTGGGAACAGCGGGGGCAGTGGTGGAAGGGGAGGAGGAGGAGGAGGAGGAGGAGGAGGAGGAAGGGCGGCTGCGTGTAGGATTGCAGATTAGAATGAGGTGCAATAGTCCCCCGCAGTGTGATGCTCGCGGGATGAAGTCGGAATACCTTGTTGAGGTCGCATTGCGCGCGCGCACTCTCTCTCTCTCTCTCTCTCTCTCGCTCGCTCTCTCTCTCTCTCTCTCTCTCTCTCTCTCTCTCTCTCTCTCTCTCTCTCTATTACAGCGCTTCTGGGCATGAGCACTTCCAGATGGCACGTCGGCGACCTCGGCAGACGTGTGTGTGTCTGTGTGTTTGTGTGTGTGTACACACACACACACAAACACACATACATTACAGCGCTTCGCGGGATGTGCATTTCTAGAGGGCTTACCGTTGACCTCGGCGGACGTGTATGTAAGTAGCATTGCTCCCACAGCTGTGGACGAGGTTTCCCGCCTTTTTGGTCCGATGGGCGCGCGCGTTCGGGGGAGGCCAGGCCCTATGCTGTTTATGCAGGTCTGCTCTTCGAAAGTCACCAAGGATTTCTGTTGGAGAACAGCTCCTTTTGCAAGATGCTCATTATATGTTATGTAATATATAATATACATTCTATAAACATGTAACACATCATATACAGTTAAAAGGTCTGCGAGTCGGAACATTTGCAAGAAATATGTCTCCTCCTCCTCATATGTATCCTCCTCCTCACATATGCATGTGCAAGAAATTCTCGAAAGTCAGTGACTTTTTATGTAGAATGCACTAGGACACCGACTTTCGAGAATTTCTTGCACATGCATATGTGAGGAGGAGGATACATATGAGGAGGAGGAGACATATTTTTATGTAGAATGCACTAGGAAACTGACTTTCGAAGGGAGGGAAGTTGTTCTTGCAGGCCTGGGACTTGGAGCATTTAACGTGTACCTAACGTGTACCTAACGTGTACCTAACGTGTACCTAACGTGTACCTAACTCTGTTCTTGCAGGCCTGGGACTTGGAGCATTTACAAGGCAAGCAAGCTTTTCTCGAAAGTTCTCTATATTTATTTTTTCGGAGCATTTACACGGCAAGCTATTCTCGAAAGTTCTCTCTGCAAGAGGGACAGAGTCTGACACTGTTTAGTTCAACTAACTACTACTACTAAGTTCTCTCTGCATAGTAGTGGCTTTCCTTTGTGAGTTTTGCCAGGGCACTGACTTTTGAGAGTTGGGGTGCGCACACTGCACCTACCAATGCGTACCTAGTGTCTTCCTAACCTGTGTGACTGACTTTTTGAGAATTTTGCAAGATGCACTCGCAGATATATTTGTCCTGTCTTTTTGCCATTTCGTGTTGACGTCGCAGTTTTCGACATTTGGATACGTGGCGCTGGCCCTTCGCGCCGCGAGGTACACACGCACGCACGCACGCGCACACACTCACACGCACGCACAAACACACACACACACACACACACACACAAACACACACATGCACATATGTATATGTATATGTATATGTACGTACATACGTATATTTATATATTTATATATTTGTATATGTATACACACACAAACACAAACACACAGCTCTTTCTCGCTCCCTCTTTCTCTCTCTCTCTCTCTCTCTCTCTCTCGCACACACACACACACACTACATACATACATACATACATATAGGCCTGCCGCCCTGAACACATGGCTAGTCCCAGTGGAGGCACCTCACGAATCACGACTCTGCGCTAATCGCCCCCAGGTTCTCAAAAAAAAAAATAGTCACGAAGGGCAGTGCACTGCGCTAATACTAATCTCCCTCAGGATTTTGGCGGGAAGGAATGTCAAAGAAAGTTCGTTGAGGCCTCCGTTTGCTCTCCTGTCGACACGTCAGGTCGTAATTTTGCATTCTTTTCTGGTTCTCTTTCTTTTTTTTATACTCTTACTGTGCTATGGGTGAGGCGTAGCAGGTGTGGTATAGGGTTTAGGGTTAAGGCTTCAGGATTTAGAGTTTAGGCTGTAGGGCACGTCAGGAGATAATCACTCGAATTCTGTACACCGCTCGGGGCAGTGAGGCGTAGGACGCTAGGCAAAGTTCTCCAAAAGAAAAAAGTCCGTTTCATCGTGACATTAAACAGTGCACGTACTAGGGCAGGGCACTGACTTTTTTTTTTTTGCTTGCTATTTCTGACAGAGCCCTGCTTCGCTGCCGTAACGGGTGCGTGTACGTATCTATACGCTCGCATGCGCACACGTGCATACCTCGGGAGGTATCAAAGGATCTATGCATGTATGTCTCCAAAGGATCTATGCATGTATGTATACTTTGTGCTAGCGTGCCATATGAGGAGGAGGATGCATGCCTGCCCTGAATATCATAGGACACTGACTTTTGAGAATTTATCAGATAATGCCCGAGGTATGTACATGCTGGCACGAAGAGGTGTTTATAGTGTGTGTTTATTCTGTACCAGCATGCTGGCACAAAGAGGTGTTTATAGTGCTGCCACATACGTATATAACTGCTATTTACGTATATTAATCCATCCACAGACGCGTGTATGCACAAACACACATGCATGCATACGTACATTGTGTCTCCAAATGAGCTATGCATGTATGTATGCATGTATGTATACATGTATACACATACATGTATACATACATGCATAGATCCTTTGGAGACACCATGTACGCTGGAGATACGAAGTACGTAGGTCTACCTTGATATGTATGCATATGCTCGTCGATATATCGTATACACAGCATGCATACATATATCCTTTATATGTATGTATTGATATTTATAGCATAGATACATATATCTTGTATGTAGCTCAAAATATGTAGTATTCACACGATATCGTTGATCCAACCCGACATTTTGTGAAGACATAATAATAACCCGACATTTTTTGAAGACATAATGATATGTTCGCTCCAACAGCATCTACGACGTTGTTTTTATTGGGGGGGATAATAAAGAAAGAGGTCATGTCATGCGTGGTAGCGATATTAGTGATGGCATACTATCACTAACATGCCATCACTAAAATTATGAGTGTTTATACTAATAACATTAGTGATTGTATGGCTATAGCCTAGCCGACACAGATTATAAGTACCGGCCGGTGATGATGTTTTTTTTCTTTATGATAGAGGTCATTACCGCAACCCAACGCCCGGCATTTGCTGGGCTCCCTGCACAACTGTGTGCGCCGCTAGGATACACACATAACAATATAAATGTTTGTGCCTCGCTACGCAGAGAGAGAGAAGGTTTATTGAACTCAAAGAAGGCTCAACTGGGACTGGGTACAACCCACCCTTACGACACATTAAAATACAGTGATGTCTGGTCTAAACTTCACCCGTGGGTAGGTATAATGACTGCATCAGCGACTAGGCAGTGCAGCTGTATCCTCCTCCTCCTCCTCCTCCTCATATGTATCCTCCTCCTCACATATGGTATAAGAGGCTGCATCAGCGACTCGCCAGTGCAGCTGCATAACATGTTGCTAATAATATGTTCTGTAGTATCTAGAGTATGATGGGAGTATCATGGAATACATGAGGTGTTGCTAACGTGTTGCTAGCGTGTTCTATAATAGGCGGCGACTCGCCGGTGCAGCTGCATGACGTTCTCTCGCTCGCTCGCTCGCTCGCACGCGCGCTCGTGTTATCTCTCCCTCTCGCTCCCTCTCTCCCTCTTCCTCTCCCTCTCCCTGTCGCTCGGTAAATCTCTCAGACCACACCTCACTTCCCAGCCTCCACGGAGGTCCGGGGGTGCAGCGGCTGCAGGCTGTCATCAGTAACGTCTGCAATCAGTCTTTCTCAGATATCACGCGGCTCTGGCTGGCGTATCCACTGCGGTGTAGAGGTTACTGATTTGAGTACCAATAGACAACACACACTCTCTCTCAGATCTTCCTCTTGCATAAATGTGCTGAACAGCCGAAAATACAACTGACACTATCTCCTCTAAGGAGATCCGTGAGGCAACTGGTCATGACTCTCCATAAGAATGTGAATATATTATTATGCCTCTAATGTATCGACGGACGCCTTTGAATCGCCGGGCACGAGGTTGAGCACCTTGAAAAGATCATTGGCGTCGCCCGAGCAGGCTTTGAGCATCGTGAGGAGCTCAGTCGGGGACAGTGCGGGGGACGGTCGCCAGCGTGGCGTACACAGCCCGAGAGCCTGAGCACAGAGATCTGCTGCGGATGCTGCGTGAAAGTTACAGGTCCCTGTTGCGGCCCTTTGGACTAGATGTGCAGAAGGACGAAGATGGTGACAAAATGCCGCCAGCTGCAGCGTGCTTGGGCAACTGCATGGTAAGCCGTCTGAGCTCACGGCGCGATCAGTGGATGAAAATCAGAGCGGTCTTGACCCAGAGCAGTCTTGTCCTGGGTAATTCGAGCGACCAAACCCTGGCCGTGCATCGCATCCTACTCATGAGATCACCAAGGTCGGAAGAGTGGGAAAAGACGAGGGCAACAGTTGCATCAACAAGCATAGGAGACCGGGCAGGCAACAAGCATAGGAAACCGGGTAGGGACCGTGACGTGGTCAAGAAGAACTTGAAGCCGGACAACGAGGATTCAGAGCCAGACGAGGCAAAGCCAGATTTGCTAGAGCGCACCCGCATCCTCCAGCTCAACACGGAGGTGGATGGCTTCAATTTCGGGCGCACTTACAAGTTGCGGTTCAAATACGACATTACGATGGAGGAATGGCAAGCCAAATTGCTGGCGCTGCGCGAACTGGCGACGCGCTCTATAGTCGATGTTCCTACACTGAACGCCATCAGCGGAAAATCCGAGAATTGTCTGACGGCAAAACTATGCAACACGCGAGTTCGCTCCTAAGTACGTATTGCCAACTTCTGCACTGAGGCCGTCAGCCTGCACTTCAATTTTGAGTACGACACGTCAGAGGCGCAGGCTCTGCGCAACGTCGATATGCTCTTCACCTTGTTGTTTTTGCTGAAGTTGCTAGTTTACATGAGCGCGAATCTTGTGTGGAGATTCCTCAACAACCCTTGGAGCTTGTTTGATTTGCTGATCGTGGGTATCAATCTTCTGTCTATGGGCCCTTTGAACTTGGATTTTGTAAAAACTGCTCGCTTCTTGCGGGTGTTTCGAGTGTTTTGTTCGTTTGGGAGAATCGCTTCGCTGCGCAGGCTCATCAACGCGCTCGCCGCTTCTAGAGGCCCAGTTTTGAGCGCATTGTTCCTTTGCACATGCATCAGGATGCGTTTCGCGATGTTCAGTGTGAATCTTTTCGGGGCGCGAAGCCCAGAGTACTTCAAGATGTTGGCACGATCCGTGTACACGCTTTTTCAAATGTCAACTGAGGGGACGGCTATTTCCCGCGAAAAAATGGAGAGTGACAATCTGGAGTTGGACATGTGTGTGTGAGAGAGAGAGAGTGAGTGTAGCGCTGTCCGCATCTCTTGTTTTTTGTCGTGTACATCTGCGTCGAAGTCTTCGTCCTCCTGCCCGTCGTGGTTGCTGTCTTGTTTGAGAGTTTCTCGCTGGCATCACGCCGGTACGAAGGGTGGCAGAGGTGAAAAGGAGGTGGGGGGTGAAGAGGAGGGACGGGGGGGGGGGAAGGGAGAGAGTTGGTGAGGCGGTTGGTTGGGAAGCAACGAGTGACGTGGTCCATATTCAAGGCTGCTGAGAGGCACGGGTTCTGTTCGTTACGGGCCTGGAGTCTTGTTGTCAGAGTGAGGGCCGCGACGACCGGGAGGGTGGGGGGGGGGAGTATCAGCATCGGATAGAAGTGTGGTTGTGGCGGAGGGGGGATGTTTGGTAACTGTGGTTGTGAAGGTGGAGGGGGTGGGGTGGGCGGCATGGGGAGAGAGGGAGGGAGATTGAGTGTGGGGGTGGCAGGCGGGGGAAGGAAAGAGGAGGACGATGGGATGTGTGTACATCTGGTGTGCGTTGTTACAACAGGTGATGAGGCTGAGAGCGCGAGACAGTATGCAAGGTGTATTGCGGCATTGAAGAGGGTGGTGCGTGTCGAGTGGTGGCGAGAAAGGTAGAGGAGGAGGTGTTGGTCGGGGACGCGGTGGTGCAGGCATGTGCGCTGGCGCAGGAGTTGGTCGGATTGCAGAGCTTGCTGTGTTGAGAGAGCGCGAGAGAGGGAGAGCGAGAGCGAACGAGAGAGGAAGTCCCTCGCAAGTGCTGATCCAACCACCTGCGCTCTAAATCGCGGCCTGAGTTTTCCAATTATACTCGTCTATAGACGACGAAGCCGGCAAACTCAACGTTGCCCTCACACAAAAGGACAGATACGACTGCACGTGGGAGTGCGAGCCACAGCACACATGGATGAACGATGCGTGCAGCCCTAGCATGCCCGCGGACAGACCTCTCGCATACCAGCCTCTGCAAACAAAGTGCAGTCCGGGCTCAACGCTCATCGACTTAAAGTGCTTTGAAGCCGTCAACCTGGGCAAAGTCAAACAGTCGGAATGCGCGCCAGCCTCTCTCCCCACCGCGTCCTCCTCCCTCACACATGCATGCAGGATGGATGGTTTCTGCAACCAAAACGCCGACCAGCTCGGCTACCTCGCAGGGCCGTCCCTTCTGACTGTATATGTAGGTGTAGTAGAATGCGCGTC
>Ga0315905_10001819_pt1 | contig 22650 bp, 27 predicted proteins | sample LakEriMetagenome_5_FD_203522 | JGI IMG/M metagenome (GOLD analysis project Ga0315905, IMG submission 203522) | Freshwater fungal communities from buoy surface, Lake Erie, Ohio, United States - Buoy 4 MA121 | ecosystem: Environmental > Aquatic > Freshwater > Lake | place: USA: Lake Erie, Ohio...
CGACCTGAGTTGATGGGGCGGGAAAATATCTATCTGAATGGGGCGATTTTGGGGATGAGTCGGGCGGAGATTAAGGCGAAGTTTGATGAAATTGTGGATTTTGCGGAGGTGGAAAAGTTTTTGGATACGCAGGTAGAACGCTATTTGTCGGGGACGTATGTGCGATCGCCGTTTTCAGTAGTATCCTATTAAGAGCCGGAGATTTTGTCGATAATAAACGCCTAAATAAGCCATGCTAGGATGCAACCACAGACATCTATGGGTAGGGCAAAATGAATCAATTATATGAACAAGACTACAGCCAATGGGCAGAAACCATGGCCGACTTACTCGAATCCGGTAAGTTTACAGAGCTTGATATTGAAAATCTAGTGGAAGAAGTGCGGGATTTGTCAAAGCGGGAAAGGGATCGCCTGTTGAGTAGTTTGCGGTTAATTGTCCACCATTTGCTGAAGTGGGATTATCAACCTGATAAGCGATCTCGTAGTTGGGAAAATACCATTGGCCGAGAACGGGATAACATTTGGCTTTATATGGAGGATAGTCCCAGCTTGAAGCGGTACTTGACCAATGAATTTCTCCAGAAAATTTATCGGGTTGCTCGCTCGGATGCCATGCGAGAGACTGGATTGGATTTACCTAAAGATTGCCTCTACTCCATCGAAATGATTCTTGATCGTCCTATTCACTTTGAGTATTGATTTTTTGCTTGACTCCAGAAGGGTAACGGTTTGTTACGGTTGTTAGCTGTTGCGGTCTGGTTGGGTAAGCTGGTTAGTATCAGTTTTTGATTTGGGTTGGTCTATGTCGGATGTGATGATCCGGGTGGAAAATTTAGGGAAGAAGTATGTGATCGGTCACCAAGCGGAGGGGGCTAGTTACGTGGCATTGCGGGATGTGTTAGCGGAGGGGGCCAAGTCTTTGGTGCGACGGTTTACGGGGCGGGGGGGTAGCCAGCGGGAGACGCGGGAGGAGTTTTGGGCGTTGAAGGATGTGTCGTTTGAGGTGAAGCGGGGGGAGTGTGTGGGGATTATTGGCCGCAATGGGGCGGGTAAGTCAACTTTATTAAAGATTTTGAGTCGGATTACGGAGCCTACGACGGGACAGATTAAGATTCGGGGTCGGGTAGCGAGTTTGTTGGAGGTGGGGACGGGTTTTCATCCTGAGTTGACGGGCCGTGAGAATATTTTTCTGAATGGTTCGATTTTAGGGATGAGTCGGGCGGAGATTAAGCTTAAGTTTGATGAGATTGTGGATTTTGCTGAGGTGGAGAGGTTTCTAGATACGCCTGTTAAGTTTTATTCGTCGGGGATGTATGTGCGGTTGGCATTTGCGGTGGCGGCGCATTTGGAGCCTGAGATTTTGGTTGTGGATGAGGTTTTGGCAGTGGGGGATGCGGCATTTCAGAAGAAGTGTTTGGGGAAGATGGGAGATGTGGCGGAAAGGGAGGGAAGGACGGTTTTATTTGTTAGTCATAATATGCCTACAATAACTTCCCTATGTCAAAATGCTATTTTGTTAGAACATGGAAAGATTGTTCAAAAAGGAATAGCTTCCCTAGTGGTTAACCAATATTATTCGGACAGAGAATCATCTATGTCTTCAGTTGATTTTTCTAGAGAAAATAAAACAATTGATGGAAAATATGCCATGTTGTTGTCGGCATCGGTAATAGATTATGAAAATCAAATTTGTTCCGAAATACTAATTAATCAGTCTTTTAAAATAATAATGCGTTTTAGAATTTTGGAGAACTCTACATATATACCTGTTCCAACTTTTGACTTTCACACATCGAGTGGAATATATGCTTTTGGTTCTTCACCAGAGAAAAAACCTATAAAACTTGAAATCGGAGACTATACTTATGAGTGTCATATGCCAGCTAATTTCTTAAACGAAGGTGTTTATTTTGTTACTCTCAATCTTTATTCTTTTACTCCTTTTCACATTCTTCATTTTTGCGAAAAAAATGCTCTTACTTTTAATATAAAAGACCCTATTGAAGGAACTCGAAATTATGACTATGCTGGAGCCATTGCTGGTGTCGTTCGCCCTAAATTTCAAGGCGAAGTTACAAAAATATCTTGAGGATTAATTATGTTAAAGTCAAATCATTTTTCTTTTAATATTGATGTTGTTGGATCGTGTAACTTGCAATGCCCTTCATGCCCTGTAGGAAATTCAGAAGACGTTTACACTCATAAAGGATTCATGGAACCAGAGTTACTAAACTCAATTATGAAGAAAGCAACTAGTGAATGTGAAGTTTTGTGCGTTAGTCTTTATAACTGGACAGAGCCACTCTTACATCCCAATTTGCCAGAGCTTGTAAATATTGTCCAGTCTTATGGTGTTTCATGTCATCTAAGTTCAAATTTAAATATTTTGAAAAATGTTGACCTTCTGCTGTCCGCCAATCCTGCAACATTCCGAATATCTAATTCTGGTTTTACACAGGAAATTTATGGAGCTACCCATAAAGGGGGAAAAATTGAAAGAGTTAAGAAGAATATGATTACTCTTGCTGAATCAAAAAAACGTACTAATAGCGCCACTAAGATTCATGTTCTTTATCATAGATATTTAACTAATCTAGAAGAAGAATACATGATGAAAAAGTTTGCACAATCTCTTGGTTTTGATTTTATACCTGTTTGGGCATTTATGATGCCATTAGAAAAGCTTTTAGCATATGCAGATAGTATGGAAGAAAATTCAATGTCTCCCATTTTAAGTCCTGAAGATTATAATACTATTGGCAAACTAGCACTACCCTTGAAGGAAGCCTTTGAAGTTTCATCTAGATACAGCGATAGATCTTGCACATTAAAGGATGATCAAATAACTATGGATTTTCACGCGAATGTTAAACTTTGTTGTAGTGTATTTGATTCTAGCAGATTTAATCTTGCATCTTACTTAACCACTCCAATATCAGTTCTACAAGAACTAAAATATTCGGCTAATAGTGAAGTGACTTGCTCAAAATGTATGAAGCATGGAATTCATATTTATGGAACTTACGGAACTGATAAATTAAATGATGTAGCTATAAAAAATATTATCTCTCATTCTCCTATTATAGGATTGAAATTATATTTCAAAGAAATTATACTTTATGGCTTGATAAATCCACCTAAAAAAATAGCTAGACGGATAAAACAATTAATTCGTAGTGTTATCTCCCTATTTTTAAATAGATTTAAGTAAGCTTTAGTGTAAATAAAAAGATCAAATAAACTCTTACTATGAAAGCAGTTATTCTAGCAGGTGGTTTGGGAACCAGGTTAAGTGAAGAAACTCATTTAGTCCCTAAGCCGATGATTCGGATTGGCGATCGCCCAATTCTCTGGCATATTATGAAAATTTATTCTCAATACGGGATAAATGAGTTTATTGTCTGTTGCGGTTATAAGGGTTATGTAATCAAAGAATATTTTGCGAATTATTTTCTCCATACTTCAGACGTGACTTTTGATATGCGGAATAACAGCATGGAAGTTCACCAAAAATACGCCGAACCCTGGAGAGTGACCTTAGTTGATACGGGCGAAACTTCCTTTACTGGCGAAAGATTAAAACGAGTTAAGGATTATGTGGGAAACGAAACTTTTTGTTTTACCTACGGTGATGGCGTAAGTTCAATTAATATTAAAGACTTGATAGATTTTCATCAACAACAAGGTTTAATAGCGACATTAACAGCAGTTCTCCCCCCAGGGCGTTATGGGGCAGTCAATATTGACAATCAAGGAAAAGTATCAAGTTTTCAGGAAAAACCCCAAGGAGACAATGCCTGGATTAATGGAGGATATTTTGTATTGGAGCCAGCTATATTTGATTTTATTGAGGATAGTAATAGTAGTTGGGAAGCAGAATCTCTACCCGTAATAGCGAGTAAAAATCAATTATCAGCCTTTCACCATGATGGATTTTGGCACGCGATGGATACCCTCAGAGATAAGAATTATTTACAAAGTTTATGGGAGTCTGGTAATGCGCCCTGGAAGGTGTGGGAATGAATCCAAAGTTTTGGCATAAAAAGAGAGTTTTAGTAACAGGACACACTGGATTTAAGGGAAGTTGGTTATCTCTTTGGTTACAGCTTTTAGGGGCTGATATTTTAGGTTATTCCTTGGGATTACCAACCGAACTTACGTTGTTTGAGTTAGCGAGGGTAGAAGAAAATATGAAATCAGTAACTGGAGATATAAGAGATTTGAAACAACTAGAAAAAACTGTCATCGACTATCAACCTGAAATTATTATTCACATGGCGGCTCAGCCTTTAGTCCGTCAATCTTACCTAAATCCTGTAGAAACCTATGAAACAAATATCATGGGGACAATTAATCTACTGGAATCGGTTCGTAAGGTAAAAACAGTGAAAGCTTTTGTCAATGTGACTTCTGATAAATGTTATGACAATAAAGAATGGGTTTGGGGCTATCGGGAAAACGATGCGATGGGAGGCTACGATCCCTATAGCAGTAGTAAAGGATGTGCGGAATTAATAACAGCCGCCTATCGTAATTCTTTTTTTCATTCTGCTGATTATGAACAACATGGTCTGGCGATCGCGACTGCCAGGGCAGGCAATGTCATTGGTGGTGGAGATTGGGCAACCGATAGACTGATACCAGATATTATTAATTCGTGGCTACAGGACAAAGAGGTGCTGATTAGAAATGCCCATGCAACCCGTCCTTGGCAATATGTATTGGAACCATTGAATGGTTATTTAACCTTAGCTGAGAAAATGTTTGAAGATGGTTCTGTTTATGATGGAGCTTGGAATTTTGGGCCTGATGAGTCGGGAATTCAATCTGTTGCCTGGTTAATTGAACAACTCAAAAGTGTTTGGGGAAAAGAAGTTAGTTGGCAACAAGATAGCGATCGCCAACCCCATGAAGCTAGTTTTTTAAAATTAGATTGTTCTAAAGCTCATTTAAAACTGGGATGGAAACCGATTTTAGATTTGAATACTGCTTTAATTTGGATTGTGGACTGGACGAATGCTTGGCAAAAAGGTTGTGATATGAAAGAGATCAGCCAAATTCAAATTCAAAAATTTATGGAAATTGGTAATTTATGTTAAAGAATAGATGCCGTTTTTGTGAAAATAGCTTAGAGCATACTTTTGTTGACTTGGGGATGTCTCCTTTATCGAATGCTTTTGTAAATCAGGATCATTTAAATAAGGCTGAGAAATTTTATCCTCTTCATGTCTATACTTGTGAACATTGTTTTTTGGTTCAATTAGATACGTTTGAATCACCCGATCATATCTTTAGTGATTATGCTTATTTTTCTTCTTATTCTGAAAGTTGGTTAAATCATGCTCAAAATTATACGGGCTTAATGATAGATCGATTCGGATTGGATGAATCTAGCCAAGTTATCGAAATTGCTAGTAACGATGGTTATCTTTTACAATTTTTTCAAAAACAAAATATTCCTATTTTAGGGATTGAGCCAGCCGCAAATGTTGCTCAAGTTGCTGAAGCAAAAGGGATACCTACCTTCGTTAAGTTTTTTGGTATTGAAACGGCTCAAGAGTTAGTAATTCAAAATAAAAAAGCGGATTTATTATTAGGGAATAATGTATTGGCTCATGTTCCTGATCTTAATGATTTTGTGGCAGGAATGAAAATAATTTTAAAGTCTGAAGGGATCGTCACAATGGAGTTTCCCCATTTATTGCAATTAATTCATCAAAATCAATTTGATACAATTTATCATGAACATTTTTCCTATTTCTCTTTTACAACAGTCGAAAAAATCTTTGCCCATCATGGTTTAACGTTATTTGATGTGGAAGAATTAGCGACTCATGGCGGTTCGTTGCGTATCTATGGGAAACATGATGATAATCAAAAGCTGGCCATTAGCGATCGCGTTTCTTTATTAAAAGACAAGGAACAAAAGGCAGGACTAGATCAGCTTGAAACCTATTCACAATTTAGCGATCAAGTGATGTCAACTAAACGTCAATTATTAAGGTTTTTAATTGAAGTCAAAAACACAGGAAAAACGATTGTTGGTTATGGTGCGCCTGCTAAGGGAAATACTCTGCTCAATTATTGTGGTATTGGGACAGATTTTCTTGACTATACTTGCGATCGCAGTCTCCATAAGCAAGGATTATTTTTACCAGGAACCCATATTCCTATCTATCATCCCGATAAGATCGCTGAAACAAAACCCGATTATGTTCTGATTTTGCCTTGGAACCTCAAGGATGAGATTAGATCACAACTTTCTTATATTTGTGAATGGGGTGGCAAATTTGTTGTTCCAATTCCAGTCGTGGAGGTTTTGGAATGAAATTTTTAGAGACTGATTTAAAAGGAGCTTATCTAATTGAAACTGAGCCGATTTTTGATGATCGTGGTTTTTTTGCCCGTTCTTGGTGTCAACGAGAATTTCTTGAGCAGGGATTAAATCCTAATTTGGTACAATGTAATATTTCTTTTAATGCTAAAAAAGGCACTTTGAGAGGTATGCACTATCAATCAAAACCGCATGAGGAGGTTAAACTCGTTAGGTGTACTAAAGGATCAATCTATGATGTCATTGTTGATATTCGTCCAAATTCACCTACCTTTAAATCATGGTACGGAATTGATTTAAACTCTATTAATCGTAAGATGCTTTACATTCCCGAAGGATTTGCTCACGGATTTCAAACGTTAGAAGATAACACCGAAGTGTTTTATCAAATGTCTAATTTTTATCATGGTGAGTCTGCGAGGGGTTTAAGATGGGATGATCCAGATGTAGGGATAGATTGGATATTAACAGAGAATTTAATTATCTCGGAAAAAGACCAGAATTATCCCGATTTTTATTTTATATGAGTTATGATAGTATCCTTAAATTTCTGATAGATGAATACACGAAGCCAATTTTAACTTGGTTATTTAACATTGATAAAAATGAAGTCGTCACTCTGTTAAATACTGAGTTAAATATTGAGCCAATTCGTGCTGATGGAGTTTTCTTCTTAGAAGTTGGTAACAAAATTATTCATCTGGAATTTCAGACTCGACCAAAATCCGATCCTCCTTTAGCTTTAAGGATGTTAGATTATTGGGTGAGGCTATATCGAATCTATAAACTTTACCAAGAAAACAAGGTTATTGAACAGGTAATCATCTTTTTACGTCCAGACAATTCCCCCAAGGTATTTGAAGATTATTTTCAAGTGGGAGAAACGACTCATCGTTATCGGGTCATTAGAATTTGGGAATGTGATCCCACTCCCCTTTTATCTCAGCCCGAATTATTACCCTTGGCAGTTTTGGCAAAAAGTGAACAACCAGAAATGCTATTATCTCAAGTAGCAGAAAATGTAAAGAAGATAGCTGATCCGAGACAAAAAAGCAACATTGCCGCTTGTGTTGAATTATTAGCTGGTATTAATTATTCGGAGGATCTAATTAAAATGTATTTACATGATGATATTTTAAAGGAATCAGTGACTTATCAACGAATTCTTAATGATGGTGGAAAACAAGAAGCGATCGCTCTAATTTCCCGTCAACTTAAAAAACGTTTTGGTCTTGTCAGTGAAACCTTAAAACCTCAACTTAATGTTTTATCCATTGAACAGCTAGAATTATTAGGCGAGAGTTTATTTGATTTTAACTCTTTTGAGGAGGTGATAGTTTGGTTAAATAACCTTAATTAAGACACTAATCTAACCAATTAATTAACTTCAACTTTTTAATACTCAAATCACTTTACCTATGATTAAATAATTGAAATATGTCTAAGCCTCGAATTTATTACACAAAGCCATCAATTACTGAATTAGAAGTTGAATATGCTACTGATGCCGCTCGCAATGGTTGGGGCGATCGCTGTTATGAGTATATCAATCGTTTTGAGGAAGCATTTAAAACTCATCTTGGCGTGAATTATGCGATCGCGACTTCAAGCTGTACGGGGGCGTTGCACATGGGAATGGCGGCATTGGAGATTGGAGAAGGTGATGAAGTGATTTTGGCCGATACGAACTGGATTGCGACGGCCGCGCCCATAGTCCACTTGGGGGCAAAACCTATTTTTGTGGATATATTGCCCGATAGTTGGTGTATTGATCCTGACTTGGCTGAGGCGGCTATTACATCACGAACTAAGGCAATTGTTGCGGTTCATTTATATGGCAATTTATGCGAGATGGATCGATTACTTGCTATTGGTCAGAAGTATAATATTCCAGTGATTGAGGATGCGGCGGAGGCGATCGGTTCAGTTTATTATGGTAAGCGTGCTGGCAGTATGGGTAAGTTTGGCAGTTTTTCTTTTCATGGTACTAAAACTCTCACGACTGGAGAGGGGGGAATGTTTGTGACGAATGATCCTGATTTATATGAAACGGTACTGACCCTTTCTAATCATGGACGTGCTAGGGGACAAACTAAGCAATTCTGGCCTGACATGATTGGTTTTAAGTATAAGATGTCCAATATACAAGCGGCGATCGGTTGCGCTCAAATGGAAAGAATTGATGAATTAGTTAGGCGTAAAAGAGAGATTTTGAAGTATTACCGAGATAATTTGAAATCTTTGTCTGCTATTTCAATGAACCCTGAACCCAAAGGAACCATAAACGGAGCTTGGATGCCGACAGTAGTTTTTGCCAAGGAAACGGGCATTACTTGCGGTCAGTTACAGAAAATTTTTAAAGAAGAGAATATTGACGCACGAGTTTTTTTTCATCCGTTGTCTAGTTTGCCTATGTTTGAAGATAAGCAATTCAACTTTAATGCTTGGGATATTCCAAATCGTTCTATTAATTTGCCTAGTTACCATGACTTAACTGACACAGAAATGTCTAGTGTTTTAAAGTGTTTTTACATTAAGTATATTTAACATTAACTCTCATTCTATTCAATATGATTCTTCTATTTCTATAGGATATCCTTATGCGTATCGCAGTATTAGTGTCAAGTGGAGGAAGTGCTTTTATAGCGGCATGGAAAATATTAAGTGAGTATTCATCTAATCAACATGAATATATTGTAATTACAGATAGAAAATGTGAAATAGAAAAATTCTGTAGTGAAAATATGCTTAAATATAAGCGTATTGAGTACAAAAATCGAAATCAATTTTCATTAGACTCATATAAATATATTCAACGTAATGGAGGTATAGATTTTGCTTTTCTATATTTCTTAAGAATATTGACTAAAGAATTGTTTCAAAATTATCCATGTCTAAATATACACCCAAGTTTGTTACCTGCCTTTAAGGGACTGAATTCAGTAGAACAATTTCTTCAATCAGGAGCTAAATTTATAGGTGCTACACTTCATTTGGTTGATGAGGGAGTAGATACTGGTTCTATAGTTGCTCAAGTGCAAGTACCGATAAAACCTAAAATAACGTTAGAACAAGCTCAAAAAATTTCTTTTTTACAAAAAGTTTATTTAACTTTAGTTGGGATAGAATTATTAGAAATGCAATGTATTACTTTTAATGAAAGATATTTAGGGTTTGAGTGGGTGAAAACTTTGCCTTACTCACCTCATGCTAATCCAGTATTACAAAATCAACGCTTTTTAGAAGGCTTCATCAATTTACAGAAACAGGAAAATTATCAAATCATGTGAATAATAAAGATGAATATAGTTATTTCTCAGCCGATGTTTTTACCTTGGATAGGATTATTTGAACAGATAAAATTGACCGATTATCTAGTCTTCTATGATGACGTTCAATTGCCTCAAGGGCGAAGTTTTATGTCAAGAGTTCAGATAAAAAATGCTTCAGGGATTACATGGTTAAGTGCTCCAATTGATAGAAATTTATCTGGAAATTTAATTAATGAATCTTACTTAATATCACAATCACAACAAGATTGGAGAGGAAAACATTTGAAAACATTGCGACATTGTTATGCCAAAGCACCATTTTTCAAAAAAATGTATGAACTAGCTGATCAAATTTATTCTTTTCCAAGCAATAATCTGGCTGAATTTAATCAAAACGCAATTAAAAACATAAATTCTTGGTTGGGATTTCACCCATTTTATGCAAAATCCTCAGAATTAAAAATATACGGCAAAAGTACACAGCGTCTAGTCAATATATGTAATCAATTTCAAGCGAAGAGCTATATCACAGGATTAGGAGCACTCAACTACATTGAGTATGATCAATTTGAAGATATCGGTATTGATGTAAGATATATGAATTATCGAAAGTTACCATATCAGCAATTACACGGTGAATTTACACCTTATGTCACCATACTTGATGCCATTGCTAATTGTGGAGAAGATGTACAAGAACTTATCTGTTCTAATTCAATTTACTGGAAGGAATTTGTCAATGAATCCAATTGAGCTTTTTGAAATTGAGGTCAAAAAAAATATTGACAATCTTGCCTTAGATAGGGATTTACAAGATTTGTCGAACGCTTGGGTACGAGAGATAACTCCTCACAGATATGCTTATAACTTCAAATGGCTTGGTCGTCCGATCATTCAATGTCCACAGGATATAATTGCGATGCAAGAACTGATTTCGTCAGTTCAACCTGATCTAATTATTGAAACGGGTATTGCTCATGGTGGATCGTTGATTTTTTACGCCTCAATATTAGAGTTAAATGCTATTTGTGGAGGAACACAGAATGCTGAAGTATTAGGAATAGATATAGATATTCGTCAACATAATCGTGAGGCGATTGAAGCTCATCCTATGTTTAAACGTATTTCTATGATTGAGGGATCTAGCATTGCTCCTGAAATTATTGAGCAGGTCAAAGTAAAAGCGCAAGGAAAACAAAAAATCTTGGTTTGCCTAGATAGTAATCACACCCATGATCATGTACTTGCCGAGCTAGAAGCCTATGCGCCAATGACTTCTGTTGGGAGCTATTGTGTTGTCTTTGATACCATAATCGAAGATTTACCTGATGATATGTTTAGCGATCGCCCTTGGGGGGTAGGAAATAATCCTAAAACTGCTGTCTGGGAATATCTCAAAACTCATCCAGAATTTGAGATCGACAAGACCATTCAGCACAAATTGTTAATTACTGTTGCCCCTGATGGCTATTTAAAGCGAATCCACTAGGACTAAGCTACAATGTAGCCCAAGAGATACTTCGCCGAAAACTATGGTTAACGATGCGACTGTTCGCGCCCGTATTAATAGCAAAATTAAGGAAGAAGCAACCGCAGTTCTTGCCGCGATCGGACTAACTCCTTCCGATGCTTTTCGTTTGTTAATGACTAGGGTGGCAAAAGAACAATCATTGCCGTTTGATTTGCTGGTTCCCAATGCCGAAACGATTTCTGCACTAAAGGCTGCTGAATCTGGACAAGTTAAGTCTTTCTCCAACTTGCAAGAACTTATGGGCGATCTTCATGCGGACGATTAACCGAACAAAGCAGTTCAAGCGAGATTATAAAAGAGAGGCTCGCGGCAAACATCGAGTGATATTAGACGACTTGTTGTCAAGGGTAATCATACTTCTAATATCAGATACTCCGTTACCGTCTCATTATAAAGATCATGCCTTGATTGGCAACTGGTCAGATTACAGAGATTGCCACCTTAAACCAGACTTGGTGTTAATCTACAAAATCACTGATGATACTCTCACCCTTGTTAGACTTGGTTCTCATAGTGAGCTTTCCCTTTAATTCCTTTTCACTGCGGCGATCGCCCTTGGGGAGTGGGTAACAACCCTAAAACCGCAGTGTGGAAATATCTAAAAAACCATTCAGAATTTGAAATTGATAAAAAAATTCAACATAAACTATTAATTACTGTTGCGCCAGACAGTTATCTTAAACAAATCCAATAATTTTTATTTAATCTATTATGGAAAATCATTCTCTTCCTTTAGTTAGCGTTGGGATTCCAACTTTTAATAGAGCTTCAAGTCTAGTAACGGCAATTGAGTCAGTTCTTAAGCAAACTTACTCAAATATTGAGTTAGTTATTTCTGATAACGCTTCTACCGATAACACTCAATCTATTTGTGAAAATTTCTGCAAAAATGATGTGAGGATAACCTATATTCGCCAAGAGTCTAATTTAGGTGCTACTAATAATTTTATTGAAGTTTTAAAGCATTCAACTGGTGAATACTTTATGTGGCTAGGAGATGATGACTGGATAGATAATAATTACGTTGCCGAATGCACTGAAATATTAATAGATCATCTAGATCATTCTTTAATTTGTGGAAAGTGTAAATATTACATTGACAAAGAGTTTTTTAGACAAGGAGACATTATTAATATAGACGAAGATAATCAATGCAGTCGCTTATTATCCTATTATAAGCAAGTCAGTGATAATGGAACTTTTTACGGAATTATGCGGACAAATCAAATATCTAATATTCCTATTAAAAATACGATGGGGGGTGATTGGTTTGTAATAGCAGCAATTTCTTTCTTAGGCAAGGTAAAGACTATACCCACTACTGTGATATATAGACAGGCTAGACAAAACGATAGCCTTATAGAACTTGCTACAAGGCTTAATTTGTCCGAATTCCAAAAACAACAACCTTTTCTTAGTATTGCATTTTCTGCATGCAAAGATATAATTACCAATAAAAATTATTCCCCACTTAATTTCATGGATAAAATCTATTTGTCTATGAATATATTTAAAATTTTTAAAGAAAAATACCCTTTATTCCTCTTCAGGGATTATATTTTTCTTTTCGCCCGGAAATACCTTCCAGCGCGAATATATTTATATACTCAGGATGTTTATAGAAGACTGATAAAGCAAACAAAAATATGATATCAAGGCTTAGTCGTATAAAATACTTTTGTTCTTAATCAAAAAAGCAGGATACAAAACTAATTAAGCTTTAGTAACTAATTAGAGCTTGGAGTAGTCAAAAGAAAGGTCATTCATTTAGAACTAGAAAAATTTCAACGAGCAGATTTTCTCAAATGGATAATTAACGGAAACAAAGGACGATAATCATACTGGATTACTCTTAGAGATTTTTAAATATATTTAAATCTTAAAAAATGTAGAATTTATACAAACATAATGTCTTGTATTTTTGATGTTTTATGTCTTACTTATGATAAGATATCGATAAATATATTTTTTATTGTTGCTTTCTTGCATATTTTATAGGATTACGAGGTTTAAAATATAAGTATGTTCAAGCAAAAACTCCAATTACTTAAGTTACAAATTAATAAGATATTGACTAAAAATGCTAAAAATAGCATAAAGCCACTGCTCAATTTTGTAGACTTATCTACACCCTATGTTTTTACGTCTAGTTTATGTAGAGAGCAGCATTTTAGAATGCCCTTATACTCTTATTGGTGTAAAAAATTAGGAGAATCCCCACGCTTTCATAGAAAACAATGGGAGTTTGTTTTTATTTGTCATGTTTTATACGAACGAAATTATCTTCGTCCCGGACTAGAAGGGGTAGGTTTTGGATGTGGGAAAGAACCTTTGGCTTCCCTTTTTGCAAGTTATGGCATCAATATCTTGGCAACTGATTTGGAAATAGAAAAAGCAAAATTACTGGGATGGGTTTCAACCAATCAACATAGTAACAGTTTATTAGATCTTAATGAACGGGGATTATGTGGGATTCAGTTGTTTGAAGAAAAGGTAAGATTCCAAAATGTTGACATGAATAATATTCCTAATAATCTTGGAAAATTTGATTTTTGTTGGTCATCATGCGCTTTTGAGCATCTGGGATCGATCAAAAATGGTTTGGATTTTGTATACAACTCTCTCAAATTTCTTAAGCCAGGCGGCATTGCGGTTCATACAACTGAGTTTAACGTAAGTTCTAATGACAGAACGCTGGACAATAACCCTAGCTTTGTTATTTATCGTAGACGTGATATGGAAGAATTTGTCGAGAAACTCAAAATCAATGGATTTATCGTTGAAACAATAGACTATACAACTGGTGAGGATAAACTAGAAAGATACATAGATCTTCCACCGTACTTAAGCGAACCTCACTTGAGACTGAAGCTCGCCAATAAATTTATCTCAACCTCTATTGGCTTAATTATTAGGGTACCAAACTAAATCGTTAATAATCGTTAATATAAATACATGAATTATTTAAACTACTAGCCAGATTAAAACATGAAAATTAATATTTGCTACGATATGACTATATTAGGAACTTACTTTAGCTATCCCGATTCAAAAACGGGAATTTATCGAGTAGTCGAGGAAATTCTTTTTGAATTATTAAGAAGAGAAGAAACTGAAATAACTCTGACAAGTATGTCTAGTATGAATTTAGCATTATCATCAATTGCTTGCCCTCTGTATATTAAAAGTCATTTAAAAAGTTATTCATGTGATTTTGATAATACATTTATAAGTAAGCTAGGAATTCAATGGTTTTATTCAGTTATTTATAAAGCCTATTTTTCTAAAAAATTTCAAAGTTTACCCAGATATTCTTTAAAGTCTATTTTCATTAGAGCATTAACAAAAACCTTAGACATAACTAAATTATGCTTATATGATTGCAATCAGTATTTTGATTCTAAAAGATATGATATTTTCCATTCTACTTACTATAAGCTTCCCTCAAAAGAGCTAACGTGTAATCTACCTAGGCTTTTAACAATATACGATTTAATCCCCATTAAGTTTTCTCGGTATATTAGCTCATCTTCCGCGAGCTACTTCAAAGAAATAATTAATAGTATTGACATCAATAATGATTGGGTTATTTGTATTTCCGAGTATACTCGTCAGGAATTTTGTGAATATACACGAATGCCTATTGAAAGAGTCTTTGTCTGCCCGTTGGCTGCTGACAAACAGTTTCATCCTGTAACCAATCTTGACGTTATTAAAGAGACTAAAGAAAATCATAAAATCCCAGAAAATCAATATTTTTTATGTTTAGCTAGTCAGCTACAATTACACAAAAATATTCCTCATTTGATTGACTCTTTTGTAACTCTAATTCATGAACAACCTAACCTAGATATAAACTTAGTTTTAACTGGAACAAATCGTTATAAAAGACCAGAAATTGAAAAAGTTCTGGAAAAAATTGCTGAGTATCAAGATCGAATAATTATGACGGGCTACGTTCCCGACGAAGATCTTAGTGCAATCTATAGCGGTGCAACAGCCTTTATTTTTCCCTCATTGTATGAAGGCTTTGGCTTACCAGTTCTTGAAGCTATGCAGTGTGGCACTCCTGTAATTTCCTCTAATTCAACATCACTTCCTGAAGTCGTTGGCGATGCAGGAATTCTAGTAGATCCAACAGATCAAAATCAACTTTGTCAAGCTATGCTTGATGTATTGACCGATGAAGTCCTAAGAGAAAGTTTAAAACAGAAGGGATTAGAAAGAGCCAAACAATTTAGCTGGAAAAAATGTGCCGATCAAACCGTAGAAATTTACAAAAAAATTATTGATAGTAAATAAATCATGCTAAAAATTGCCTATGATATTTCTATTTTAGGACAAGGCCATGCCAATCCTAAAGCACGAACAGGAATATACCGAATGGTAGAATCTCTTCTGTTAGAACTACTTAAAATTCAGCAAATTAGTTTTGATGTAATTGCCCTAAATAAAGATAGTAGCTATTGGGATCATCTAGCAGTAGAAATTTATTTAAAAAGCCTTGATAAAGATATCTCTATTTCTTCTCCTTACCCCTCTAATTTTCCTATTAAAACTTTATATAAAAAATTAGTAAATCAACATCGTTCTATACTGCAAAGCAACGCTGGAACAAACCCTTTTATTTACAAAACAGCGCAAGGAATCAAAATTCTTAGTGAAATTCTGGATCAATCTCTGATAACACTAAACTTATCTTCCCTCGAATATTCTTTATATCACTCTACTTATTTTTCTCTTCCCATTTTACCCAATAAAATCCAAAGAATTTTAACAATTTATGATCTAATTCCCCAATTTTTCCCAGAATTTGTCACCCCTAAAGTATTGCAAAGAGGAATCAATATTTTAGAGAGTATTGACATCAAAAAAGACTGGATTATTTGTATATCAGAACATACCAAACAAGACTTCTGTAACTATACAGGAATGAATCCCGAAAGAGTCTTCGTTACCCCCCTAGCCGCCAGCGATAACTTCTATCCCGTCACCGACTTAGCCACCATTAACCAAAAACTAGCTCAGTACCACATTCCCCCTATACCCTATTTCTTAAGCCTTTGCACCCTCGAACCCCGCAAAAACCTATCATGCCTCCTCCGAAGCTATGCCCAACTCCTAGAACAATATCCGACCTTAGATGTTAATTTTGTTCTCGTTGGTGTTAGTGGATGGAAAAATAATGATCTTTTTCAAATTATCGATCGCCACCCTCTTCTTAGAAAACGAGTTATTATAACTGGTTACATTCCCGATCAAGATCTGAGTGCTATTTATAGCGGTGCCCTAGCCTTTGTCTATCCGTCCCTATATGAAGGCTTTGGCCTGCCCCCCCTCGAAGCCATGCAGTGCGGCGTTCCCGTGATTACCTCCAACACCAGTTCTCTCCCCGAAGTCGTTGGCGATGCCGGCATCATGATAAATCCCACCGATCAAGACCAACTCAGCCAAGCCCTACTCAACCTTATTAATGATTCCACCCTGAGGCAAACATTGAGCCAAAAAGGTCAAGCAAGAGCCAAACAATTTAGCTGGCAAAAATGCGCCACCCAGACTGTAGAAATTTATAAAAAAATCATATAACTCTTCACTATATTTCTAGATAATTTAACCCAATTAGCTATAATTATATCTTAAACTGCTTGTAGTTATTAAACTTTATCAAAATCATGAAAATTCTAATATCTGAGATTTTAGAAAAACTCAAAAATTACTTACCCATTCTCTACGGAGATACATTAATTAAGATGATTCTTTTTGGTTCCCATGCAAGAGGTGAAGCCACAGAAAATTCTGATATCGATATTTTAATTGTCACTAAAAAATATTTATCTCGGCAAAAAAAAGAAGAGTTTTATCATTTCATAAGTCAATTATGTTTACAATATGATGTATTAATCAATAGCATTCAGATGCTAGAAGACTCATTTGAATCTGAAAATAGTCCCCTATTATTGAATATTCGTAAAGAAAGCATTACCCTATGAGTCCAGAACAACAAAAATTACTTAATAAAGCAAGAGAGAGCCTACGAGCGGCTGAATTGTTGATTGCCAATGATCTATTTGATTTTGCAACAGCTAGAGCTTATTACACCATGTTTTATTTAGCAGAAGCCTTTCTATTACAAAAAAAGCTATCATTTTCAAGCCACGCAGCTGTCATTTCTGCCTTTGGCAAAGAATTTGCAAAAACCCAAAAAGTTCCTATTCAATATCATCGTTATCTCATTGAAGCCCAAGATAAACGAACAGAAGCCGACTATGCCTTAAATTCTACTATTACCCTAGAAGTTGCCCAAGAAATCATCGAAAAAGCCAGGAAATGTTAGATTTTACAATTTCTAATCTAGAGTCTATTTAGTCAATAAAAATGCAACTACTCTACACCCTAACGACCTATCCCCCGGCGATCGGTGGTGCCCAACTTCATCAACACCTAATCGCCCAACACCTCAAAAATCAACACAACATCCAAGTTATTAGTCACTGGAATCAAAACCGTACCGACTGGTTACTAGGCACCACCCTGAACGCTCCTCAAGCAAACCTAGACTACACCATAGATGAAATCCCCGTTCATCGCCTGGGTCTATCTCCCCTGGAAAAACTACGTCTCCTCCCCTACCTTCCCCTTTACTATCCCGTAATGGATTTTGCCCTTCCGGCGATCGCTCAGGTCATTGCCAACAAAATAAAACCCTATGCAAAACAAGCTGACCTTATTCATAACGTACGTATTGGCCGCGAAGGCTTAAGTTATGCCTCCTACCAAATCGCCAAAAAATACAACATTCCCTTCGTTTTCACCCCCGTTCATCATCCCCGTTGGGTTGGTTGGCGTTATCGAGCCTATATCAACCTTTATCAACAAGCCGATGCCGTCATTGCCCTCACCCAAACCGAAAAACAAATCCTCATTAACCTCGGCGTTAAACCAGAACGTATTGCTGTTACTGGCATGGGGCCAATTCTAGCTGAAACCGCTAACCCCCAGGACTTTCTAGATCATTACCAACTGACAACACCTATTGTTTTATTTTTAGCCCAACATTACCCCTACAAAGGCTATCAACAACTATTAGCCGCCGCCCCCCTCGTTTGGCAAAAAATTCCCGAAGCCCAATTTGTCTTTATTGGCCCCGCCATTGCCCACTCCGAAAATTATTTTAAAAATACCGATCCTAGAATTCATCGACTAGGGGCTTTAAACATACAAGACAAAACCAATGCCCTTGCCGCTTGTACCCTGTTGTGTGTCCCCTCCACCCAAGAAAGTTTCGGTGGCGTTTATACCGAAGCCTGGCACTTTGCTAAACCCGTCATTGGTTGCAACATTCCCGCCGTTGCCGAAGTTATTGATCACAGCATTAACGGTTATCTGGTTAGCCAAACACCAAAGGCGATCGCCGCAGCCATTCTTCAACTACTACAAAATTCCCATCAAGCTCAGATAATTGGCCAGGCAGGACAACAAAAATTACAACAAAAATATACTTGGCAAATTATCGCAAAAAAAACAGAAGACCTCTATCGTACCCTAGTTAGCTTCTAACAAAAGAAATGACGACAGACTCCAGCCCCCGCCATAATCAGAGCAGATTATTCTAGTCCACAATACAAATACTCGATAAAGGCTCTTTAACCATCACGTCTCCTCCCCACAGCCAACCCATCATCGCCAAAAACGCATCCCGCTTTTTTTCCCACGGCATCATCGACAAACTCGGCAAAACCTGACTCCCCCAGCCCCCATAAACCCTGCCGAAACCAGGATTAAAAAGGACTGTCCCTTCTCTGTTTAATCATAGATATTGAACAAACCCTGATTAAAACCTTCCCTCAACTGCCAGCCCTACAACAAAAAATAATATTTAGAGCTTGGACAAATAAATAATGACCATAGAACCCATCCAGCCCAAAACATTAAGGACAATTATACGAAGCATCGAGAAAGCAAAACGCCAAATTCGTTGGAAACCCAACAAAGCCAATTCCCACCTATTAAAACGCATTCGCTTAAATCACCTGCCCGCCAACGCTACCCTCAGGGATTATGAAAACATTATTCAGGCTATCTTAGCGAATCCAGAAGCCCAGGTTTACATTTATACCTATGACGTTGACCTGTACTCTACGCTCACAGTCTACTATCAAAACCGATTATGGCTCCTTATGTTAACATCAGAGGGAATCATAGAAACTTCATTCCCTCCTAGCAATCCATCCAATTACCTGAGCAATCCAGCCTTTATTTATCTAGGCAAATTAGGGAAACTCTTACCATGAATGAGCTATTAGAAATTTATGTTGCTAGTCTAGACTATCCTAACGTTAGTGGTGCTGAACACTTAGAGCTATTAAATATTCGGGATCAAATCGAAGAAATTGTTAATACACTTAGTCCACGAGAAAAAATAAAATTACGAGAAGCAGACAAAAAAATGTTGGCTAATATGGCGGTTATTCATCAAGAAATTTCTCACTTTATTAATTTATCTAATTATCGAAATCAGCATAGTATCTCTCCCCATCAATGGTGGTGGTATTTAGATGTTTTATCTTTTCTTCCTGATAAGATAGGCCAGAGTGTAGCTTGAACAAAAAAACAAAAATTTGGGACTCCTGCCTCGGCTTTACCCATAGCCTCATAGGTAAACTTCGCAAAACTTGGCGACCTTAAGTTGTATTGACCTACAGCGACTAATGGACTACATCAATTCTCCCTATTGAATTTCGATGGTAAAACCAATCACTAATGGTTACTCAAGAGTCAACGGGATTTACAAGCCGCTAAGGTATTGTTTGCCATGGATAGCCCACTGTTGGATATTGTTGTTTATCAAAGCCAAGCCTAATAGCCCATGTGCAAAACTGCTAAAATAGGGCTATTTCGCTCGCCGAAAAACCTATGACTACTCCTCAGCAATGGTACCGTCAAAACAGGAAATGCCTGAGAAATTATCGGGGACAGTGGATTGCCTATGACGCCGATGGCATTATTGCCCATCATCCTGACTATGCCCAATTGATTGAAGCCATTCCTGCCGATGCCCAAAATTATCTGATTGAAAGAATTGATAAAACCGAATTTTCTGAGCCACTAAAATTTTTTCCCGTTCGGTTTAATGCCATCAAAAAACATGATTGGCAACCTAAATACCCTGTCACGCTTTCATTTGGGCAAAATAGAACATTAAACATACTCATCGATTCTGGCGCAGATATTAGCCTAATTCCCTATCAACTAGGTGTTGATCTCGGTTATCATAAATTATCCGAAGAAATTAATAATAAAGGTGAAAGTGTTGGTGGCATTGTTGAATATTTGCTAAGGAATATTGAGATGGAAATTGACGACAATCATTTTTCTGCCCCTGTTGCTTGGCTACAAACCATGGACTGTGATGAAACTTTAATTGGACGAGAAGGTGTCTTTGACTTATTTGATATTGAATTTAAGCAAGCAGAGGAAATAATTATTTTCAAATGGCGAAATTAACCTTACCCAGGGCTGTCGCCGCCACGATCACATCTTAGTACGATTTGGCTCAAATCTTGCTAGAAAAGAAAAATAAGACTTAAAAAACTGCCACTTAATCGGACAAATCAAAGACTCAAGTTCCGGCAACTCGAATAATCCCATCACCCGCTGAAACTCCTGCCAACGTCCCCGCCGCAACTGTCGCCAGGCCCCCGCCAACACATACTGAATGAAAAAATAGACCCTTACACCGTTCCACCTCCCGTTCCGTTAACATTCCCAACTCCGACAATCGCTCAAACAACGCCAGCAAAATCCTGACCGTATCCCCATGAAAAGACCCCATCGTTAACGCTTGGGAATGTACCCGATAGGCCACCGTCACCGACCGACAGCAATAAACCCCATGTTTGGCGAACAAACGCATCCACATTTCCAGATCACAGGGTTCCTTACAGTCTGGATTAAAATATCCCACCTGCCCAAATACGTCTCGTTGAATGGCGATCGCCGGAAAGCGCACAAATGAGGAATTAGAAAAAAGCTGGGTTAGGGCATCGTGAGGTGACAAATAATCATCCTGCCGAAAGATCTGCCGCTTCATCACCCGTTCCTGGTCATCCACCACCTTCACCCCAAATAACACCACCGGATATTGCCCCCTCAATTCCGCCAAACCGTCCACCAATCGACCCAAACCACCCGGTACGAAAAAATCATCATCATGCAAAATCATCACATACTGACCCCGAGCTAAGGCGATCGCCCGATTCTAATTTTGGGCCATCCCCAACGGTCGTTCATGGTGTTCATAGCAATAATGCCAATCTCCTAAAACATTCCCGGCGATCGCCTCACATTCTTGGTTATCAGAATCATCTGTAATGACAACTTCCACTTGTTCTCGATTGTTAGTAGTTGCTGCGGCAATGGATTCCAACCCCCGCCGAAACCACAACGGACGATTATAGGCCGGAATACAAATACTTAAAATCGGCATTTCAACCATGACCCCTTACCTGCTAGAACGTCCTCCTCATCGCCAAAAGTCCCTCCACTCAGGCGATCGCCATCACTGCATTGCAATCATTTAAACTGTCTTTTTGTGAGTCTTAGTTTGTTGCCATTTAATAACGGTATATAGAATAAAAATGCAGAATACTGCGAGTAACGATACCGCGCCAAATTGACTTACCCAAGTAATAATTTGCTCCAGGGAAACGACCCGCCCTAAAAAGTAAGCTAAAGTCACCATAATCGTGGCCCAGATCGATGCGCCCCCGATATTGTAGAGCAAAAATTTGGCGTAGGGCATTCTGGCAATGCCGGCCATGGGCCCAGCAAAAATGCGGAGTAGGGTTACGAAGCGTCCGAAAAATACGGCCCCGGCTGCATTCTGGCTAAATCTGTCCCTGGCGGTATCCAAATGTTCGGCGGGAATATTAAACACCTGACCGGCTTTGACTAACAACGGCCACCCACCCCAACGCCCCACCCAGTAACCACAACTGTCCCCTAATACTGCCCCGGCGATCGCCGCCAATAACACGCCGCTATAGCCTAAATCCCCACTACCCGCCAGAAAGCCCCCCACCAGCGTGATGGTTTCCCCAGGAATGGGAATACCCGCATTTTCCAACGCAATTCCGAAAAACACTGCCCCATAGCCATATTGACGGGCTAATTCCTGTAGCGTCTCCAGCGAAAAAAGCTCCCAACCCATAGTTGTCCTTGCTTAATCTTTTGTAATAATAATCTCAGTTTAAACGATTGGGCTTAACTGATCCTGAATCGTGCCAAAAGTCAGGGGATTGCTCCGCTAGGGGCTCAGCAGATTGCAACACCACCATTTGTTGCCCCACCACTGGCGATCGGGCAATTAAGTCACCATCGGGGGCATAAAGGCGGAGTTGGGCAAAGGAGAGTTTTTGAGCCCGTTGCCACAGGGTATCTAATAGGGTTTGTTGTTGTTTTGCCGATAGTTGCTGCCAGTTTGCGCCAATGGTCAGGGTTAAACGGCTGACT
>Ga0315905_10001820_pt1 | contig 22645 bp, 24 predicted proteins | sample LakEriMetagenome_5_FD_203522 | JGI IMG/M metagenome (GOLD analysis project Ga0315905, IMG submission 203522) | Freshwater fungal communities from buoy surface, Lake Erie, Ohio, United States - Buoy 4 MA121 | ecosystem: Environmental > Aquatic > Freshwater > Lake | place: USA: Lake Erie, Ohio...
CAGCAGGTAAACTTCACCCGTCCAACGAGAAAGTGATTTCCCGTGAATCAAACCGGGAAGCCTCTTGAACAGTAGCTTAAAAGGAGCATACGAACATGGCACTAACACCAGAAGTAAAGAAAGAAATCATCACCACGTACGGAACTTCAGCTACTGATACAGGAAGCCCTGAAGCTCAGGTCGCTTTGTTATCACGTCGAATCGAAGACATTACAACTCACCTCAAGACTAATCCGCATGACCACCACAACCGTCGTGGCTTGCTTCTTCTTGTAGGTCGTCGTCGTCGAATTCTTCAGTACCTCGCAAAGACAGATATCAATCGTTATCGCGCGATTATCGAAAAGCTCGGTATTCGTCGCTAATTAAGTAAGCACTGCGCCCCGAGGAGAGATGGTCCTCGGTAGTGGTTTCCGGATGTTTCATCCGTGAACTTCGATCGAAGATACATTCCTACCTCGCTGCGGGCGCTGTAGAAATGGAGCGACCCATGGAGGGTCAAGACGTAAAGACAGCAGTAGCCGTTATTGATAACGGAAAATTTGGTAAGCGTGAGATTCGCTTTGAAACAGGGCGACTTGCAAAGCAGGCAGCAGGAGCTGCAGCTGTGTATCTCGATGATGAGACGATGATCTTCTCAGCAACAACAGCATCGAAGACACCAAAAGATCAATTCGACTTCTTTCCTTTGACAGTAGATGTTGAAGAGAAGATGTACGCAGTTGGAAAGATTCCGGGTTCATTCTTCCGTCGTGAAGGTCGTCCATCAGAAGATGCGATCCTTACATGTCGTTTGATTGACCGCCCATTGCGCCCATCATTTATTAAGGGCCTTCGTAACGAAGTTCAGATCGTTGTGACCGTTATGGCGCTAGATCCTGATCACATGTACGACGTGATCGCGATTAACGCAGCATCAATGTCAACACAACTTGCAGGTTTGCCATTTTCTGGCCCAATCGGTGGCGTTCGCGTCGCTTTGATTGATGGACAGTGGGTTGCATTCCCTAACCATTCACAGGTTGAGAATGCAGTCTTCGATATGGTCGTTGCAGGTCGCGTCACATCAGATGATGTTGCGATCATGATGGTTGAGGCTGAAGCCACATCCAAGACAATCGAACTCATCAAGAATGGCGCACCAACTCCTACTGAAGAGATTGTTTCTCAGGGACTTGATGCGGCTAAGCCATTTATTCGTATTCTCTGTGAAGCACAGAGCAAGTTAGCTGCAGTTGCTGCAAAGCCAACAGCTGAATTCCCAGTCTTCCTTGACTACCAAGATGATGTCTTTGCTGCAGTTGAAAAGGCTGCAAAGGATGATCTTGCAAAGGCTCTTACAATCGTCGGAAAGCAAGAGCGCGAAACAAAGATTGATGAGATTTCAGCATCAACTAAGGAGTCAGTCTCAGCAGCCTTTGAAGGCCGCGAGAAGGAAGTTCCTGCAGCGTTTCGTTCACTCACAAAGAAGCTTGTTCGCCAGCGTGTTCTACGAGACAAGATTCGTATCGATGGACGTGGACTACGCGATATTCGCGCACTGTCTGCAGAAGTTGAAGTTATTCCTCGTGTACACGGTTCTGCAATCTTCGAACGTGGTGAGACACAGATTCTTGGAATCACAACTCTCAACATGCTCAAGATGGAGCAGCAGCTCGACACTCTTAATCCAGAGAATCACAAGCGCTACATGCATAACTACAACTTCCCACCATATTCAACTGGTGAGACTGGTCGCGTAGGTACGCCAAAGCGTCGTGAAATCGGACATGGAGCACTCGCAGAGCGTGCACTGATTCCTGTACTTCCAACTCGCGAAGAGTTCCCTTACGCAATCCGTCAGGTCTCTGAAGCACTTGGTTCAAATGGATCAACCTCAATGGGATCGGTCTGTGCATCAACTCTGTCGATGTTGCAGGCTGGTGTTCCTTTGAAGGCGCCAGTTGCAGGTATTGCAATGGGTCTGATCTCAGATGATGTCGATGGCAAGGTTGAATACGTTGCGATCACAGATATCTTGGGTGCAGAAGATGCGTTCGGAGATATGGACTTTAAGGTTGCTGGAACAAAAGATTTCATTACAGCCCTTCAACTCGATACAAAGCTCGATGGAATCCCAGCATCTGTTCTTGCTGGCGCACTTCTTCAAGCTAAGGAAGCTCGTCTTGCCATCCTTGATGTCATGAATGAAGCGATCGATTCACCGGATGAGATGAGCCCATTTGCTCCTCGCATCATCTCGGTCAAGATTCCTGTCGATCAGATCGGTGCTGTGATTGGGCCTAAGGGCAAGATCATTAACCAGATTCAAGAAGAGACCGGCGCAGATATCTCTATCGAAGATGATGGAACTATCTACATTGGCGCAGTCGACGGACCTTCAGCAGAAGCTGCTCGCGCACAGATCAATGCGATTGCAAATCCACAGATGCCAGAAGTTGGCGAGCGTTACCTCGGTACCGTCGTCAAGCTAGCTGCATTCGGTGCATTTATCTCATTGATGCCGGGCAAGGATGGCTTGCTTCACGTTTCACAGATTCGCAAGATGCATGGCGGAAAGCGAATTGAGAACCTTGAAGAAGTAATGAAGGTAGGAGACAAGATTCAGGTTGAGATCGGTGAGATTGATCCAAAGGGCAAGCTCTCACTCGTTCCAGTCCTAGAAGACGGTACAACTCCGGCAGCTGAGTAAAAAGCGGCCAATGTCAGTAAAGAGATTCGTTCACGCAAGTGGCCTTCGTATCGTCACGGAAGAAGTTCCGTCGGTACGAAGTGCCGCTGTGGGAATCTGGGTCAATGTAGGTTCACGTGATGAAACCCCGGCAGTTGCTGGGGCTTCTCACTTTCTAGAGCATCTTCTCTTTAAAGGTACAACACGTCGCAGCGCGCTAGAAATTTCTTCATCTATTGAAGCCGTTGGCGGCGAGATGAATGCATTTACAAGCAAGGAGTACACCTGCTTCTACGCACGTGTGATCGACACCGATCTACCCATGGCTATTGATGTTGTCAGCGATCTGATTACCTCATCGATTGTTAGCGCACTTGATGTTGATGCCGAACGTAAGGTTGTTCTAGAAGAAATTGCAATGCGTGATGATGATCCAAGTGATCTCGTCCATGATCTTTATGCTGAAACTTATTATGGTGATACGCAGCTTGGGCGCCCGATTTTAGGAACAGTTGACTCCATTAAATCGATGTCACGTAATTCAGTCTTTAATTATTACAAGAAGCGCTATCTCCCACAGGATCTTGTGGTCGCAGTAGCAGGCAATATCAAGCATAAAAAAGTTGTTGAGATGGTTGAGCGTGCACTTAGCGCTGATGGATTCCTTAACGTTAAGGGAACTCCACAAATTCGTGGCAATGAAAGTATTCGTAAAGCTAAGCAGACTTCGGTTGGCTTAATGACCCGCAAGACTGAGCAAGCACATATGTTTTACGGCATGGAGGGTGTTGCCCGCCATGATGATCGTCGCTTTGCGATGGGAATTCTTGCATCGGCACTCGGCGGTGGAATGTCTTCACGACTCTTCCAAGAAATTCGTGAAAAGCGTGGCCTTGCCTACTCTGTCTATGCCTACGCACAGCAATTTGCAGGATCAGGTCAGATTGGTTTCTATGCAGGTTGCAATCCAAGCAAAGCAATTGAAGTCATTGAAATTATCCGCGAGGTCCTGACCGATGTCGCAGAACATGGAATGACACATGAGGAGATCGAAAGAGCTAAAGGCGCAGTCCGCGGATCTCTCGTGTTGAGCCAGGAAGATAGCGGCTCACGCATGTCACGCATCGGTAAAAATGAGATTGTCTACGGTCACGTGATGGGCTTTGATGAGATTTTGAAGGAGATCGCTGGAGTTTCGCACGAAGATGTCCGTAAAGTCGCTAGCGATTTTCTTACTAAAACGCCTACCCTTGCCCTAGTGGGTCCATTTAAGAGTGAGAGCGCTTTTGAGAAGGTCTTAGCGAAGGGGAGTTACCGATGATTAAAGTAGGAGTTCTCGGAGCTCGCGGTCGCATGGGCGCAGAAGTTGTTAAGGCAGTTGAAAAATCATCTGATTGCCAACTCGTAGCAGCTCTTGATCTTGGTGATTCGCTCGATCAACTCATCTCATCCGGTGCTCAGGTAGTTGTTGATTTCACAACCCCAGACTCAGTCATGGCAAACCTCGAATTTCTTATCGCACACAGGATTCATGCAGTCGTTGGAACAACCGGATTTGATGATGCACGAATGGCAAAGTTGAACTCTTTATCAGCTGCTCACCCAGAAGTCGGAGTCCTGATTGCTCCAAACTTCGCTATTGGCGCAGTCCTCATGATGGAGTTTGCAGCCAAGGCAGCCAAGTACTTTGAATCTGCGGAAATCATCGAACTTCATCACCCAGATAAGGTCGATGCGCCATCAGGTACCGCATCTCGTACCGCTGAAATTATTTCGGCTGCGCGCAGAGAGGCTTCATTGCCTGCAATGCCGGATGCAACGACAACATCTCTCGATGGTGCTCGTGGAGCCCTCGTTGGAGATGTTCCAGTTCATTCAGTACGTCTGCGTGGGCTCATCGCACATCAAGAAGTTCTCTTCGGCGGGTTAGGTGAAACACTTTCAATTCGCCATGATTCACTCGATAGGGCAGGATTTATGCCAGGAGTCTTACTAGGTATTCGCAGCGTTATCTCACGGCCCGGAGTTACATTCGGCCTTGAGAACTTTATGTAAGGGAGAATCACATGTCAGCTATCACAATGTATTCAGCGGAATGGTGCGGAGATTGCCGTCGTTCTAAGCGTCTGCTCGCCGAACTAGGAGTCGAGTACACACTTGTCGATGTTGAGAATGATCCAACCGCTGCAGCTAAAGTTGTAGAAATTAATGGTGGAGCACAATCGATTCCTGTCATCGTATTTAGCGACGGTACTCATCTCACAGAGCCTTCAGATAATGACCTCAAGGCAAAATTAGAATCTCTTAAAATTATCTAATTCATTGCAGGTGATAGAGCCCAGCTGACGTTGCTGCTGCGCTCAGGACAACGACTGCAAATGGCGCTCTCAAGATCAGCGCGATCACTGCTACAGCAAGGCCAGCAAGTCGCTGATCGATAACTAGTGATTTTCCATTTGTAAAAGTCTGAACTGCCACTAATGCGCTCAAAAGTGCGATGGGAATAAGGCCATTGATCTTTAAGACTCGAGGATGGCTCAGCCACTTTTCCGGCACGCTATGGCCCAGGTATTTAAGCAAGAAGGCGATAACACTTGTGGCGATAAGCCCAATCCAGAGTGCATCCATAGTTATTTCCATACTCGGCCTCGCAAGCCAAAGAGCACTGCAAGTACGGCAGTTGAAATAATTGGAACACCTGCAGGGACATACGGTGTCGCAATAAGAGCGAGTGCGAGAGCTGAGATTGCTAGAAGGCGTTCAGTCTTTCCGGTAAGACGTGGCCAGACCAAGCCTAAGAAAGCTGCTGGCACTGCAGCATCGAGCCCAAACGCAGCGGGATCACCCATTGCTTGTGCGCCAAGTGCACCAAGCAAAGTGAAGAGATTCCAAAATATGTAGACGCCTATTCCTGTATACCAAAACCCCTGACGCATACTTTCTCGTCCATTTTTCTCTAAGGAGATAGCGACACCGGTGGATTCATCAATTGTGAGTTGTGCGGCAATAATCTTTTTCAAGCGCCGTGTGCGCAAAATCGGGGCCATCTGCAATCCATAAAGAAGGTTTCGAGTTCCAAGTAGTGAGGCAGTTGCAGTTGCACTCAGCGCCGTTCCACCTGAACCCATCACGCCAACGAGTGCGAATTGAGAAGCTCCAGAGAATGTAAGGAGCGAGATAAGGCAACTCTGCAGAACGGTAAAGCCGGCGGCAACACTTGCCGCCCCAAAAGCGATGCCATATGCCCCAACAGGAAATGAGACGCTCAGAGATTGAACGAGGGTGGCGCGGTTCACTCTAGACACGGGTGCATTCTGCCGTAGATATCCGAGATAGGGAACTGGCTGCTAGGTATGGTGCGACCATGGCCGAAGAAGTGATCTTTCGTGACGATGTCACCGTTGAGTTAATTAAATCAAGTGCAAGTGATGCAGATGTTATCTGGGCAGCTCGAGTATCAACTGCTGGAGAACAGTCAATGGATGAGATTGGTGAAGACCCAAACCGGTCGGCAGGTCTCATCAACTATCTAGCGCGCGAACGACATGGCTCACCTTTTGAGCACACATCAATGACTTTCTTCATCTCTGCTCCAATATTTGTTTTCCGCGAATTTATGCGTCACCGAATCGCTTCATACAATGAGGAGAGCGGTCGTTATCGCGAACTCAAGCCTGTTTTCTACATTCCATCTAAGGAACGCAAGTTGGTTCAGGTTGGAAAGACTGGCGCATATACATTTGAAGATGGCACACCAGAGCAATTTGAAATATCTGTCGCTGCGATGAAAGAGGCTTATCTTGTTGCCTATGACAGTTATCAAAAGATGCTTGAAGCAGGAGTTGCTCGCGAAGTAGCTCGAGTGGTTCTCCCTGTTGCAACTTATTCATCCATGTATGTGACCATGAATGCACGTGCGCTCATGAATTTTCTCTCATTACGCACAGCACGTGAAGGTTCACATTTTCCAAGCTATCCACAACGAGAGATCGAAATGGTGGCTGAAAAAATGGAGGCTGAATTCGCCAAATTAATGCCTTTGACCTACGGAGCTTTTGAAAAGTCTGGACGTATCGCACCTTAATCTTGTGCGAGTCGCAAGGAATATTGAAAGGCGCTCATCGGCACGATAAGGTGTGCAGATGAGTACGCAAGCACCTTTTGGACGCCTAATCACGGCAATGGTTACCCCTTTTGCCAAGGACGGTTCCATTGACTGGGATGGCGTTGCAACTCTTGCAACACACTTAGCTGACCATGGGCATGATGCCATTGCAGTTAATGGAACTACAGGTGAAGCTCCCACTACAAAATCTTCAGAAAAACTTGAAATTATTAAAGTTGTGAAGAGCACTGTCGGATCTCGAGTAAAGGTTCTCTCAGGTGCAGGAGACAATGAAACCTCTTACACAGTAGAGCAGGCTAAACGTTCTGCCGATGCCGGTGCAGACGGGTTGCTTATAGTTACTCCTTATTACAACAAGCCACCTCAGGCTGGAATAGAAGCACACTTCAAGGCCGTTGCCAGCGCTACAGATCTTCCCATCATGATGTATGACATTCCTGGACGCACAGGAGTAGAGATTGAGAGCGACACAATTGTTCGCCTCTTTGAACTTCCAAATATAGTCGCCCTCAAAGATGCAAAGGGAAATCTTGCAGCGACCTCTGATGTGATTGCCCGTTGCGGAATTCCGGTGTACTCAGGAGATGACATTCTTAATCTCCCCTTCTTAGCCATTGGCGCAGTCGGATTTGTTTCAGTGTGTGGCCACACTGTGGGAAATGAACTCAGAGCGTTGCTTGATGCATGGTTTGCAGGAGATACCGCTCGAGCACTTGAAATTCACCAGAAACTAATTCCAGTATTTAAGGGCACATTTAAAACGCAAGGCGCAATATTGACGAAGGCAGCGATGAATCTCATGGGTCTGCCTGGTGGCACCACACGACTTCCTCTTGTAGATGCAACACCAGCTCAGATCGCTACCCTGCGCGAAGATCTAATCGCCGGTGGCGTGCAGCTTGGCTAACGTAATTTAATATGACTAATCCACATCCTAATTTAGGCACTCCTCCTAAACTTGTCGCTGGCGGACTTCGCATCGTTGCTCTCGGCGGAATTGCTGAAATCGGTCGCAATATGACTGTCTATGAATGTAAAGGCAAGCTCCTTATTGTTGATTGTGGAGTTCTCTTTCCTGAAGACAATCAGCCAGGAATCGATTTAATCCTTCCTGACTTTTCATATATTCGTGATCGTCTTGAAGATGTAATCGCAATTGTTCTGACCCATGGCCACGAAGATCACATTGGCGCAGTTCCGTATCTACTGCGTGAGCGTGGAGATATTCCGCTATATGGATCACCACTTACGCTAGCGCTCATCACGGCTAAACTAAAAGAACATCGAATCACCGCCCTCACTCGCGAAGTTCGCGAAGGCATGACTGAAGATGTTGGACCATTTGAACTTGAGTTTGTTGCAGTAAATCACTCGATACCCGATGCCTTGGCGATCTCTATTCGCACTGAGGCGGGTCGAATACTTCACACCGGCGATTTCAAAATGGATCAACTCCCTCTAGATGGTCGTCTTACAGATCTCCGTACTTTTGCCAGAATGGGAGAAGAAGGCGTAGATATCTTCCTAGTTGATTCTACAAATGCAGATGTTCCCGGCTTTACCCCATCAGAGCGGGAAATTATGCCTGCGCTAAATCGGGTAATTGCATCAACTAAGCGACGAGTAATCGTTGCATCTTTCTCTTCTCACGTACACCGAGTCCAACAAGTAATTGATGTTGCAGCAGAACACGGTCGAAAAGTTGTCTTTATCGGTCGCTCAATGGTGCGCAATATGAAGATCGCGCAAGATATGGGCTATCTGACTGTTCCACCAAATATGGTTCTTGATTCTAAAGATCTAGAAACCTACGGTGATGATGTTGTTTTAATTTGTACAGGCTCACAGGGTGAACCGATGGCAGCACTTTCACGTATGGCAAATGGCGATCATCAGATTCGCGTAGGTCAAGGTGACACTGTCATTCTTGCTTCATCACTTATCCCAGGTAATGAGAACTCAGTCTTTCGAATTATCAATGAACTTACACGTTTTGGTGCGAAGGTAGTCCACAAGGCAAATGCGATGGTGCATGTATCTGGCCACGCGGCTGCGGGAGAGCTTCTGTATTGCTACAACATTGTTAAGCCAAAGTACGCGCTCCCGGTTCATGGCGAGTGGAGACACCTGAAGGCAAATGCAGAATTGGCCATCGAATCAGGAGTACCTCGCGAGAATGCCTTCATCATCGAAAATGGAATTGTTGTCGATCTTATTGATCATGTTGCCGAAGTAGTTGGCTCAGTGCCTTGTGGATTTGTCTATGTAGATGGTCAGAGCATCGGCGATATCACCGAATCCTCTTTGAAAGACCGACGGATTCTTGGCGAAGAAGGATTCATCTCAGTATTTGTTGTTGTTGAGGCGCAGAGCGGAAAAATTATTTCAGGGCCAGATATACACGCCCGAGGTTTTAATGAAGATGAAGCTCTATTTGATGAAGTCAAGAAAGAGATCGAAAAAGCCTTAGCTCGCGCTGTTGCTGACGGAATTGATGGAACCCACCAATTGCAGCAGGTAGTACGACGGACTATTGGAAATTGGGTTGGACAAAAACATCGGCGCCGTCCGATGATTGTTCCCGTAGTTGTAGAGGTCTAACTGATAATATAAAAGGTGTGGCCAAGAAAAAGACTCGCACAAAACAAGGATCTTCCTTCCTTGCAGTAGTCGGCCGTGCCTTCAGCGCCACCTGGTCAGCCCTCGCTAAAGCCCTAGGTTCCTCTGTTCGCTTCTTGGCTCGCGGGGCAAAAGATCTAGATCCCGCACATCGTCGCGATGGAGCAGGTTTACTGGTTCTGATTCTTGCTCTTGCTTCGCTAGTCGGAACATGGTTTAAATCTGAGAGCATCTTGAGCGATTTTCTCTATGCGATTTTCTATGGTGCATTCGGAAAAATTGGTTTCTTCGCTCCCATCATTCTCGGATATTTTGCCTTTCGTATCTTTAGGAAACCAGAAGATAGCAAGACTCTAGGACGCATAGTTATTGGCGTTCTCATGCTTCTGATTTCAAGTACTGGTTTTATCCATTTCGTATCAGGATTTGCAGCCCCTGTAGATGGCGCAACAGATATGCGTAACGGTGGTGGCCTTCTCGGCTATGGCGTAGCACTTCCGCTAGAACGGCTCATGACAGAAGTTCTTGCACAGCCATTCTTGGTTATGCTCTTTCTCTTCGGATTATTGATAACAACGGCAACTCCTTTCTCGGCGGTGCTCACGAAGATTTCAGCTCTCTTCTCATGGATGTGGAGTAAGAGGCCAGAGCGCACGGAAGAAGAATTTGAAGTTACAGATACACCACCTTTTGACACACCTGTAGTCGGATGGCATCCAGATCCAGAAGAAGATGAATCAATAGATGAAGATGAATTTGATCAGGAGTTTACAGTTGAGACACCGAAGCCACTAATTCCGCTCACGGGTCAGGCGACAAGCGGGGGAGTTGTTAAACGTATCGAACAACTTCTTCTGACAGGGGATTCGACCTACGAACTTCCACCGCAGGATCTATTGCGAACTGGTCCAGCGGCTAAGAGCAAGAGCAAGGCGAATGAGACTGTAGTTGCTGCCCTCACTGAGGTCTTTAAACAGTTTGAAATTGATGCTGAAGTAACCGGATTCATGCGTGGCCCAACTGTTACGCGATATGAGGTTGAGCTAGGAAATGCAGTTAAGGTCGAGCGCATTACGGCACTGGCAAAGAACATCTCTTATGCCGTTGCGAGCAGTGATGTGCGCATCCTTTCCCCAATTCCAGGAAAGTCTGCCGTCGGAATCGAAATTCCAAATGCTGACCGTGAAATTGTTGCTTTAGGTGATGTCATGCGCTCATCGGTTGCTGGCCAAGACCACCACCCGATGCTTGTTGCGCTCGGAAAAGATGTTGAAGGTAATTTTGTCTGCGCAAACTTAGCGAAGATGCCCCATCTGCTTGTAGCTGGTGCCACTGGTGCTGGTAAGTCATCAATGATCAATGCGATGATTTCATCGATCTTGATGCGAGCGACACCTGATGAAGTTCGCCTCGTTTTGATTGATCCAAAGCGAGTAGAGCTGACCGCTTACGAAGGTATTCCACATCTAATTACACCAATTATTACCAATCCAAAGAAGGCAGCCGATGCGCTTACTTGGGTTGTTCGTGAGATGGATCTTCGTTACGAAGACTTATCAACATTTGGGTTTAGACACATCGATGATTTCAATAAGGCAGTCCGTGCTGGCAAGGTAAAGCCACCCGAGGGCAGTGATCGACTAGTCGAGCCTTACCCATACTTGCTTGTCATTATTGATGAGCTTGCAGACCTTATGATGGTTGCAGCGCGCGAAGTTGAAGAATCGGTCGTTCGCATTACACAGCTGGCGCGTTCTGCAGGAATCCACTTAGTTCTTGCAACCCAACGCCCTAGCGTTGATGTAGTCACTGGACTTATCAAGGCAAACGTTCCATCACGACTTTCATTTGCTACTTCTTCTCTAGCAGATAGTCGGGTGATTCTTGATAGCCCTGGTGCGGAAAAACTTGTGGGACAAGGTGATGGGCTATTCATCCCAATGGGAGCATCTCGTGCAATACGGATTCAAGGCGCATATATTTCAGAGCGAGAAATTGAAGCAATTGTCGGCCATGTAAAGAAGCAGCTTTCGCCACGTTATCGTGAGGATGTCACCGCACCTCCTGCGTCAACTAAGCAGATCGATAAAGAAATTGGCGATGATCTTGATTTACTCTGCCAGGCAGTCGAATTAGTTGTAGGTACGCAATTTGGTTCAACATCAATGCTGCAAAGAAAGTTGCGCGTCGGTTTTGCGAAGGCAGGGCGCCTCATGGATTTGATGGAGTCACGTGGAATCGTGGGTCCATCCGAAGGTTCGAAAGCTCGCGTTGTAATGGTCAAAGCCGATGAACTGGAATCGGTTTTAGCTACGCTCCGCGATTATTGATCTCACCCTGTTCACAAAAAGTTCACCCTTATCGGGCTAGGCTGAATGGTCATCATCACCCTACAATTTGAAGGCGGGATGAATAATCACCCCCACCAAATGAGACTGTTGGTGACATGACGCTAGGTGAGTTCTTACAACAAGCGCGCGAAAACGCGGGCTTAAGTGTTGACGAACTCGCACACATGGTAAATCTTCGCCCTGGCCTTATTAAGGCGATGGAATCAAATGATTTCCTGCCATGCGGTGGCGATACCTATGCACGTGGACACATTAGAAATATCGCTCAAATAACTGGATCTAACGCCCAAGAACTTCTGGCGATCTATGACGCCGACCATTCTGTCGATTCACGATCTATTCATTCTCAACTTGTCGATAATAACGCTGCCGCAATTCGCAGCGAAAATCGAAAGTTATCCTGGAAAGTTCTCGTTGGTGCTTCACTTTCTATCGTTGTGCTTATCGGAGTTGCCCAATTTGCCATCGGTGGGTTTGATTCAGAGCCAGCCACAACTTCAATGGTTATTGAAGAAACTGAACCATCCCAAACTCCAACACCTTCTCCAACACCTTCTGCAACGGCATCAGCTGCCCAAACTACAACCTCATCGACGATCGGTAACGAGTTAACCCTGACAATTGCTGCCACTCGCGGTAATTCAAATATTGATGTTGTTATTGGGGGAGTGAGCGTTTATAAAGGCCCACTATTTCAAGGCGAATCAAAATCATTCGTTGGAGAGAGTTCCATCTCGGTCTACTTAGGAAATGCGGGCGATCTCGATCTGACTCTCAATGGTGAGAAATTAGCTCCATTAGGCGATCGAAATCAGGAAATACGTAAGACTTTCAGAGCCAAGTAAGGTCGCACACTGTACTATCTGACAAATGAGTCGGACAGTTGCAATCGTAACAATGGGCTGTGCCCGAAATGATGTCGACTCCGAAGAGCTCGCCGGCCGTCTTGAGGCCGATGGTTGGACCCTGGTGTCAGATGTTGAAGATGCCGAAGTTGCAGTTGTAAATACATGTGGCTTTATCGAATCGGCTAAGAAAGATTCAGTAGATGCCCTTCTTGAGGCTAATTCTCTCAAGGGCCACGGCGTTACGCGTGCCGTTGTTGCCGTCGGGTGCATGGCAGAGCGTTACGGAAAAGAGTTAGCTGAGGCGCTACCCGAAGCAGATGCGATTTTGGGATTTGACGATTACCAAGACATTTCAGCGCGCCTGCAATCAATCATTTCAGGGCAGTCTCATGTCTCGCATACACCTCGAGATCGACGCTCACTTCTGCCTATCGCACCGGTTGATCGCGCACAAGCGCGAGATGAAAATTACGAGTCATCACTTGGGGCCGGAGGCTCACTCTTCCGCAAGCGTTTAGGAGATGCTCCATGGGCACCTCTAAAAATTGCATCCGGATGTGATCGCCGATGTTCATTCTGCGCGATCCCATACTTCAGAGGATCATTTGTCTCGCGCAGACCGACTGAGGTTTTGAAGGAAGCGGAGTGGCTTGCGCAGAATGGTGTGAGCGAACTTTTTCTGGTGAGCGAAAATACAACATCGTACGGAAAAGATCTCGGCGATCTCATGCTGATGGAGAAGATCCTGCACGAGTTTGGCGAGATTCCAGGTGTTGAGCGAGTCCGCCTCTCGTATCTACAACCAGCAGAGATGCGTCCCTCACTTCTTCAAGCGATGATCTCAACCGATAAAGTTGCTCCCTACTTTGATCTCTCTTTCCAACACGTGAGCCCGACGCTCTTGAGAAGCATGCGACGTTTTGGCGATAGCGAAAAATTCTTACATCTGATCACCCAGATTCGCGCTCTCTCGCCGGAAGCTGGAATTAGATCTAACTTCATCGTCGGATTTCCTGGTGAGACCGAAGCAGACTTTAATCTTTTGGCAGATTTCATCACTCAAGCCCAACTTGATGCGATTGGAATTTTTGGATACTCAGATGAAGATAACACTGAGGCGCTAGATCTCTCCGATAAAGTCGATGGTGAAATCATTTCAGAGCGCGTTCAATCGCTATCTTCTCTTGCCGATGAAATGGTGACTTTGCGCGCTGCCACTCGCATCGGAGAGCAGGTCCGAGTGCTTATTGAAGATGAAGAGAACCAAGAGGGCCGAGCTGCCCATCAAGGACCTGAAGTCGATGGAACCACCTCCTTTGTTGGAACCTCATTCAAAGTTGGGCAATACGTGGATGGAGTTATCACGCAGTCACTCGGCGCAGATTTGATCGCACGGCCGCTATGAAGAAGTTTCTCTCACCAAATGCAATCACAGTTGCGCGAATTGTTCTGATTCCATTTGGCGTTTACGCGATCTTTAAAAATGGCGGCGATGATTCCACTTGGCAGATAATTGCCTGGTGTATTTACTTTGTTCTGGGCTTGTCAGACATGCTCGATGGACATCTGGCGCGCGCTACTAATCAAGTCAGCGAACTCGGAAAATTTCTAGATCCTGTTGCCGATAAGGCCCTCATTGGTTCAGCCATGATCTCCCTATCAATCTTGGGCAGATTTCCATGGTGGATTACCGCAGTTATCTTGGCGCGCGAGATTGGAATTACACTCTTCCGTTTAGCGGTGATTAAGAACGGAGTCATTCCAGCAAATCGTGGAGGCAAGATCAAGACCACCTTCCAAAGCTTTGGAGTTGGATTCTTTATGCTCCCGTTGCCTGAAAGTCTCTACTGGTTCCGTGACGGATTCATCGCAATAGCTATTGCTCTTACTATCGCTACAGGCGTTAACTATGTACGATTGGCAATCAAGAGACCGTAAGTCATTCCGAAAGCCAGGAAGAGGGAGGGCATATGTCGTTCACCTCTGAAGTATCTTCCATGGTGAAGGAAATAATCCGTACTCTTGGAGAGAGCAATGAAACTCTAGTGACAGCCGAATCAATTACAGCTGGTGGATTAAGTGCAGCAATTACATCAGTTGAAGGTTCATCGCAGATTTTTCTTGGCGCGATAGTTGCCTATCAAGATCAAGTTAAAACCGATGTGCTTGGCATTGATAAAACAATAATTGCAACGCATACTGTTTATAGTCAAGAAGTCGCCGTCGCAATGGCGCAAGCGGTCCGTTTAAAATTTGGCGCAACATGGGCAATCGCAACAACAGGAGTTGCCGGTCCTGGTCCATCTGATGGCGTCCCATCGGGCACTGTGTGGGTTGCTATCGATGGTCCAGTAACCCAGAGTTTGGAACTCTCCCTTGCGGGTGGGCGTGAAAGCGTGCGAAACGCCACAGTTGCCACTGCAATCGGCTCATTTGCGCGTATCCTTAGAGAACGTGCGCGCCAAGTCGCCGCAGGTCCACGGACTAGTCGATAAGAGAAAGGGAGAGAGCAACGATGGTTTTACTACGTGAAGCAGTCGGTAGCTCACTCCGTGCTGCCCGAACAGAGCAATCTCGAACACTTCGCGATGTTGCGCGCCAAGCTCGCGTCTCTCTCGGTTATCTCTCAGAAGTTGAACGCGGCCAGAAAGAAGCATCATCTGAATTGCTTAACGCAATCTGTGATGCACTCGGTCTTCAACTTTCAGTTCTTTTGAGTGATGTTACTGTTCAGATCGCATCTGGCGAGATTGCAAAGCTCTCCGTTGTCGACGCAGCCTAAGTACGCCACACAAGGCGCATCTCATCGCCGTACAGAAGACGCGATTCTTCAAGCAACCAAGATTTTAATCTCCCAATCGGGCCTCACAAAAATTTCAATGATCGATATTTCATCGGCATCTGAGGTAGCTCGTGCAACTTTATACAATCACTTTCGCGACAAGCACTCTGTTATCGAAGCCCTATTAGCCTCCGAAGTTGCACGCATTATCGAGGTATCAAAGTTAGCTGGTACTCCTGCAGATGGACTTGAATCACTCTCGATTGCAATCTCCTCCGACAACGCATTAGCCGGACTTCGCGAGCATGACCCGGCGCTCATTGCGCAACTTCTTATTCATAGCGAACACCCACTTTATTTGGAACTTGCGCGCGCAATCTATGCACTCACCCAATCTCAGAGCGCTACAGGCCTTGCCATGCGTTGGTTATTGGGGCAGGCAGTGCAGCCACTGACTCCAGAGCAATCTCGCGAACAGTCAGCGCTCCTTGTCGAGAGCACTCTCTTCTAATTCATGCACCTGCAAAGAGATCGCATCTGATGAGAATTTCAGATTTACGAAATCGTATTGAACTCTCTTTTGGCCCGCAGTGGGCCCCCTCTTTCTGCAAAGACATTGCAATTTCAGAACTTGGAAGCAAGACTGTCGATGAAGCGCTGGCTGCTGGCATGGAAGCTGCCGATATATGGCGCGCAGTGTGTAATTCGCACCCAGCAGAAACATTTGCCCACAAGTACTAAGTGCAAATACTTTGCAGTAATTCTTAATGTATATCACTCACGTTACTCTCACCGGAAATTGATTTTTCGATACTTGGCATCTACAGTACGCATCATGTTTACAAAGAGACGCGTGATTGATTACTGCCGCGTGAATACCTCTATCTGTTCTTAATTTGCCTTCATAGCTCCGCCTGCTTACCCGTTTTTTCCAAACCAACCAACCAAAAAATGAAGAGGATTACTATGTTTATTTCAAAGAAAAAAGTCGTTGCACTGGCAGCTTCGGTAGCTGTTCTTGCAATAACCGCGACATCATTTACACCAGCTCAGGCTGCACCTAAGAACCAAGCTCGTTCAGTCGTCCAGGCAGATTGGCTTGAAAAGAACTTAGACGATCCTAAGGTTGTCGTGGTTGAAGTAAGTACTGAGCCAGGTATCTACGAGCGCGGTCACATCAGAAATTCAGTCAAGATTGCTTGGCACACAGATCTAGTTGACACCGTCAATCGTGATGTTGTCTCTTCTGTGAAGTTCCAGAAGTTTGCACAGGCTGCAGGAATCAGCCAGGACACAACAGTTGTTCTCTACGGAGATAAGAACAACTGGTTTGCTGCTTGGGGAGCGTGGATCTTTAATCTCTACGGTGCAAAAGATGTCCGTATTCTTGATGGTGGTCGAGTCAAGTGGGAGAAGGATGGTCGTGCTCTTACAACGGCTGTCACCACTAAAGCTAAAGGAAATTTCACTGCTACTCGCTTAGATAAGACTCTTCGTGCAACGCTCCTACAGGACATCATCCCTGTGGCAAAGAAGCGCGTGAAGGTTGATCTGATCGATATTCGTTCTGCCGATGAATACAGCGGAAAGATCTTTGCTCCAGCTGGATTCCAAGAATTGGCTGTGCGTGCAGGACACATTCCCGGAGCGATCAATGTTCCTTGGGGCTTAAATGTAAATGCCGACGGAACCTTCAAGACAGTTGCTGATCTTAAGAAACTCTATGCAGATAAGGGTGTCGATGGAAAGCAACCAATCATCACCTATTGCCGTATTGGTGAGCGTTCCTCGTTGACATGGTTTGTTCTTAGCGAAATTCTTGGTTACGACGTCAAAAACTATGATGGTTCGTGGACAGAATATGGAAATACAGTCGGAGTTCCGATTGAGAATCCTTCAGGCACGATCTGGGGTAATTCATAATTTCTACAGACTCTCAACTCGGCAGGGGTTCCAGTACATCTGGGACTCCTGTTGAGTCATTCTCTTGGAGCAAGGGCGATACGTATCGCACTACTGCGGCAGCTCTCATCGTTGCAGTATTGCTGGGCGTTGCCTATGTACTCTCAGGTCGAGAAGGCACTGGCGCGCAAGCTTCATTCTCGCTCTTGATCGGTACGGCCCTGGGAATTATTTTTGAACGAGCTCGTTTCTGTTTCTTCTGTATTTTCCGCGATGCCATTGAGGATCGCAACACAACACCAATCCTTTCAGTGCTCAGTGCCATCGCAGTAGGTAGCGTTGGATACGCAGTTCTCTTCGGTCAATTTTTGCCCGATACATCGACAGAGTTCTTCCCACCGAATGCACATATTGGCCCCGTGAGTTGGGTGCTTGCTGTTGCGGGATTAGTTTTCGGTATCGGCATGACTCTCTCTGGTGCATGTATCAGCGGTCATCTCTATCGCATCGGTCAGGGATCCTTACGTGCATTTCCGGCACTTCTAGGTTCACTCATCGGTTTTGGTTTGGGTTTTGCTAGTTGGAACGAGCTCTATCTATCGACATTGGCATCAGCGCCAAAAACGTGGTTGCCTCACACATTTGGTTATGCAGGTTCTCTCTTTATTACACTGGCTGTCTTGCTCATACTTGCGCTCATAGCTCGACGTTGGCGCGCTACCTCTGAACCTATTTCTAGCGAACCATCTAAAAACTTCTACTCTGCTCTCATTATTAAGCGCTGGCCGCCACTTTTATCTGGCGCGCTCGTTGGAATAATCGGAACAGTTGCTTACCTGCGAATTGAACCTCTTGGCGTCACGCGACAATTAAGTACGACTGCGCGTACTGTATTAAGTGATCGAGGTTATCTTCCTGAGACACTCGAAGGTCTCGATGTGATGAAGGGCTGTATCGCTGTCATCAGCTCAACCGTGACCAATAACGGATGGCTCATTATTGGAATCGTCTTTGCATCCCTTGCTGCAGCACTTGCCGGAAATAGATTCTCATGGCAGAACATCACAGTGAAGAATGGTCTCACCGCTCTCATTGGTGGAGTGTTACTAGGTTGGTCATCAATGATCGCACTTGGTTGTACCGTGGGTGTACTGCTTTCAGGAACGCAAGCATTTGCGTTATCGGGCTGGGTCTTCTTCGCAACGGTCTTTGTCGGAACTGTTTTCAGCATCAAGCTCAAGCTGCATAAGATTTAAACAGCAATCACTTCCAAGACCCATGGATCGCCATCTTTTGGCGGTGTTAATGCGCATGGATATTTCTCCGAGATAATCGCATAGATATCTTCAGGCGTTTTCGGAATTGAACGACTTACTAGAAGTGCCCTGGTAACTTCTCCTCGCGTCTTTTTCGACATATGTGTAATCACCTTGCGTTCACCATCAACAACAGTGGATGCACGAATGGCTACTGTGACATCGGCGGGTGCGCTCCAAACAGCTTGATAGGTCGATGACCTGCAATCAACAATCAGATCTTTCTTATATCCAGCTAATTTTTTCTCAACGATCGGACGCATTGCCACCGAGTTAATTTTCTCTTTATAAAATTCGATACGATCACTGGGGGAGAGCGCTCCATATTTTGCCGAGATAATCACTACCGACTTTTCGCATCGCACCTTCGCGCTGGCAGATAGCGACGGATAATCCAGAGCCTTATAGAGAACCCCGCTATAGACCGCCATGGCTGGTTGAGGGCCTTTCGGCGTCTGGTTCTTGCCCTCAGAGGGAGGAAGCAGGATCAACATGGGGCCATTCTGGGCGTTGGAGGCGGTTATGAGGGGCAAAAGAGCGACACGCCGCCTGTGATGTCAGTGGGGGGTGCTAGTTTTCGAACAGGTGTTCGGTTACCCTTACACCTGTTCAACCAGAGCGGTTCCATCTTCCGCCCACAGCTCTTCCCCAGATGCTGTGGTCCGTCGGTGGGTCTCCGTACCTTCTGGACCGTTACCAACGTATGGCGTAGGCCAGACGTTCAACCTAAGGAGTGAAAGTGGCAGCAAAAGAAGCAAAGCCAGATGCACCATCCGATCGCGCAACATCTGATCGTCAGAAAGCCCTCGATACCGCCCTCGCCCAGATCGAACGTCAATTTGGTAAAGGTTCAGTTATCAAGATGTCTGATAAGCAGGCACAAGTTATTGAAGTAATCCCAACAGGATCTGTCGCACTCGATATCGCACTTGGTATCGGCGGACTTCCTCGCGGTCGAATCGTAGAGATCTACGGACCAGAATCTTCAGGTAAGACAACACTTACCTTGCATGCAATTGCAAGTGCGCAGAAGCTCGGCGGAATCTGTGCATTCATCGATGCAGAGCATGCATTTGATGCAGAGTATGCACGCAAGCTCGGCGTAGATATCGATGCGCTCCTTGTCTCACAGCCAGATACAGGTGAACAAGCACTTGAGATCATGGATATGTTGGTTCGCTCTGGAGCTCTCGACCTCGTTGTCGTTGACTCAGTAGCAGCTCTCGTACCTCGTGCAGAAATTGAAGGCGAGATGGGTGATTCTCATATGGGTCTCCAAGCTCGTTTGATGTCACAAGCGCTTCGTAAAATTACCGGCGCACTTCACCAATCAAAGACAACCGCAATCTTTATCAACCAGCTTCGCGACAAGATCGGTGTCTTCTTCGGTTCACCTGAGACAACAACCGGGGGTAAGGCACTTAAGTTCTACGCTTCAGTTCGCCTTGATATTCGTCGCATCGAAACTCTTAAAGATGGAACAGAGTCTGTCGGTAACCGCACACGTGTGAAGGTTGTTAAGAACAAGATGGCTCCACCATTTAAGCAAGCAGAGTTCGACATCATCTACGGTGTTGGAATTTCACGCGAAGGCTCTTTGATTGATATGGGTGTAGACCTTGGTATCGTCAAGAAGGCCGGAGCTTGGTACACCTACGAGAGCGATCAACTTGGTCAGGGTAAGGAGAATGCACGCGCATTCTTGGTCGATAACCCAGATCTCGCAAACGATATTGAATCTCGTATCCGCGCTTCATTTGTCCCTGTAGAAGTCGATGCAGAGCTTATTGCTGAGATCGATGAAGCAGCAGCAGAGGTTGAGTTCTAATTTCTCTCCACTATGCAAAGGTTCCGCGAGGATCTTCTTCAGGTGGTCAGGAGCTTGACCCTTACGAAGTAGCTCACACAATTGCGCTCAATGCACTTGTGACGAGGGCGAAAAGTAAGGGCGAGCTCCTGGCTCACTTGAAAACACGGGGCGTTGAAGATGAGGTCGCTGCTGCGGTGATTTTTAGATTGACCGAAGCAGGACTTATCAATGATGCAGATTTCGCTATTGCATGGGCGACCTCTCGCCATGGCCATAAGAAGATCTCTAAGCGAATTATCGCAAGCGAACTTCGCCAAAAGGGCGTTACTCAAGAGCAGATTGATGAGGCGCTCGATCAGATAGATGATGAATCTGAATATCGTGCAGCCTTTGATCTTGGCTTTAAGAAGTACAACACGATGTCACGCCTTGAGCCAGATGTGCAGATCCGTAGAATCCAATCTCTACTTCAACGCAAAGGTTTCAACTTCTCAATAATCGGTCGCGTACTACGAGAGCTGGATCTTCTCGATCGTTAAGATTTTGCTAAGTGCTCGCTTAAGCGAGTGGCAGTTGCAACAACCGAGGCGGCATGTAAGCGCCCTGGTTGGCGGCCGAGTCTTTCAATAGGACCGCTAATTGATACTGCTGCGATAACTTTTCCATTAGGTCCGCGCACAGGTGCAGATACTGAAGCTACGCCCGCTTCGCGCTCTCCGACTGATTGCGCCCATCCACGACGACGATCTGCAGCAAGGTGTGCGGCTGTGAAGCGCGCATTCTTCAAACCACGATGAAGTTTTTCAGAATCTTCCCATGCTAAAAGTATTTGGGCCGCAGAGCCTGCGGTCATTGTCAGTGATGCACCGACCGGAACTGAATCGCGTAGACCTGAAAGACGTTCAGCAACTGCGACGCAGATTCTGATATCCCCTTGGCGGCGATAGAGCTGTGCGGATTCACCTGTTGCATCGCGCAGTGCAGCTAATGCAGGGCCGGCAGCAGCGAGTAAACGATCTTCTCCTGCAGCACCTGCAAGTTCGCCAGATCGTGGACCTAAGATAAATCTGCCAGTCAGATCACGGGTAACAAGACGGTGAAATTCAAGGGCAACGGCTAAACGGTGAGCGGTAGGGCGGGCAATGCCAGTTGCAGCGACAAGCTCTGCAAGTGAGTGTGGGCCAGATTCCAAGGTCGCTAAAATCGCTACGGCTTTATCTAATACGCCGACTCCGCTATTCTTTCTATCCACCTGGTGATATTAACATCCCACCTAGTGAGATGCAACGGCAGAGCGAAAAAGGGGTAATGATGAGCAAGACACTTGCAGAGAAGATCTGGGCAGAACATATTGTTCGCCAGGCCGATGGTGAGCCGGACCTTCTCTATATCGATCTCCACCTCATCCATGAAGTAACTAGTCCACAAGCTTTTGACGGATTGCGTCAGACTGGCCGCACAGTGCGTCGTCCAGATTTAACAATTGCAACTGAAGATCACAATGTGCCTACGCTAGATATTTTAAAGCCCATTGCAGATCCAGTTTCAAAACTTCAAGTAGATACTCTTCGCGCAAATTGCAAGGAGTTCGGTGTTCGTCTGCACTCACTGGGCGATGTAGATCAAGGCGTTGTCCACGTAGTTGGACCGCAGCTTGGAATTACTCAGCCAGGCATGACTATTGTCTGCGGAGATTCACATACCTCAACACATGGGGCATTCGGAGCGATCGCATTTGGTATTGGAACATCTGAAGTTGAACATGTTCTAGCAACTCAGACACTTCCATCAACTCGACCAAAAACTATGGCGATCAATGTTGAAGGAAGCTTGAAGCCAGGAGTTACATCTAAGGACATCATCCTTGCCATCATTGCAAAAATTGGTACCGGTGGGGGACAGGGTTACATTATTGAGTACCGCGGAAGCGCTATCCGCGCGCTCTCTATGGAGAGTCGCATGACAGTCTGCAATATGTCTATCGAAGCTGGTGCTCGCGCAGGTCTTATCGCACCTGATGAAACTACATTTGAATATATCAAGGGCAAGCCACACGCTCCAGAAAACTGGGATGAGGCACTTGCTTACTGGAGGACGCTCTTCACAGATTCTGATGCAAAATTTGACGTTGAAGTTGATCTCAACGCCGATGATCTCGAGCCATTTGTGACATGGGGAACTAACCCAGGACAAGGTTTACCACTTAACGCCAACGTTCCA
>Ga0315905_10001823_pt1 | contig 22621 bp, 17 predicted proteins | sample LakEriMetagenome_5_FD_203522 | JGI IMG/M metagenome (GOLD analysis project Ga0315905, IMG submission 203522) | Freshwater fungal communities from buoy surface, Lake Erie, Ohio, United States - Buoy 4 MA121 | ecosystem: Environmental > Aquatic > Freshwater > Lake | place: USA: Lake Erie, Ohio...
TCACTGGAGCAGCCAGAGCCAGTTTGGCGCTGCGGTGCTGGACCGTTCCTGGACCCGAAACGTGACCGAGGGAGGCCAGGGAGAGCCCCCGCGCGGCGGCTGCATGCGCAGGGGCACGGCACCGCGCCTACGAGCTCAAATGCTGTCCTGACCTGGAAACCCGGGCGATTGGAGAAACAATTGACAACCAGCAGGTTGAACGAGAGCTCTTTGAGTGGCGTCTATGGCTACCCTCTGCTAATACACTCGCACTTTTGCCCACAACCATGTGTTTTCGCTCATTCAGCCTGCCTCTGCTGCTATCCCTCGTGGTACTGTCGTTCGCCACCGCTGCCCTGGCGGCACCAACCGCGCCGACCTATTTGGCGGCCCGCGCGGAAACGAACACCAGCGTTGTGTTGCTGTGGAATGACAATTCGGCAGATGAGACGGGTTTTGAGATTCAATACACCACGGATCTGACCACGAATCCTCCGCCTTGGGTGTCGTTTGGGACTGTCGTCGCGAACCAGACTGGAGTGCAACTGACCACACCTGCGAATTTCGCAGCCAAGTATCAGGTCCGGGCGGTCAATGGCAGCGGAAATTCGGCCTTCACTCCGATTGTGACCTGCACGCAAGCCGCCTTCAACGCTCCTGGCAGCTTGAACAGGCTGGTGAATCAGGAATCCACCCTCATCACATGGGCGGACAACGCCACGACCGAGACAGGTTTTGAAATCGAGACGAGGAAACTTCCCGCCGGAGCATTCAGCCTACTAGGTTCAGTCGGAGCCAATGTCGTGGTGGTCGATCTCCTGGGAAGTCTGGAACCTAACTCCAGCTACGAGGTGCGAATCCGGGCGCGAACAGGAGCCTCTGCTCCCTACACCTACTCTGGCTACTCCAACACCACCTCCCTCACCACGCAGTTCAATGCGCCGACGAGTCTGACGGCCACGACTGCCTCGGAAGGCACGGTAAACCTGAGTTGGTCGGACAATTCTGCTATCGAACAAGGCTACGCGATCTATTTCAAACCAACCAGCAGTGGCAGCTATACCCTATTTAACTACAGCGCGGCCAATGCCTCCAGCTTCTCCGTTACAGGTCTAGCCGCGGGGACAGCATATGATTTCCAAGTGGCGGCCGCCTTTCAGTCGTCTCCTACCAACATTCTAGAATCTGCGCGCAGTAACACCACCAGCGCGACGACCAGGGACGGCTTCACCAGTGGCACCGCCCCGCCCATCTTTCACAATCAACCTTTCTCCTACCAAGCGGTGGTGACCACCGGATCGGCCCGAACTTCGTGGAGCATCACAGGTCTGCCGACAGGCCTGGATTTCAATAGTTCGACCGGAGCCATCACGGGCACCGCCACAGTGACTGGCGCGTTCAACTGCCCCATGTCCGCCACTTTTGCCAACGGCTGGACCACCAACAATACCCTCCAGCTTCGTGTGATCCGCGCCGCGGCGGCACCTGTCTCCGCTACCACAATCGGGACACAAACGCTCGCTGCAGGCGGAAACACTTCTGTGTCTCTCACCGACAAGTTCTCGGACCCGGACTCTGAATCCGCAGTGCGTATCGTCACCAACTTGGGGACGATGGACTTCATCCTCTACAACACAGCCACCCCGCAGACCGTCACGAACTTCCTGAGCTATGTCAACGCGGCTGTGAACAACTACAATGGCGCGGTTTTTCACCGCGCCATTCCGGGCTTCGTCGTTCAAGGCGGGGGCTTCAAGGTTCAGTCTGCGCCGAACAATTTCTCAGCGATCCCGACAGCGGCCTCTCCCATCAATGAGCCAGGAATTTCAAATCTACGCGGCACCGTGGCGATGGCCAAGATCGGGAGCAACCCGAACAGCGCCACGAATCAGTTCTTTGTGAATTTAGGCAACAACAGCAGCAATCTCGACCGCGACAGCGGCAGTCCGAATGCGAACGGAGGATTCACCGCCTTCGCCCGCGTTGCCGGGAGCGGCATGACCGTGGCAGATGCCATGGCGGGCCTGCCGACCGTCAATTCCAGCGTGAATGTGAATGGAACGCCAAACAGCTCTTTGACCGACTGGCCGCTGACCTCCGCCTCCGCGAGCATGGACACCACGAAGGTGGTGTCCATCTCATCCGCAGCGCCCGTGGCCGTTTTGAGTTATGCGGTGACTGGAAACACGAACAGTGCCGTGGCAAGTGCTGTGATCAGTGGCACGAACGTGCAGATCAATGCGCTCTCTGGAGGTCAGACCGACGTCACCGTCAGAGCCACGGATCTGGATGGCAACACCGTGACACAAACCTTCACCGTCACGGTGAACCAGACGCCTGTCTTCACCAACGGCCCGCCACCCAGCACCGCAGTGGTGGGCACGGCTTACAACTTCGCCTATACCGCGTCTGGCTTCCCTGCGCCGACGTTTTCCAGCACTGGCACGCTGCCACCGGGCCTGAGCCTGAGCAGCACAGGCGTGATCAGCGGCACGCCGACGACAGCGGGCACTTACTCCGGCATCGTGGTGACAGCGAGCAACGGCATCGGCGTAGCCCCAACGCAGACGATCAGCATCACGGTCGATCAAATACCCTCGATCACCAGTGCCGCACCAGCAGCGGGGATTGTTGGCACTGCCTATACTCACACGTACGCAGCGACTGGTTCTCCTGTGCCGACCTACAGCCTCACCGCAGGCGCACTGCCAGGGGGACTTTCTGTGAGCACCGCAGGCGTGATCTCCGGCACCCCGAACACAGCAGGCACCTTCACTGGAACCATCACGTCCACAAACAGAGCTGGCAGCTTCCCACAGGCTTTCTCCATCACCATCAATCAAGCCCCAGCCTTCATCAGTGGCGTTCCCACGACCACTGGCCTCCTCGGCACGGCTTACAGCTTCACTAGCGCGGCCAGTGGTTTCCCGCTGCCCACTTTCAGTGTTCCGGCCAACACGCTGCCCACGGGCCTGACTCTGAACTCCACCACTGGCGTCATCTCCGGCACTCCGTCGGCTACAGGTGTGTTCAGCGGCACTCTCACCGCCAGCAACGGGATCGGTAGCAACGCAACGCAGGCTTTCTCCATCACCATCAATCAAGCCCCGACCTTCACCAGCAGCACGCCGACGAATTCGGGCACGTTTAACACGGCCTACAACTTCACTTGCACGGCTTCCGGCTTTCCAGCGCCATCGTTCAGCGTGGCCGCCGGAGCGCTGCCGACCGGGCTATCCTTGAGCACTTCAGGCGTGATTTCAGGCACCCCCACTGCTGCAGGCACCTACACAGGCACATTGAGCGCGAGCAATGGCATTGGCTCCGCAGCCTCACAGAGTTTCAGCATCACCATCCAGAAAGCAGCAGCCACGGTGGCACTCGGAAGCTTGGCACCCACCTACACCGGCAGCCCGCTAGCAGCCACAAGCACGACGAATCCTGCGAACCTCAGCGTCAGCTACACTTATGACGGCCTCAGCACGATACCGACCAATGCTGGTAGCTATGCGGTGGTCGCTAGCATCAATGAGTCGAATTATGTCGGCACGGCCAATGGCACTCTGGTCATTGCCAAAGCTACGGCCACGGTGAGTCTCGGCAGTCTGGCACAAACCTACAATGGCAGCGCCAAAGCGGCCACCGCTACGACATCACCGACAGGCCTCACGGTCAATTTAACCTACGATGGATCGGCCACTGCGCCGACGAATGTGGCCACTTATGCGGTGGTGGGCACAATCAACGACACAAACTACGCTGGCTCTGCCGCAGGGACACTCGTGATCGCCAAAGCTACCGCCACGATCACCTTGAATGGGCTGACGCAGGCCTACGATGGCAGCGCCAAATCCGTTTCGGCAACGACAAGCCCATTAGGTCTGATGGTGAACGTGACCTACAACGGTTCCGCCAGCGCACCCACGAGCCATGGCAGCCACGCGGTCCAGGCGGTCATCGATGACTCCAACTACAACGGCTCGGCTTCCGGCACGCTTCTCATTCAGGGCCAGTCCATGAGCCACTGGCGCACGCAGCACTTCTCCCCGGAGCAGATCACGGCAGGTCTCGCTGACGATGACGCCGATCCTGATGGCGACGGATGGAAAAACCTCGCCGAATATGCTCTCGGCATGAATCCGATGAGCCGCAACCCGGCATTGCTGCCGGTGCGTGATGCGAATGGTCTGACCTTGAACTTCACACGGCCCAAGGACATGCCGGATGTGATTGATGGTGCGCAATCGACGGACGATCTCGCCATCTGGAATGCGCAAACCTTGGAAGTGATCAGTGACGGGCCAGTTCAGACCATGCGTGTACGTGATCCGCTCACCAGTGGCAATCCCAGCCGACGCATCATGCGTTTGATCTTCGACCGGCCCGCCCCGATCGAGTGAGGCTTAGCGGAAGATACCCCGTTTAGGCTGCTCTTCGGTCTGCTTCTTGAACTCACCGCTGCGCATTTTTTCAGCGGTGTCTTTGTACCAGAGCGGGCCGTTGACCTTGAAGTTGTAGATCAGGTCACGGAAGTCGGCCATGAGGCGCTGGTCGTTCATGAGAGCCCCGAGTAGGCCTTTGCTGGAGGAGATGTTCGCGGCGGCGGCGGAGAAGCTATCAGCGGCTTTTTTAATGGATTGGAGGGACTCATCCGCCGTGGTCATGACCTTGTCTGCCTTGGCGATGGCGGGATCGAGCTTGTCAAACATGGGGCCGAGTTTCTTGCTCGATTCTTCGACGTTTTTGGCGGCGCCTTTGAAGCTGGCGGCGGCGTCCTTGAGGTCGGTGAGCGCGGTTTTGAGCGTGAGCGCGTTTTCCTCTCCGAGCACCTTTTCATCGACGCGTTTGAGTGTGTTGTTGAGGTGCTCCATGCCTTCCTTGAAGTCCTGGATGGTGGAGTCGGCCAGAGCGCCTTTGTTGATCTTGCTCATGGCCTGCTTCACGTCCTGAAGGGAGATTTTGACCTCGTCGAGCACCACATCGACCTTTTCGCCGACGTTTTTAGCGGTGCTTTGCAGGTCGGAGAGCCCGCCGGCTTTTTCCCCCTCGATGATTTGATCGTAGTCGTGCGGGAGGAAGACATCGGTCTCCTTGCCGCTGGGCTTGATCTCGATGAGAGCGTCCCCCATCAGGCCGGCGGAGCCGACAGCGAAGGTGGCGTCCGCAGGGATCATGACGTCCTTGAAGAGTTCCAGGTCGATGATGACGCCGGAGAAGGTGGTGTTGAGCTTGGGCTTGTTCTTCACCTTGCCGACGCGGGAGCCACCGAGAAAGACTGGGGAGCCTTCCTTGATGCCGGAGGCGTTTGGAAAGGCCACACGCAGCTCGTAGGTATCCTTGAACACCTCGCGCACGCGGCCGAATTGCAAAATGAGGCCGCCGAGCAGGAGCAGCCCGACGAAGAGGAAAAGCCCGACGAGCATTTCGGTTTTTTTGTCACTGTCGATCATGGGAAGGGGGAGGATTGCAGGGTGAAAAGACGCGGGAGGCTCAGCCAGTCACGTCTGAGCGGCCGTTGATGAAGTTTTGCACAATGGGGTCAGGAGAGGCGCGGATCTCGTCAGGGGTGCCGAGGAAGTGAATCTTGCCCCGGTAGAGCATGGCCACGCGGTTGGCGATCTTGAAGATGCTGCGCATGTCATGGGTGACGATGATGGAGGTCACGCCGAAGCGCTTCTGCATGCGCAGAATCATCTGGTCAATGATGTCGGAGCCGATGGGGTCGAGCCCGGAATTCGGTTCGTCGTACAGGATGCACTCACTGCGGCAGATGATGGCACGGGCGATGCCGGTGCGCTTGCGCATGCCGCCGGAGAGTGCCGGGGGGTATTTTTCCAGATGCTCGGCGAGATCGACGGCCTCCAGCGCCTCCAGCACGCGGCGTTTGACCTCCGCCTTGTCACGCACGCCGCTTTCGATGAGCGGGAAAGCCACGTTTTCCTCCACGGTCATGCGGTCAAACAGCGCGGCTCCCTGGAAGAGCATGCTGACTTTCTGGCGGATCGGGGCCATCTCGCGATCCTTGAGCTTGTTGACGTGCATGCCGCCCACAAAGACATCGCCGCTGTCCGGGCGGATGAGGCCGATGATGTGCTTCATCGTGACCGTCTTGCCCTCACCGCTGGGGCCAATGAGGCAGAGCGTCTCGCCATGCTTCAGCGTGAGGTTGATGCCGCAGAGGATCTCCTGCTTGCCGAAGCGCTTGTGGACATCCCGCAGCTCGATGAAGACATCGGCGTCATTGCTTGGGGTGGGGCTTGAGGCGGGGGCGGCCATGATCAGACGGATCCGATGGGGAAGATGTAGTTCAGCAAAATGGAGAGGAAGAAATTCACGATCAGCAGCACCAGCGAGGAGATGACCACCGCGTTCGTGGTGCCCGTGCCGACCCCCACGGCACCGTTTTCCGCCGCCAGGCCCTGGTGGCAGGAGATCAGCGTGATGATCATGCCAAAAACGAAGCCCTTGATCATGCCGATGATCAGGTCTTCCATGTTCGTGTGGTCGATCATGTGCGTGAGATACCACGCGGAGGGCATGTCGTAGCCGAAGCTCGTCACCATGTAGGAGGCGATCAGGCCGAAGGAGATGCTCTCTGCCACGAGGAATGGCATGGAGATCATCATCGCCAGGAAGCGTGGCAGCACGAGGTAATCCACCGGATGCACGCCCATCACGCGCAGCGCATCCACCTGCTCAGTGACTTTCATGGTGCCAATGTCCGCCGCCATCGCCGCGCCGACCCGGCCCGCCACCATCAAGCCGGCCAGCACTGGTCCCAGCTCACGGCACAGCGCCACGGACACCACCGCGCCCACCGTCGTCTCAAAACCGAACTCCTTGAACTTCGCGTAGCTCTGAAAGGTAAAGACCGCACCTGTGAAGGCCCCGGTCACGATCACCACGCCCTGGGAGCCGTAGCCGATGGCCACGATCTGCTGCGCCACCAATTTCAGCCGCCAGACCCCGGAACGCAGAGCGATCATGAGTTCGCTCGCCAGAGCGGCAAGCTGGCCGAGGTAGCTCAAAAAGTGAAAAAAAACGTGACCTGGAAGGGTCAGCAATCCATACGCATCCATCGACACCCATCATGGCATGATGTGGCATGAAGGCAAATCACCATGCCAACACCTTGAGATTGGCTTTCACATCTTTTGCCGGGATCTCAATGCGCTGTGGCCTTCTCAGAACCGAGGCCGGTGTGGGCACGAACGGTGAGTTCAGCGAATTTGGCCTCAGCCTCGGGATCACGAGGCGTGAGAAGCGTTCCGAGCCAAGCAGCGAGGAAACCGATGGGAATGCTGACGATGCCAGGATTGCTGAGTGGGAAAGGCGCGTCTTTGCCATAAATGCCGCTGGGACTGAGCAGGATGAGCACGATGGACGCCACCAACCCGACGGCCAGACCAGCAACGGCTCCGGAAGTGTTGAAGCGCTTCCAGAACACGCTCAGCACAATGACCGGCAGGTTCGCGGACGCGGCGACGGAGAAGGCAAGGCCGACGAGGAAGGCGGCGTTCACGGCGGGGCCCAAATAAATGGCGAATCCGATGCTGGCAGCCCCGACACAGAAGGCGGTGATCCGCGCGACGCGGATTTCCTGGCCCGGACGGTTTTCTTTGCCGTGATGAATGACGTTCGAGTAAAAATCATGAGCGAAGCTGGCGCTGGCGCTCATGGTGAGGCCGGCGACGACCGCGAGGATGGTGGCGAAGGCCACGGCGCTGATGAAGGCGAAGAAGAACTCGCCGCCGAGCACCTGGGCGAGAACGGGCGCGACCATGTTGACGTCGAGTTTACCGGCGGTGGTCAGGGTCGCTTTGTCGATGATCGTCGCCGCACCGAAACCGAACAGCGTCGTCATGATGTAGAACAGCCCGATGATGGCCATGGCCCACACGACACTGGAGCGGGCGGTCTTGGCATCTGGCACGGTGTAAAAGCGCACGAGGATGTGCGGAAGGCCAGCCGTGCCGAGAACGAGGCCGAGGCACAGCGAAATGAGGTCAATCGGCCCCCATGGCCCTGCGACTGCGACGCCGAATTTCAAGCCCGGCTCCATGAGATTCTTCGGCGCTGCGCTGCCACCGTAGTCAGCGTGGGCCACGGCATGGAAGAACTTGGTGAAGCTGAACTCGTGGAACTGGAGAACGAGATAGCTGAGCAGCAGCGCACCGACCATGAGCAGCAGCGCCTTGATGATTTGCACCCAAGTCGTGGCCAGCATGCCGCCGAAGACGACATAGACGAGCATCAGCACGCCCACGCCGATCACCGCCGGCTCGAAGTCGATACCGATAAGCTGCTTGATGATCGCGCCCGCGCCGACCATTTGGGCGATCATGTAGAAGGTGGAGACCACCAGTGTGCTGAGGGACGCGAGTGCGCGCACAGGCCGAGGTTTGAGACGATACGCCAGCAAGTCGGCCATCGTGTATTTCCCGGCGTTGCGCAGCGGCTCGGCGACGATGAGCAGCACAGTGATGTAGGCGACGAGGAAGCCCACGGAATACATGAAGCCGTCATAGCCGGCCACATAGATCATGCCGGAAATGCCCAGGAAACTGGCGGCGCTCATGTAGTCACCCGCGACGGCGAGACCGTTTTGCCAGCCGGTGATGCTGCGCCCAGCGGCGAAGTAGGCGCTAGCGCCCGTGTTTTTCTTCGCGGCCCAGAAGGTGATGAGCAGCGTGAGGCCGACGAAGGCCAGGAACATGATGAGAGGGGCGGACATAGGAGGAAAGTGACGAATGCAGAATGACAGAAGCCAAGATGGCGTAATCAGCCCTGGCCATGGATGACGGCGGCGGCAGCCTTGTCCCATTGGGTGGCGACGCGCACATAGAGGAAGGCCATGACCCAGGCCATGATGAACTGTGACAACGCGAAGACGTAGGCCACGTTGACCTCACCCCAGACCTTGGTTTTCATCATTTCCGGGAAATAACCCACGAGCACTGGCAGGGCGAGATAGAACAACATGCCGAAAACAAAGGCGGGAACGATGAACGCCTTCTTTTTCGCCAGCAGCGCACGAAATTCCGGCTTTGCCTCCAGTTGTTCCCAGTTCACAGATGATTTTTCGCTCATAGAGGGCGCGAGGTTAGGAAGTCGGCTTCGGTTTGGCAAGACCTAGCGTCCAAACGGGCGTGAAATCTTCTCCAGTCGTGATCTCTCACTCAAACGCGCTGATCACCGGCTTGCCGTCGAATTCGGCGGGCAGCGGCACATCCAACAGCCACAGCGCCGTCGCGGCGGTGTCGTAGGTCGTCACGGGATCGGTGATGGTGAAGTTTTTCTTCACACCTTTGCCCCAGGCCACCCAGGGGATGAGCATGTCATCAGGAATGTTCAGGCCGTGTGTTTTGTCATGCCCGCCGTGGTCGGCGCTGATGAGCAGCACGCTGGAATCGGCAAGGCCCGCGTCTTGGATGGCCTGCCAGACCTGCCAGAGCGCTTGGTCGGTGACTTTAAGCGCCTCTTTTTGCTGCGGCGAACCCCAGCCGTCCTTGTGCCCGGCGGTGTCAGGATCAGCAAAGTGGATGAAACACAGCCGTGGCTTGTGCTCCTTGATCCAGGGTGCAGCCTGCTTCGCCACCATTTGTGAAGGCTTTTTGTCCTTCTCAATCTCGGGAGACCCCGCCACCGGGGCCGTTGTCTGCGGCCCGCCAAAGTCGAAGAGATCCACCGTATCCTTCAGCCACAAGTGGCGGAACTTGATCTTGCCCACAAACATCGCGGTCACCGCCTTGGAATCGGTGGCTTTGAGCAGCGAGAACACGGTGGGCACCTTCACCGGTCCACGGATCGGTGTGAAGGCGTTCCACAGGATCTGGTGCTTGGCCGGTCCCACGCCCGTGAGCATGGAGGTGTGCGAGGGCAGCGTGATCGAGGGAAAAATCGTGCTCGCCTGCCATGTGACCGCACCTTCAGCGGCGATTTTCTTCAGCGTGGGCGTCTCCGCCTCTGCCACAACCGCCGGCTTGGCTCCGTCAATGCTGACAATGAAGACATGCTCGGCCCGCGGAGCCGCGTGGGCGGTGAAAGCAAGAGCCAGGGCGGATGCAATGAGGCGGGTGGTGAATCGCATAAGGATAAGAGCGCGAAGTAACGCCATTCGGCTCAAGTTGCTTCCAAAACATTGCGACACCGTTGTTGCAGCGCTTGCGCCTTGAGCAGCCCCGCACCCTGCGCCAAGTGTGTGCTGTTCATGGAAGCCTGGATCGTCATCTCACTGCTCATCATTGCCGTCATCGCCTTCGCCACGGAGAAAATCTCCGTGGACTTGGTCACGTTGGGAATGCTGTGCGTGCTAGTTCTGTGCGGCATTTTGCGGGTGGACCAAGCCTTCGCAGGCTTTGGCGACCGCGTCATCGTGCTGCTGGCCTCCATTTTCATCATCGGTGCCGCGCTGCGTGAAACCGGCATCTTGGATGCGATGGGCGGGCTGCTTGCCCGTGGGCTGGGCAAGCGGCCAGCGCTGCTGCAGACCGTGCTCATGGCGGTGGTGGGACTCATTTCCGCTTTTATGAACAATACCACCGTGACCGCCGTGTTTCTCGGCCCGGTGATGGGTCTGGCGCGGCGGATCGGCGTGCCGCCTTCGCGTTTGCTCATGCCGCTGGCCTTTGCTGCTATCCTCGGCGGCACCTGCACTCTGATCGGCACCTCCACGAATGTGGCCGTCAGCGGCGCGATCACCAAGCTGGGCCTGGAGCCGCTTGGCATGTTCGAGTTCACCCATGTCGGTCTGGTGGTGCTGGTTAGTGGCATCGCCTTCATGGTGCTGTTTGGTTCCAAACTGGTGCCGGAGCGTGATCAAGTCACCGTCAGCGCCGATGCCTTGCGCGAATACCTAGCCGAGGTCGTCGTGTTGCCAAACTCGCCGCTCATTGGCCAGGAAGCCTTTGATTCGGACTTTTCCGCGCTCGAATTTCAGGTGCTCAAAATCAACCGCCAGGGCCAGTTGCTCGATGCCGGGCCAAATCTGCGCTTTGAGACGGGGGATGTCGTGCTGGTAGCCGGCAAGGTGGAAAACCTCATCAAGGTGAAGAAAATCGAAGGCCTCGACATCCTAGAGGACGTCACGCTGCGCAGTTCCGGCATCGACATGCGCGACGCGCAAGTCGCCGAGGTCGTGCTCACACCGCGCTCCGGCATGGTGGGCCGCTCCCTGCGGGAAAACAACTTCCGCCAGCGCACCGGCCTCTCTGTGCTCGCCCTCATGCGCGGCGAGCGCTCCCTGCTGCACCACATGGCCGATGAAAAACTGCACGCCGGCGACGTGCTGCTGCTCCAGGGCGCAAACGAGCGCTTCCGCTCCATTGAGGAGGGCGGTGAGATCGTCGTCCTCACCCAGCACCAGTTCAGCGCCGAGGCACGCCGCCGCGGCTTCATCCTGCTGGCCGCGTTCGTGCTCGCGGTCATTGCCAGCAGCCTTGAGTGGATACCAGACACCATCGCCTTCGTCCTCGTCGCCATGTTTGCCGTTTGCTCACGCTGCATCAGCCTCGAAAACGCCTACGCCAACATCGACTGGCGGCTGCTCATCCTCATCGGCGGCATGATGGCCTTCGGCGTGGCGATGCAGTCCTCCGGAGCCGCCGCCATGGTGGCCGATGCCATCACCGGTTGGCTGCAACCCTGGGGCGTCTTCGCCGTCTTCGCCGGCTTCTGCGTCCTCACCGTCCTACTCACGCAGCCAATGTCGAACGCCGCCGCTGCGCTCGTCGTGCTGCCCGTCGCCATGCAGGCTGCGGTGTCGATGGGGGCCAGTCAGCGCGCCTTTGCCATCGGCGTGATGCTCAGCGCCTCCGTCTCCGTGCTCACCCCCTTCGAACCGAGCTGCATCCTCGTCTATGGCCCCGGCAAATACCGCTTCTCCGACTTCATCAAAGCCGGCGGCGGCCTCACCTTCGTCATGCTCCTCATTGTCCTGGCGATGGTGCCGATGTGCTGGCCGCTGAAATAGTCTTTTAAGCTACCTCAGACGAGACCTCTTCAAGGTCATGCGTTGAAAAGATGAAGGGCCGACGGTTGTTCACGCGTGCTGTAGCCGTTTCGCAGATTTTTTGCGAACTTCGGGAGCTAGGACGGAGTGAAACTGCTGTGCGATGTTGTGCCAGTCGAATTCATCACGACGAACATGCTCCATGCCCTGCGCGGCAAGGCGCGAACGAAGTTCTTGGTCGGTGTAGAGCGACTGCAAGGCAGCCACGAACGGCGCGTGATCGACGAGAGCGCCAGCGGTGTTGATCTCGGGGTTCATGAGCAGCCTGGAGCACGGGATTTTCAGCGCAGGCACGGCCCATTCGGCCAAAGCGGAGGAGTCCGGCACGATCTGCGGGATGCCGCAGGCCATGCCTTCCATGGTGGTGAGGCCCCAGCCCTCGCCCAGCGTGGTGGAAATCTGCAAGTCGAGGCTGCCGTAGATGCGCTGGAGATGCTGCGGGCTTTGCAGGCTGCGAATGTCATCGCAACCAGTGAGCAGCAGACGATCAGCGATGCCGTGGAAAGCGGCGACGCGGCGCAGATCCCAGCCCGTGTCTTTTTGAGCGCAATGCAGGAGGAGGAAGGCGTTGGAGACGCGATGCTGCTTGATCCAGTCGGCGAAGATGTGAATGGAGAGATCCAGGCGCTTGCGCGGCTGGTTGCGGTTGAGATTGCCGGCGATGAAGGCGTTGTGCGGCACGTTCAGATCGAGCAGGCGACGTGCCTCCGAACGAATCATCGGCTGGAACAATGCGGTGTCGATGCCATGCGGAATGACATGCCGTTTACCTTTGAATCCGGCCTTCACCGCCTCACGATGACCGAAGTTCGTGTACCACACGGCGGCATGCAGTTTATTCAGTTCCTGCATGGCCGCCGGATCAAGGTGGCCACCGTCCACAGGCATGTAACCGATGATGGGAACGCCCTTCGGTGCGATCTTCGCGAACTGAGCCACGTTCCACCAGTCGTTGTTGATGATGACAGCGGCGGGATCGAACTCTGCACAGAGATGCGCAAAACGGTTCATGCCCCACATGTCTCCGCCCTGGCAGGCGGGCATGACTTGATAGGGCAGTTCGTGTTCGGAACCATCATAGTTGATGCCGGAGACGACCACATCCCACTGATGCTGAAGATGATTCAACACAGCGTGTGTCACGGTGGCGAAGCCGGTGGGCACGAGTGCGTCGCCGATCCAGAGCAGACGTGGCTTCTGCTGCTTGACGCCGAAGAACCGCCGGAACCACCCCTTCTTGGCAGGTTCTTTTTCAACCGTCGTGGTGCCGATGGCAAACTCCCCGCTGGCCATCACAGTGAGTGAGCCGGCGCTCGTTTTCCGCGTCGAAACAGCGGCGTTCGACACCGGGCGCTTCGAACCGTCACTGTCTTTGATGCCCACTGCCTTTGATTTCGCCCTTGGGCGGACCGCCTTCTTGGAAGACACGCTGGCCGCCTTGCTGCTTTGGGACTGCTTTTTCATGGGATGTGCGTGGGTTGAGGTGAATTCTCGGGTCATTTTTCGTGAATATCACAGTCCGGTATCGTGAATATCACAGTCCGGCAGCAAGAGGCGCAACTCCGCCAAAAGCGCATGATCCACGGAGTCGCTCACGCGCAACCATTTCAATTGCTTGCAGGATGAGAGATAGGGCAGGGCTTCACGAGTGATCACCGGACTTGAGGTGAGATCGAGGTGGCTGAGGTTGCTGAGACTGGAAAGGCTGCTCAGTGCTGTGGCAGGCACCTGCAAACCGCGCAGATTGAGGTTGGTGACCGTGCCTGCGGCTTTGAGCAGGGCGACGAGTTCCTTCAGGTCTATTTCATTGGAGATCGGCAGACCCGAGACGGCAAAACAGACCCGCCACACAGTGAAGGACTCATTCCTCAATCGGTCCATCTGCCAGACGTCGGCATTCCCGCCCATCCCCTTCTCCACGATGGCAGGAGTGCTGACATTGAGAAATCCTTCGTGTGCGAAAACCCACTCGGCCAGCCTCACCTGCTCTGGAGCTGCCTGAGCCTGCTCTACGTCAGGCACGGAGGCTGAAACCAGGCCTGAGGATGTGGCAGGCCGCACCGCACGCCATCCAAAGGCGGTCAGTGCACTGAGCAGAAGTAAGGCTGCCGCCTTAGCTGGCCACAATGCCCGAGGTTTGCGGGTTTGGATCTGGATTGTGTCAGCATCGGTGGGAATCCGGCCCAGTTTCTCATCGGGAGTCGTGGCCACACTCTTGGGAAAGCGACGGAAATTTTTCCAGTTGTCGCTGTTCCTGAGCAGCTTCTCCAGCACCTGCGTCATGTCGCTGATGTGCTGGTAACGCTTCTCCGGGTTGCTCTGCATCGCCTTGCTGACGACGACGTCGATGCCCTTGTCAGCACCTGAGCAGACGGAGGGTGGCTCCCATGCACCCTTGGGCAGGTGTCCGGTGAAGATCTCATAAATCATCACGCCGAGGGAGTAAATGTCCGCGCGGTGGTCGATCTTCCCGTCGTGATCGAGCGCCTCGGGCGCGATGTAGTGCGGCGTGCCAAGCGTCGTGCCGGTGGCAGTGTAATCTGCCGACTGCGGGCCGACGACTTTCGCTAAGCCGAAGTCCGCCACTTTCACATTCCCACGCTCGTCGATGAGGATGTTCGCGGGCTTAACATCGCGATGCACGATGCCGCGCTCGTGCGCGAACTGCAGCGCCTCGCAGACCTGGGTGATGATTTGGAGGATCTGCCGTGGCTCAGGCGAGTCGCGCTTCAGCAGGTGCTGCAAGTCCATGCCGGAGACGAACTCCATGGTGTAATACATATGGCCCTCGGCGGTCTCGCCAAAGTCATACACGGCGACAATGTGCGGATGATTGAGCCGTGCGAGCGCCTCGGCCTCGCGCCGGAAGCGCTCGGCGAAGGTGGCTTTGTTGCGATGCACCTGAGGCAGCAGCTTCACGGCCACGGTGCGGTTGAGGCTTTTCTGCACCGCCTTGTACACCGCCCCCATGCCGCCACTGTCGATGAATTCGAGGAACTGGTAGCCGGGAATCAGGACATCCAGCTCCGCCGTCGAGGGCGGCGCGAAGGGTTCGAACTTGATGGCGTCACCGCCTTGGTTCTGCGCCGATTGCATGCGGCGTTTTAAGCGCAAGCGGCCCGCTTAGCAAGACATCCCGACCGATAATCCCAAAATAAACCATATGCCCCGAGGGATTTCCCTTTTGCATCCTTCGCATTTTAAGCTGCCCGATACGCGGCCAGGAGTTGCTCCACGCTGCGTTCCCAGTTCAGTTCCTGGGTCAAACGCGTATGACCGGCGGCGGCGAGGGTTTGGCGGCGGGATTCGTCGTCGAGTAAGGTGAGGATGGCATCTCCGAGCTGTTCGGCGCTGTTTTCCATGACATAAACGGCGCCGTCTCCAGCGGAGAAACGACCCTCAACGGTGCCGAACATGACGATCGGCTTCGCGAAGGCCATGTATTCGAGCACCTTGTTCATGGTGCAATGGTCGTTGTAGGCGTTGATGGGATCGCAGGCGACGCCGAGGTCGATGCTGCGCAAGGCGCGGCACAAAAACTCATCGCTGACACGCCCAGGCATGCGGATGTGCTCCTGCAGGCAGAGTTGGTCGCGCAACTTAAGCAATTCGGCATGCTCGGGGCCGGACCCCATGAGAAGGAACTGCACATCGGTGCGTTGGCGCATTTTAACGATGTGATCGGCGGCGCGGACGAGGTAATCGACGCCATCGGCATTGCCCATGACGCCGATGTAGCCGACGAGGTGTTTTTTTCCTACCCGCAGTGATTCATCCGGCTCCGCCGTGGTTTTCATGCGGTTCGGAGCGGTACGGACGACGAAGGCGCGGTCATCCCGCAGCTTGCCTCGCTTCTTCACCGCACGGAGTACGCTTTGGTTGGTGGCGATGACGACATTGGCGAGGGCGAGCGTGCAGCGCTCGGCGATGCGCACGGCCCAGTACATGAGGCCACGTCTGCCGAACTTAGCCTCAAACATCTCCGGCCACAGATCATGCACGTCAAAGATGACTTTCACGCCGCCCAAGAGCTTGAAGGGCAGGGCGACGAGGAAGAGCAGATCAGGCGGATTGCAGAGATGAATGACGTCGAACCCGCCTCGGCGCCAAGCTTTGAGCGCACAGCGGAATTCACCCCACAAGGCAGAGGCGTACTCGGAAACAAAACCACCCACGGAATTCGCCTCGCCGCTGATCCAGTGGCGGTAGATCTGGATGCCTTCGAGCACTTCTTCCGGCTGCGTGTAGCCACGCATCTGCGGGCAGATCACCGTGACCTGATGCCCGGCATCCCGCAAGGCGCAGGCTTCTTGCCACACGCGCCGGTCGAAAGGCACCGGAAGGTTTTCGACGAGGATGAGGACGCGCATGGCGGGCGGAAATCAGGCACCTGGGCCGACCTTGGCAGCGCGCTGTTCCTTGGAAAGCCATTGGATCTTGAGCTCCTTGCCATCTTTGGCACCGCCGCCGAAGAAATCGCCAGTGTCTTTGAGGGTGACGAAGATGATGAAGCCAAACAGCATCAAGGCGCAGGCAGTCTGCACATATTCGAGGATGCGCCCCTGCGCCGGCTTGCGGCGGATGGCTTCGATCGCGGCCATGGTGATGTGACCACCGTCGAGCACGGGCAGCGGCATCATGTTAAGAATGGCGAGGTTGATGTTGAAGACGACGCTGAACCACAACACAAGACGCCAGCCATCGGGGTGCTGGAATAGCTTGTAGTAGAGACGACCGACACCCACAGGGCCGCTCATATGAGCAGGGCTGAGGTCGGACTTGGGCGAGACCAGCTTGGAGACGAGGTTGCCCATGTGACGCACGGCGTCGCTGATCTGCTCCCAGGGCGTGAGAATGACGGGGGTGCGCTTGCCCTCCACATCCCAGGCCACACCGATCATCGGGTATTCTTTTTTGTCTTCCGTGAATTCCTTCAGATTGCTCTGATCAGGAATGCGCGGCACAACGGGAATTTGAAGGACTTTGCCATCGCGTTCGACATCAAGCATGATCGTCTTGCCAGGAGTGGCCTTGATGTAATCTCCCAGCTCTCCCATGCTGCGCAGAGGTTTGCCATCGGCCTTGACCACGAGATCGTTGGCCTTGAGTCCCGCTTCTCCCGCCGGGCTGTTTGGGGCGATGCTGCCGACCATGGGAGTCATCTGGCCTTCCAGACCGACGGAGCGGAGGTCAGGACGCTTGAAAATGGCACTCCACCAGGAGGTGGGCGCGGCGGGCTGGTCGGACTTCGGCCAGGACTTCGGATCGACGTCGAATTTCATCACGCCTTGGCCTGGACGTTCCACCTCAAAGGCGATCTTGTCTCCCTCGCTGGCCACGACGCTCCAGCGCACGCTATCCACGAGTCCTTCGAAGCGTTTCACCGGCTGGCCATCCACGTTGAGCACCTTGTCACCAGGGAGAATACCAGCCTGCATGGCAGGGCCGCCTTGTTCCACACGACCGACGATGGTGGTGGTGTGCGCCTCACTTTGAGGCTTGCCAACGAGCCAAACGGCCACGGCGAACAAGCAGGCAAGCATGAAACTGAACAGCGGACCCGCGAAGGCCACGATGGCCTTGTCCAGCGGAGTGATGGGCGGAAGCGTTTCTGTGCTGGTCTCACCTTCGAGGCCGCCCATGGGGGCCATCTGCGGCAGGGCCACGAATCCACCGGCGGGGATGCTGCCGAGTCCGTATTCCACGCCGTTGAGGGTCTTTTTCCAGATCGGCTTGCCGAACCAGATGTAAAACTTGTCGATTTTGAGGCCACGCCAGCGGGCGGCAAGGAAATGACCCCATTCGTGGACGACGATCATGAGGTTGAAGACCAGAATGACCTCCAGGAGAAGGATGAGGAAGCTGAGAATCTCACCGAGAGTGCCGAAAGAGGAAAGCCAAGCCATGGAAAAAAGGAAATTACGGTCAGAACAGGGTTCTTCACCGGCAAGAGCGCCAGCAGAGGAGACGGAAAGCTAACATCCGGCGATGATTGGCGCAAATGATGCGCAGAGGTTTGTTCCGGGCGGGTGGCAACCTCCGCCACATGCCGTTGAAGATGAAATATTTGCCATCCAGTGCCCTCAGACGTATCGCTTTGCCTTTATTTCTCGATGCTAAACCGCACCACTCTTTGCCTGATCCTGCCCTGGATGCTGCTCTCCTGCCGTTCTGTGAAGAGCGTGGTGGCAGCCGTGGAGGTGAAGCCCTCCAGCTTTCTGCCCAATGCAGCGAAACTGACTGAAGACCGCAAGCGCTCGCCCTTCCTGGGCAATTGGTGGAACCCGAACGCGCGCGTGCAAAAAGCTGCGGAGAAAGTGAAAAAAATCTACATCGCCCCAGTGATTTCGGATCACCTGCGGCCGATGCGGCAAAAGCTCAGCAAACTTGAGTTCAGCCAGGAACGGCGGGCCCAGAAAGTGGTTCAGCTCGCCGACTACGCGCACGAAAAATTCACCCACGCCTTCAAGTCTGCCAAAACACCGCGATTCACCCTCGTGGACGCTCCTGCCAAGGACGCCATGACCCTGAAGCTCTCCATCCTCGAATGGGAACCCAACACACTGACGGGGCTGGCGGCACGTGAGGCTTTGGACCTTGTGACCCTGCCCATGGTGGGTGATTTGCTGGCAAAACCGGCCCGAGGGCAGATTGCCATCGAAGGCATGATCATCGAACCCAAAACACGCAAGTCCTGGTTCGAGTTTGCCGACAAGGAGGAGGCCAAGACCCTCCTTCTCTTCTTCCCACAGGAACTATTTGCCTCGGGACAGGCCAAGTTTGCCATCCGGGAATGGGCACGTCAGTTGGTGAAGCTCATGAGCACGCCTTCGGACGTGAAGGTGCGGGATAGCCTGCCTTTCCAGATCATCGCTTTCTGAGCGGCACTCCACAGTTTTCAAACCCACGTTCTCACGCGTCGTGCAGCTCAAAGATGCCCTCGATCTCTACGGCGATGTTCCCTGGCAGTGAGCCCATGCCCACCGCGCTGCGTGCGCCGATGCCATGCTCCTCGCCCCAGACCTGGCCAAACAGCTCGCTGCAGCCGTTGATGACCTTCGGATGATCCGGAAAATCGGGCGTGCTATTCACCATGCCGAGCAGCTTCACCACGCGCTTGACGCGGTCCAGGCTGCCGAGTTCGCTTTTCAGCGTCGCCAGCAGGGCGAGCGCGGTTTGTTTGGCGGCGGCCTTGCCCGCGTCGAGATCCAGATCCGCGCCGACCCGGCCGCAGATGTATTCGCCGTCGCCCAGGAAAGGCCCGTGGCCGGAGACGTAGGCCACATTGCCCAAGATGACGACGGGCTTGTAAACACCGCCGCGTGGCGGCGGTGGCGGCAGGGTCAGTCCGAGGGAGGCGAGTTGTTGTTCAGCAGTCATGGCGTGTGGAAAGGATCAGGCATCGTTGAACAACTGGCGGTTCTTCCAGAAATAACTGAAGCCGGACACCAGAGTGAGCAGCGTGGTGAAATACACAATGATGTCGCCCACCCAGCCCGGCACCGTGGCATAAAACGGTTTCGCAAAACCGAACAACGTCTCTTCTGAAGCCAGTTTCACGAGATACCAGCTCACCGTGATGATCTGCCAGAGCATTTTATGTTTCCCCAGTTTTTCCGCCATCAGGATGGCCCCCTGCCCCGCTGCGATGAGCCGGATGCCCGTCACGAAAAACTCCCGCGCCAGCACCACCACCGCCACCCAGGCCGGCAGATCCCCCTGCTCCACCAGCAGGATGAAGGCCGCCGCGATGAGGATCTTGTCCGCCAATGGGTCGAACAGCTTGCCAAAATTCGTCACAATGCCACGCGCCCGCGCGATCTTCCCGTCGAAGTAATCCGTGACCGACGCCACGCCGAAAACCAATGCCGCAATCGTGACGTGGTGCCCCACCGGCAGGTAAAAGCACACGACAAACACCGCCGTCAGTGCAAGACGGGCAACGGTGAGCTGGTTCGGCAGGTTCATGAGAGGGCGGCCTTCTGAGTAGCGATGGAATGCCCCCGCTGTCAATGCCGGGACTGGGACAAAAAAAGCCCAAACTACTGCGCACTGCGCTCAAAAGCATCCGCTTGGCCCTCGATCAACGCAATGGCCTCTCCTGCGAGGTAAAGTGAACCTGCGATGAGCACAGGTTGCGCCCCTCCCGCCGCATGAAGCGCTTCCGCCACGTCGGCGTGCAAAGCCACCGGCCTTGGCTCAAGTCCCAACCCCTGCCAAACGCGACAAAGCTCTTCTGCAGGCAGCGCCCGGGGTGACCCAAAAGACGTGAAATGCCAGCCATCCACGATGGACGCGATCTCCCGCAACACGCCGGAAACATCCTTGCCCGCCACCGCCCCGAAGACGACCTGCGCCCGCTGCTGCGGAAACTGCTCCCGCCACGTCCGCACCAGTACACGGGCGGCATCCAGATTGTGCGCACCGTCAATGACGACGCCAGGACGGATCTTTTGGAAGCGGGCTGGCCATTCCACCTCGCGCAGTCCGCATTGGATCACGTTTTCGGCAAAATCAAAGCCTGCGGCTTTCAATGCAGCGACGGCCATCGCCGCATTCCAGCGCTGATGCGGCCCTGGCAGGCCCGTTTCGCGGCTCCACGCAGTTTCGAGCACCGTGAGAGGCGTACCACGCTCCACGGCGGTTGTTTGGATGACTTCCAGCGCCTCCCTCTCCTGCGTCATCGTGATCACGGGTACTCCCGGCTTGATGATCCCGGCTTTTTCAGCGGCGATCTTCGCCAATGTGTCCCCCAGCATGTCCATGTGATCCCAGCCAATCGGCGTGATGACGCTGACGGCAGGCCAGAGGGCGTTCGTGGCGTCCAAACGTCCCCCCAAGCCCGTTTCGAGGATCACCCAGGGATTTCCGCGCCGCGCGAACCATTCGAGCGCCAGAGCCAGCGTCAGTTCGAAGAACGTCGGATGCGGGTTCCAGCCTGAAACACGCTCACGCAGGCGGTTGATGCCCGCAGAGATCTCATCTGACGAAATCATGCGCTCCGCATCCCGAATGCGCTCACCGAAATGCACTAGGTGCGGCGAGGTGAACAAACCAGCATTGATACCCGCCTGCTTTAAAATCGAGTGCATGAAGGCGCAGGTGGAGCCTTTCCCATTCGTTCCGGCGACGTGGATGAATTTCTGACCGGCGGCAGGCAGCCCCAGCTCGCGCAGCAGTCGTTGCGCATTGTCGAGCCCCAGCTTGATGCCGAAGAGCTGCGTGCTGTAAAGCCAGTCGATTTCCTTTTGCGCCGTGTCGTGGGTCATTCGCTTGGCATACGGTGCCTGCGCCGCAGCAGGGCGCAAGCGCCGAGCAGCAGCAGAAGGAAACGCGAGGGTTCCGGCACAACGCTGAAGTCGATGCCGACCGTTTCCATCTGGCCGAGATAAATCGGGATGAAATTGTCGATGGAATACGGAACGCTGCTGATCGTTCCAACGACCGAATGGGTGCCGACAAGCGCCAGACTTCCATGCCACGGGATGAAGGTCGGACCGCTGGAGTCGCCACCTTCGACGATCGAATCCCCAGGAAGACTGCTGTTGTGTCTGTAGCCGATGCCATAGCTATCCTCGCCTATGCCTCCGGGGAAATTGTAGGGCAGCAGGACATCGACCGTGTTGGCCCCGAGGCGCGGCCCGTTGGAACCATGGCCGTAAATGAGCGCCGGCAGCCCAAGGTATGACGCTAGCGTGTTCAACTCCAGAATGGGGTAATTGGTGATGCCATGCGCGGCATTCAAAGACGTCGAAAGCATGCCGACGGCGAAATCGCTCGTCTGGCCATTGAAAGTAAAGTTGTAAGACGTGCCGCTCACGCCGTAGCTGACGACGGTGTCCAAGGTGGGACTGTAAAAGTTCAAGGTGGAGCCAGCTCCAGGCCCATAATGATTCGCATAGACAAAATGCTGGTCGCTGATCATCGCGAAGCTCTGCGCTGAGTTGGTCGCGTTCCAGCCAACGCCGGAGAGGTCGTAACCGTTGCCGAGGAAGGACGCCGAGGTGTTTTCAGCAGGCGCGGTCGGGTAGCCGGAGGCGAAACGGTCATTCGTGGCCGAGTCATAGCCTACAATCGTCAGGGCGTTGGCCGAAGTGGCGGCCAGAAGCGCGAAAAAACTGGTGACCTGAAACAAATTCACGACCTCATCATGCTGCAATTTCGCAGATAGCCAAGAAACAAGTTCATGACGGAGGATTCGTGGTTTCGCAGCCGCTGCGTGCCGCTATCGTGCTGCCGCATGTCTTTGACTCCCGACCCTGATTCCCCGACTTGGCTCAAACGTTTCTGGTGGCTGCTGGCCGCCGTTTTCATCGCCCGTGTGGGTGTGATGCTCCTGTTTGTGAGTGGCGCGGATCTGGCCGGGGACGAAGCCTACTACTGGGACTGGGGCCGCAGGCCAGACTGGGGTTACTTCAGCAAGCCGCCGATGATCGGCTGGATGATGGGGGTGATCGGCTGGCTGACTGGAAACGCCGAGTGGGGCATTCGTTTCGCCGCCCTGCTACTCGGCACGGCCACGCTGGTCGTCATGCACTGCATCGCGCTCGTGCTGTTTGATGCCAGGACGGCTTTTCTCACCGCAGTGCTCGTGCTGCTGACGATTGCGAACGCCGGGCTGAACCTGCTGCT
>Ga0315905_10001825_pt1 | contig 22608 bp, 36 predicted proteins | sample LakEriMetagenome_5_FD_203522 | JGI IMG/M metagenome (GOLD analysis project Ga0315905, IMG submission 203522) | Freshwater fungal communities from buoy surface, Lake Erie, Ohio, United States - Buoy 4 MA121 | ecosystem: Environmental > Aquatic > Freshwater > Lake | place: USA: Lake Erie, Ohio...
GAGTGTGTTACAAATTATTCCCGGATAGTTAAATGGTATAACAATCGGCTGATAACCGGTCATTACAAGTTCGATTCTTGTTCTGGGAACCAAGTTTAGGATAGCAACAGCAAAATTAAAACTTACTTTCAAATGGTGAAAAAAGATGCTATCCTGTTTAATTATACTCCGGTCGTCTAGTGGCTAGGACGCCAGCCTTTCAAGTTGGAGAAGCGGGATCGAAACCCGTTCGGAGTACCAATATGCCGTGGTAGTTCTCTGGGAGAGCACTGGATTGTCTATCCAACTAAGGCGGGTTCGATCCCCGTCCACGGCGCCAAATTTATTGTCCGAGAGCAAGCATGGTGTAGGCGCTTCGCTGTTAACGAAGAATGAGCTAGGTTCGATCCCTAGTCGGACAGCCAAACAATTGGGGGAAGTAGTGGGCTACGGTATGGGCTTGCACCCTGTATGACTACAAGAGTTCGATTCTCTGGTCCTCCACCAATTTTATCTCTATGAAGCGTTATCAGGTTGCGTACACGGTTTGGGGCCGTGTGGTCTAGGTTCGAATCCTAGCATGGAGACCAGTTTAAGGATGTTAACAGCAAAAATTATACATTTGACTTTTAATCAAAACCGTAAAAATACATCCTGTTTTATTTGCTACTTTAGCTGATGTGGTCATAGCGGCGGTCTGAAGAACCGTTGAACCAGGTTCGATCCCTGGAGGTAGCACCAAGTTTTGTAAGTGTCAGCAAGTGAAGTCACGCTATTCAGTATTCTTCGAAGGTATTGTATAGTAGAAGGTTTTGGGTTCAACTCCCACCTGCCGGGAACGGCGGAGGTCTGTAAAGGAGACAAACTGGATGAATCCCAAGTGACGTACCGAGTCCCGCTCGAGTTTATTACACGGGTGAATGGTTGCTATAACGATGGGGCAACTACTTACAAATTCAACAGACCCCCGCCTTACAAGTTGTGCGGTGAACAACTTGTACTAATTCAACAAAGGAGAACGGCATGAAACGTACTAAACGTTAGTGTCACTCTAGATCCCCGTATGGTCTAGGGTTGGCACGTAAAATCAATTAATACGTACAACCCTGTTTAGCGTTAATGGTAGCGCACTTGACTCTTAATCAATGAGGTGTGAGTTCGAATCTCACAGCAGGGACCATATGGGGGTATAATTCAAAGGCTAGAATAGCCGGCTTTTAACCGGTCTATCAGGGTTCGAGTCCCTGTGCCCCTACCATATGAAAACATTCTAAAGACGTATAACGCAATGCCTCTTGATGGCTAAGATAGAATGTTTCCATATGGTAACGTAGCATAATGGTTGTGCACCGCCTTCATACGGCGCCCGGTGTGAGTTCGAATCTCACCGTTACCACCAAAATAAGTTGTAAATAGTTTAATGCGATGTTAGCTCAGTTGGTTAGAGCGCCGGCCTGTCACGTCGGAGGCCAGGGGTTCAAGTCCCCTACGTCGCGCCAAGAATATGTATCTCTAATGTAATGGCAGCATGACAGTCTCCAAAACTGTTCGTCGGAGTTCGAGTCTCTGGAGGTACGCCACAATATGCGGGTATGATGTAATGGTAACCTGAAACCTTGCCAAGGTTTATTCGCGAGTTCGATTCTCGCTACCCGCTCCAATTACGCCCTTTTAGTATAATGGTATTACACCTGTTTTGTAATCAGGTTACGGCAGTTCGATTCTGTCATGGGGCACCAGTTAAGGATAGTAACAGCAAAAATTATAACTCACTTCTCTTGAAAAGAAAAGGAACGGTTCGACTCCGTAGCCGCAAGGTTTGGTGTAACGGTAGCACTATGTTAAATTCTATCCTGTTTATTTTGTTGGCGGATTGTGTAATGGTAGCACAACAGACTTTGACTCTGTTAGCCTAGGTTCGATCCCTAGTCCGCCTGCCAGCTATGGTGTCTTTAGTGTAGTGGCCTGCACCCTGCTCTGTGAAAGCGGTAGTACCGGATCGATACCGGTAAGGCACCCCAAATACAGTTCCTTAGTTTAATGGTAGAACAGTGCGTTGACATCGCGCAGACAAAAGTTCAATTCTTTTAGGAACTACCAAATTTTGCCTCTGTAGTATAATGGATAATACACTGGTCTACGAAGCCGGGGATTGTGGTTCGATTCCATACAGAGGCACCAAACAATATGCTCTTATAGTTTAATGGTAGAACACTCGCTTGGTATGTGAGTAATCGTAGTTCGATTCTACGTAGGAGCACCATACCGCTTTCGTTCAATGGATAGGACAACATTCTTCTAAAGTGTGAATAGTGGTTCGATTCCACTAAGCGGTACCACTAGATTAAATACTTGTATGAACTGGTATCCTATTGATAAAAATTTAAACTTTGCCCAAGAAATATTAGGCAATTCTGATCATGGCGCAGTTACTAATATGTACATAGAAGGACCGTTTGGAACTGTAAAGGCACACGACATAGGATATATTGATGATGGATATTACGAACAGTATCCTGACAGACTTTGGGATTTGTACAAGTCTATCTTGTCAGTACTAGATGGACACTATCACTGTTGTTTGTCAGGCAAAGTTTGGAATCTTTGAAATTTTCTTTGTTGCCACCACATGAGCCACGGGCTGATGTGTGCCAAACTCATAACTAACCACATTATTGGCATTTCTAAGAAAAAACCACCACAGATGTTGTGCGTGTAGAAATAACTTAATACAGCCCCTAATAAAAATATTGGGGCTGGAGACAAACTAAAAAATAGATTAATTTTTTTCATACAGTATTTAATCTATGTTAACGTTCTATTGCCCCACTGGCGCAATTGGTAGACGCGGCTCTCTCAAAAGGAGTGTGTTCCCCGTTCGAGTCGGGGGTGGGGTACCAAATTTAATTTTGTAGCATATTACCGATATGCATAGGCTAAAGTTAGAAAGTATTGTATAATAAGGACTGTTAAGCAAATGCGAGTATGGTGAAATTTGGTAGACACAAGAGACTTAAAATCTCTCGCCGCAAGGTGTCCCGGTTCGATCCCGGGTACTCGCACCAGAATTTAGTATCATTAGTAAGGGACTAAGGCTTATTAAGCGACCGTAAAAGGAATTGTACTGATGTGGAAAGTTAGTGCATATTACATCATAGATGTATTGCTTGTTTCAAAATGACGGCGGCGTTAATAGCGTACAATGTTGAGGGACAATAGGCTCCATGTTAGGCTAGACTAGTAGAGCAAGTGCTATTAACACTTGGGATGCCTTGGGACTCATCGAGTCTAAACCAAAATCTCTCAAGTCCTTTACTCATGATACTCGTTATAGTTCAATGGATAGAACGAGTTCCTCCTAAGAATTAGATACAGGTTCGATTCCTGTTAACGGGACCAATTACGGGCTTTGGTGAAATGGATATCATCTCGGTCTTCGAAACCGAGGGTGGGAGTTCGATCCTCTCAAGCCCGGCCAAAATATTTTCAATAGACTGTTGACAAACAGTTGAAATCACTATATAATTGCACTATGGAAATATTAATTGTTCTAATTTGGTTACAGGTAAAACATTGGATTGTAGACTTTGTTTTGCAAAGTGATGCACAGATAAAAGGCAAAGGCATATACGGAAATCGTATAGGAATCAGTCACAGTTTAGAACATGTAATCGGTACATTGGCAGCATTGTCCGTAGCAAGTTTTTACGTAGAACTTTCAGTATTTTGGATCATAGTAGCAGCCGCTGTAGATGGTGTATTACACTATCACATTGATTGGGCAAAAATGAATTGGGGTAATAGAGATATTACCACTAAAGCATTTTGGAATCATTTGGGTTTAGATCAAATGGCTCACCAAATTTGTTATTTGTTTTTAATCATTGTATTATTTTAATCTATTGACATTGCTCTTAAGTGATGTTATAATAGATACTTGTTCATTAAAAATTTAAAAGTTAATATGCTCGGTTCGTCTATCGGTCTAGGACACCGCCCTTTCACGGCGGGAAGAGGGGTTCGATTCCCCTACCGAGTACCATATTAAAACACATTAGGCAACATCCGAGAATTCTGGAATCGTAAGGTGGCATAGCCCCTAGTGTGTTTTAATATGTTATGCCCCGATGGTGGAATGGTAGACACGCTGGTCTTAGAAGCCAGTGCCTAGTGCGTGAGAGTTCGAGTCTCTCTTGGGGCACCAAGTATATGGAGTAGAAGCATCAATGGTGATGCAGTGGACTGTAAATCCGCCGCCTTCGGGCACGCCTGGTTCGATCCCAGGATACTCCACCAAATTAGGAAATGTGGCAGAGTCCGGTTTATTGCAACAGTCTTGAAAACTGTCGTGTCGAAAGGCACCGTGAGTTCGAATCTCACCGTTTCCGCCAAGTTTTGTTTATGTGTGTACGGTTATCCATATGTGAGTAGTGAGCTAACCAAGTCGCTTATTACTGTACCTGAAGCCCGTAGCAAGTCTGGCTCCATGCCGGACTCAGCGCATGCCTTGGATAGTATGTGACGATAGACAAATTTTTTATGGAGCATTGGCCGACCGGTTAAGGCAACAGATTGCTAATCTGTCATTCAGCAATGGGTGAGTAGGTTCGATTCCTACATGCTCCGCCATTATTTTTAAAAAGGTAAAATATGATGAAACCAACTAGTACATATAAGATGAGTAGCATGACAAAAGCAAGTTTAGCATTATCTAAATGGAAAGACGCACATGCTCACGGACAGTGGAAACGTGCAATGATTGATGCAGAATTGTGCAGTAGAGTAGTTGTTAAGACACGTGACCGCAATGACAAGCGACCACAAGGCACTGCATCATATGTAACAACAAGTAATAGCGCAACACCAAGCGCAGAGTAAGAACTATTCCGCAGTAGCTCAGTTGGTAGAGTAGAAGACTGTTAATCTTTTGGTCCGTGGTTCGAGCCCACGCTGTGGAGCCATACCCCCGGTTTACACTTTAACGTTATTAAAGTGCGTCATTGCTAGATACGATAGTAGCACGGTGCATTGGATCTACCGCAAGGCTTGTTTAAAGCGACTTGAGAAATCACAAAGGCAGGAACGCTGACCCGTCTAAATAGAAAAATACGTGGACAGAGTAACAGCTCAGTTTAGGGCCTATGTGGTGTAGGTAGCTAGACACTTTAATCAAATACATTTAGCTTAACTATAAGTTAGGTTGTAAGGACTGCACACCACCGTTGAGAAAAGTGCTAAGTGTGTTTGATTAAAGTTATCGCGGGGAAGGTCTGGTCACTAGCGAGGTCTCATAAGCCTTTGCCATCCTTGGTTCGAATCCAAGTCCCGCAACCAATTAGTGTAATAAGTAAGTTTATGCCGGTTTAGCTCAGTGGTAGAGCATCCGCCTTGTAAGCGGGAGGTCGTCAGTTCAATCCCGACAACCGGCACCAAGGACTTTATGATAGTAACCTCTGTACGTAATGTTTGGGATATGGTTAGTGACCGTTATCGTAAAACGGTCTATAGGACTGTGGAAGATCCTGTAACACAAAAACAATACATTGAAACAGAAAGATATCTCTATGATAAAACCGGAACAGTAAAACAAAATGATACTGGTAACAATATAGATAAAAAAGTTTAATTCGGAGTGTGGCGCAGTCTGGTAGCGCACCTGGTTTGGGACCAGGGGGTCCAAGGTTCGAATCCTTGTACTCCGACCATGGGGGATTAGCTCAGTTGGGAGAGCGGCTGCTTTGCAAGCAGTAGGTCGCAGGTTCGATCCCTGTATCCTCCACCAATTTTAGGAAATGGAAATGCAAGTTAGGGTAAAAGAAAACGAAAAAGAATTTGGTCGATGCGGGTGCGGTCGTAGCCCAACTGGCAAGTGTTGCGGCTGGCATGGACTAACGGAAGAAGAATTTGCACAGCGTAAGGAACTTTACGAAACAGGTAAAGCAGACTTAGCTGGTCGAGAAATAAAATAAAAATATGCGGGGTTCGTATAGTGGTAATACCTTAGCCTTCCAAGCTAATGCTGAGAGTTCGATTCTCTTACCCCGCTCCACTTACTGCCAGCGAGACTTGGTAGTCAGAGAGGTTTTATAAACCTTTTAGCGCCAGATTAGCGTTCTTGAGAGGGTTCGATTCCCTCCGCTGGTACCAAAATACTTGACGTAGTACAAGTAGTTTGTTATAATAGTTACTTACTTAGGAGATAACATGGCTACACGATACTCAAGTCGAGGTCCAGAGATTGACACAGATAAATGTGTTAAACTTACAAATCAAAATAGATTTCAATTAGTTCTAGTGGCAGCTGCTCGAGCACGTGAAATCAAACGTGAAGCAGTTAAAAATGGCAACTACACAATGTTACCTATCGTGTCAGCACTTCTTGAAATACAAGAAGGTAAAGTTGATGCAAATGCATATTTAAATAAATTAAGATAAGAATTTGCCTGGTTAGCTCAGGGGTAGAGCAACGCCTTTACACGGCGAAGGTCCGCGGTTCGAAACCGTGACCAGGTACCAAATATGTGGGTGTGCCGCTGAATGGTTAGGCCCCGGATTGCAAATCCGTTTTATGCAGGTTCGAGTCCTGTCACCCACTCCAAAATATATTTTAGCAGTTTAGCCAAAATATAATGACAAACTATTGTAGATCAACTATAATAGTCGTATAGCAAGTAACAATGCTAAAGAGTTTTAGGATCGGTACAGCAACATTCATATACTATGAACCGTTGGTCACTGTGGTAGTTAACTGGAGCAGAGTGCGTAAAACCACCGAGCATTGAAGGGGAACTATTGAAACAAACCAACAAGCTCAGAGTGATGGCCTGAGTAAAATAAAAGCAGTCAACAACGATCCTGTTAGTCATAGGATGACTACAGCAATTTAAACTACATCTTAATGCTATAGAAGGTGGTCGGAGGACAGGCAGAAATGCTTTCTAGAAATAGACACTGATAGAATAGATAGGTCCAGAGAATCTGGAATATGATTTACATACAGAAGAATATGTAATAGGCAACATGAATGTTGATAGGGTCTGGGTGCCGTAATTGGCCAGACCAGAATACTAAACAAATTGGCACGATCATCCTGTTAAATTTAGAATGTTAACAGCAACTTTAACTTTTTCGCTATAAAAGAAAAAACACATTCTGTAAAGGAAATATCATGAACGCATTTGTAAATGCAGTAGCAAATCAAGAAGCCCGTACCGCAAACGGTATGAAGGCTCGTAAGTCAACAGCCAAGGCTACAGTTGACTTGTTCTACAAGATCGGCGCAAGCCGTGGTAAGGACATCACAGGCGACTTCACAGCCGCCTACGTAGAAAACTCTGATGTAGCACTACGCATCGCACAATGGGCACGTGATGTCCGCGGTGGCGCAGGCGAACGTCAATTGTTCCGCGATATTCTAGTACATCTAGAAAAGCGTGACCCAGACGCCGCTTTGGCTCTTCTAAAGAAGATTCCAGAAGTTGGTCGTTGGGATGACATCTTTGTCTTCTCTAACCCTGACCTGAAGTCAGCCGCTTATACCATGTTGGGTGATGCCCTACGTGCTAAGAACGGTTTGGCTGCAAAGTGGACTCCTCGTAAGGGTCAAATTGCCGCTGAAGTTCGTGCCTTCTTTGGCATGACTCCAAAGCAATATCGTAAGAGTCTTGTTACTCTTACAAAGGTTGTTGAAACCCAAATGTGTGCAGGAGATTGGGATAACATCAATTTCAGTCACGTTCCTTCTGTAGCTGCTCGCAACTACAAGAAGGCATTCAACCGTCACACACCAGCATTTGCTGAGTATGTGGCCAAGTTGGTAAGTGGTGATAAGACTGTCAAGGTTAACGCCAGCGCAATCTTCCCACATGACGTACTGAAGGGAATCGCTCACAGCTACAACAAGCTGAACAAGACAGAAATTGACCATGTGATCGCACAATGGGACGCTCTGCCTAACTACGTAGGTGACGCAAGTATCCTGCCTCTAGTTGACGTATCTGGTTCGATGACAACATCTGTTCCGGGTTCGACTGTTCGTTGTTTGGATGTTGCGGTTGGCCTAGGCTTGTACTTGGCTGATAAGAACAAGGGTGTGTTCAAGGACACATTCTTGACTTTCTCCAGCAAGCCACAACTTGTTACTCTAAAGGGTAACATTGTTGACAAGGTAACCCAAATGTCTAAGAGTGATTGGGAAATGAGCACTAACTTGCATGCCGCTATGGACAAGATCCTAAGCGTTGCAGTTAAGGGTTCAGTACCAGCAAGCGACATGCCAAAGATGTTGCTGATCTTGTCAGACATGCAGTTTAACCAATGCGCCCGTTTCGACGACAGCGCAATGGAAATGATCGAACGCAAGTTCGAAACTGCTGGCTATGTTGTGCCACAAATTGTTTTCTGGAACCTAAACAGTTCAGACAATGTGCCTGTTAAGGCAGACAAGAGTGGTGCCGCATTGGTAAGTGGATTTAGCCCAAGCATCATGACAGCACTGCTGTCAGCGGATATGGACCAATTCACTCCAGAAGGTATCATGCTTAAGACTGTAATGGTCCCACGCTACGATATCTAAAAAACATTGTTTTTGAATAGCACCTTCGGGTGCTATTTTTTTAGGTGTGTTGTTGTAAAAATACAACAACCAATTCGTTGACTAAATTTGTTTTTGATTGTATAATAGTGGTATGAAAAAAATATATAATGTAATATGGAAGGACACAAGCAATGTTGTTTGTGATAAAGAATTTGATGGCTTAACACCAGCGATGAATTGGGCTAAGACATTGGACTACTTTGTCACCATTAGAGGTGGTGAATTTGAAGTAGTTGGTAAATTTGGAGTTGACAGCGTAGAGGACGGTAAGTGTCCAGATGGTGTCGCTTATGATTGGAACAAAGCATCACGTATTGGTGCAACACGGAGAAGATAATGCCATGGATTGAAAATGTAGCCGCAAGTGATATCCCTATTGGATTTCATCACGATGCTGGCCCAAACAGTATGCTGATTAGCATTGTGGATCCAGCCAGCTGGCGTCCTGAAGCCAAGCATCAGTTCAAAGAGCGTCACAACTTTGAGTTCCTTGATGTAGAAGAAAACGACCATGTTGATGATGAAGCAATGAAGTGTAGTCATGAGCAGGCCGCAGAGCTTGTTCGCTTGCTACAACACGCATTGGAAAATCGTATGAATGTTGTTGTTCATTGCTATGCTGGTATTTGTAGATCGGGTGCGGTTTGTGAAGTTGGAGTCATGATGGGATTCAATGACACAGAGAGGTTTCGTAGTCCAAACTTGCTAGTCAAGCATCGCATGATGAAGGTACTGGGCTGGACGTATGACGCAGATGAAAAACCCAATATTGATGACTGGCGAACGTTTAAACCTGTTGCATAAAAACAACACTTATCATCGTATTCTCTAGTTGACAAGTCTAGTTTTTGACTGTATAATATACACATACACTAACAAAACAGGAGTAGAAAATGAAACAAAATCATACCATGTACATCTACAAAGCAGACAAGCGTACCAAAAGTGGTGAACGTCTTGTTTCAACTACAGTTTGGCAACATCGCGATGAAGCAGAAATGAAGCGCGAAGTGCGTGAATTGCAATACGAACTTTATCCTACAAGATTGGGTTTTCGAATTGAGTTTCATCCAACAACAGTAACAGTTAAAAATTTGATGACCGGTAAAGACGTCCAAATTGATCGCGACACTCCTTGGTGTTGCAATCCAGCTTCGGAGTCATACTGGTCCATGTAAAGGAGTCAGTATGATGATTGTAGCAAAATTTAAAGATAAGATTGTACAGATCGTTCGGGTTACTGAGACTGTACAATTTTCACAAGACAAGGGCTGGATTTTGGTCTGCTTTGATTTCGATAAGCCAATGCGTAAACGAGATCACATCAAGTGGGTAAAAGCCAGCGAAACACAATTTGAATGGGTCCGCGAGTTTGCGGGAGAATAAAATGAAAACATGGATCACAAGTGACTTGCACTTTGGTCATGCTAACATTATGAAATTTTGCCCTGTAACAAGGGCAAGATTCAACAACGATGTAAAGTACATGACTGAAGGCATGATTACAGAATGGAATGAAAGAGTAGGCCGTGATGATTTGGTCTACATCTTGGGCGACGTGGCTTTTTGTTCGGCAAGTGATGCGGCAAAGATCATGCGTCGATTGAATGGTCGTAAGATATTGGTAGAAGGCAACCATGACCGCAAGTTGGTCAAGGATGTAAGTTTTCAAAATGAGTTTGAAGAAATCCACAAGTATTTGGATATCAACTATGATGGTCACAAGATCGTCATGTTTCACTATCCAATTAGCGAGTGGGATCAAATGCACAGAGGTAGCTTGCAGTTTCACGGACATTTACATGGCAATGCCAGTGGCTTGGAAAAGTATCGAGCCAAGGATGTGGGGTTTGACTCTACAGGCGAAATTGTAATGTCTATGGAACGTGCCATCGGCAGTATCAAAAACAACGAAGTAAAAGGACATCATGTATGAGATGCGAGGATGAAAGCCATTTACCAGTAGCAGAACAAAGCCTAGTGTTCCGCTTGTACAAACGAGCAGAAATACGTAGGCAGATTCCGGGAAGATTAGCAGTAGTAGAAGGTAAGCCTGATAAGATTGCTAACCTTCTAGAAGAGGCTGCAATGGAAATTCAAATGCTACAAGCAACTATTGTCGAAATTAGTAAGCATACCAAAGGAAGGGATAATTTTCAACCATGAATAAATGTTATCAATTGATTGGGGTTCCTGGCTCGGGAAAAAGCACTTGGGTAGATTCTCAAATTTGGACTTTAACTTGTGTTTGTGTAAGCACTGATAAATGGGTAGAAGTTTATGCCAAAGAAGTGGGTAAAACTTACTCTGAAGTTTTTGCAGATTTCATGCCCACTGCTGTGGATTTGATGGCTAAGGAAGTTGTTGCCGCAAGAGAAGCAGGTCGAGATATTATTTGGGATCAGACCAGTACCACTCTTGCAAGCCGAGCTCGAAAGTTTAACATGCTGCCAGATTACTATCATATTGCAGTAGTTTTTAAGACGCCTGAGCATAAAGAACTTATGCGTCGATTGATGAATCGTCCTGGCAAAGAAATTCCAGATCATGTCGTTGCCAGTATGATTGCTGGCTGGGAAGAACCAACTGAAGAAGAAGGATTCAAAGAAATTTGGTACGTTTAAATTGGTGGCTTGGGTCACCAATTTTTTTGACTTTTATTTAAATAGAATGTATAATAGCATTGTGGACGTGAGTGGAATTTGGTATACCTCCTACTTGGGGTCTGTAAAAAGTAACCAGGTAGGGAATGGCTAGTGATATTATCATGCCTTGGAAGTTCGAATCTTCCCGTCCGCACCATTTTTAACACACAGGCATACAGAGGCTAGAATGAAAAAGTTTGCAATAGTTTTAATGATGTTGACATCCACTGCACAAGCGCAATGGAGTTTTGATAACAGTGGTGGACGTATTTTTGACATGAGCAAGAATATCACTAATAAGACCACAGTTGAATTAAAGTTTGTTGATCAAAAAGATATTCAAAAGACTTGCGACACTTTGAGCCGTAAGTACGGAAACAATGGTTACGGTTATGGAGTGTTGGCATGTACATTTTTCTGGAAAGACAAATGTGTAGTAGTTGTGCCTACAAAGGTAGATATGCGAACTGTTGGTCATGAAATGATGCACTGTTTCCAAGGCGATTGGCATGCTGGTAAAAACGAATGAAATACGATTTAGTTGAGGATATCCGAAACAGCCCTGAAATAATGGCAAAGATTCGTGCGGATGACCGACGCTATGCTCAAAACTTGTATGCGGCATGGTGTAACATGCAATGGTGTAAACGTCACACTTGGCCTATACTGGCCGAAAATTATTGGACTGCCAGCTGGCGAGCCTCAGGTGGCATTGTAGCAGACCTTAGAAATAAAAGTGAAGACTACATGGACTATTATTGTTCAGGTATGCGTGGCGGATTAAGCTATGATGGTAAGGAAGATGACGACTATTTTGAACGAACTGGTTATCAATCTGAAGGTGTAGTTGCAGAAGAAATTGCCAACGACCTTGACAAGCTGGACTGGTTTCCAGTACCATACAACGATGACTTTGTGTAAATACGTTATGACTAAAACAACCTATACTGTTGAAGAATTGTTTGAAGATATTCCAGATGATCCAGACAATGTAATTTTTAAAATACCAGAAGAAATATGTAAAGCACAAGGCTGGAAAGAAGGCGATACTGTGAATATTCGAGTAGAAGATGGTGCAATGATCATTAGTAAAGTATGAGTAAAGAACTAATTGAACTAACGGGTGAGGTTTTAGAAGTATGTCCCAATAATACTTTTAGAGTAAAAATTGATGATATGGAACACGTAATGCTTTGTTATTTGGGTGGCAGACTCAAGCAACACAAAATTAAAGTTATCTTGGGCGATCGTGTTCGCGTTGAAACAAGTCCCTATGATTTAAACAAGGGCAGAGTAACTTACAGGCTATGAACATGAACACCATACTGGAGCGAGCAAACTCTGTATGTGTGGCCGTAAGAAAAGACTGTGACTTTCCCGTTTCATTTAAAGCCTTGATGACCAAAGCACGTCGTCAATTTAAAAAACACGATTTTGACATTGCCCTAAAAACTCAACGTAAAAAATTCTTGGGTCCTGAAGAGTTCTACGTTAATGCCTACTATGACGCAGAGGATGATAAAAATCACGAAACTGCCATAGAAGTATTTCTTTATCACAATTTTGCAAATACAGAAACATGGGATCACAAGCACGTTACTGATATTTTAGTTCAATTATTTGATGCTGTTGTACACGAATACAGACATCGCCGTCAAAGTGTAAAAAGGCACTATGCTGTTTACAGCAATCACATGCAAGAACCCTACGTGAACTATCTAGCAGATCCAGATGAACTGGATGCATATGCGTTATCCATCACCATAGAATTATGCAGAACTTTAGGCAAATATCGAGCCCTAAATTATATGCATCGTTTCACAGCACTTAGTCGTTTTAAAATTCAAAATGTATACGTAAGTCCAAATCTCAATGCATATGTTAGCCATTTTGGTAATATTGACGACGGACTAATAAAACGCCTTGCCAAAAAGGTTTATATCCGACTTAAAAAGATTGACACAGACCACGTATTCGTGTAAAATACAAGTATTAAATTATTTCACGGAGCGGTGATGGTCAAGATAAAAGAGTTCCCACTTCAAACAGTTTTAGAACTAGCTTGTGCCGCACAGCGAGTTAACAAAACTTACCAAAAAGATCTAGAGGCAGTACACGCTGACGGAGACATTTTTGACGGTAAAGTAATGTATTACAAATATCCAAATCGTCAGCTAATGTTGTTCACGTTAGGCGAAGATCACACTCAGTATAACGAAAGTTACCCTAAACCCCAATTACTTTGCACCAATTTAGATGATCGTGAATTGGCTAACGATATCCAAAAATATTATCGTCGATTACTGTTTGCGGCTATCCAAGGCGACAACGAATTCCAAACTGAAGTAAATGCATTGTTGAGCAAGTCAGAAACTCCAACCAATAAATTTGGATTTATTGCTTGCCTCCCCAGTGTTTACAAACGAGACTATGCACGTCATCAAACTGAAAAACGTGTCAAAACTTTGGATGACGGATATGTGGGTTTGATTGGTGAACAAATTCTAGATAAGGATTGTGAAATTATTAACTCACAACGTTCAAAAAACTTTGACGCTTGGAACATTGATGCTATAATAGACAATAAGATGGTGTCTTGGTTTAGTCAAGCAGATCTAAAGTTGGGACCTTGTGTTATAATTAAAGGCAAGGTAAAAGACCATAGCAAGCATTGGAAACATTCGAATGCAGTAACTAGACTTAACTACGTAAAGGCGGCACAATAAATGGCGGGCAAAGCAAAATCAGTTTATCTCACAGTAACTACCTTGGATCACAAAACGGTTTTCCATCGTATGTTTTTTGATGCAAAACACTATAACGATTACGTTAAGACTGAAGAATTCAAAGCCAAATGGCCCACAACTGAATACAAGATTGTAAAAGAGACTTATTAAAATGAGTAAAGAAAAACACAAAAAGTATCAATGGATCGATGGTGAAACTGCGGATCGTATCACCAGCCTTAACCTAAAAGATTATCGTGCATATTTGAAGAAAGAGCTACGTGAATGGAAGAAGAATCCAAAGAGCGATAGTAACCCTGCGGGTTATTGGCTACATCCAGAAGACGTGGGCCTTAACATGCAGACCATTGCGGCACTGGATTTGATTATCAGTCACTTTCCAGAAACATCGGATGAGATAAAATGAAACAAGAACTAGATAAGTTGTTGTGCGAGAAGTATCCAAAGATGATGGTGAACCGCAACAAGAACATGCAGGAAACTTGTATGTGTTGGGGATTTGAATGTGGTGATGGTTGGTTCAATATACTGGACCAGCTCATGGGCAATATTCAGCATCACATTGATTGGAAAGAGAAACAGCGTATTGGCGCTATCAAATACAACGAAATGGCCGCTCAGGCCAAGGCTGGCAATTTTGAGCTGTTTGAAGAAACAATGAAAGCCTTGCCCAATGACGAGTACAAAGAAAAACGACTGGCGGAAATTGTTGCTGGTGACTTTAGAACTGTACCTGAATCGATTCCACAAGTGACCTTGGACCAAGTTAAAGAAAAGTTTGGTACACTGCGTTTTTACTACTCAGGTGGAGACGATTATATCAGTGGTATGGTGTCATTGGCAGAAAGCATGACTGGAGTCACTTGCGAAAGCTGTGGCAACACAGGTGAACGCCGAGGCGGCGGTTGGGTGCATACATATTGCACACCATGTGAAGAGGCACGTGAAGCCAAACGTGCTAAAGAGATGGAAGAATACGAATTTAAAAAAATACTCAAAGAAGGAAACGAGCAATGATGGAAAAATTTATGGAATGGTTTGGTCGTAACCGTATAACGATCGGATATGCTATTGGCGGAATAAATGTGTTGAACGGTGTTGCAAGTGTAGCATTTGGAGACACGTTAAATGGCGTATTTTTTATTGTGCTAGGTTCAGCAATTATTTTTGATTCAAAGGTGTTCAAATGATTACAATGAAAGAATGGATGGAATTGGTTGACTATAAAATCACCGAGGGCAGCAATTATGGTTGGGATTGTTACGGTCCAAACAGCTACTCACTAGATAGTTGGAATGGGGTTCACGGTACAGGCGGATACAGTTTTAGCATTGTGTTCAGTACCAAGAGCCAAAAGGTGTATGAAGTCAGCGTGTGCGATTATACCAACAATCGTGCTTATCGAATGATTGCTGAAAACAAGCAAGAAAAGTATCGTAAAGAAGCAGAACACAAAAGTGTTCTTGCTAACCAAGCATGGGATGATGTTGACTACGTTAACTTGGATGTGGTAGATGACTTTATCCAAAAGTGTTTGGCTATTAAGGCCGGCGAAGATTATGACACAAGAGTGCAAGTACCAGTTGACTTTTCAGACGAAGATCTGTTAAAATACATGAAGATGGCACATGATCGGGATATGACCTTTAACGAATTTGTTGAAGAAGCATTGCGTAATGTGCTTGAAGAGTTTAAGGCAGGTCGTCTTACTAAAGATAATTTACCAGCGTTCATAACGGCAAAAGAGTATGAAGATTAAATTGGTTAGTGACTTACATTTGGAATTTTCGGATTGTTTTATCAACAATAACGAAGGTGCCGATGTATTGATTTTGGGTGGCGATATTATGATTGCCCAGGATCTACACGATCATCATGCGGCTGATTTCAATCCATATAGTAATGGTGCGTTAGCTGACCTTAGCCGTAAGATGCAACGAGTAGCTCGCTTTCGTGATTTCTTCAAACGTTGTAGTTTTCAGTTCCCGCATGTAATTTACATTATGGGCAATCACGAATTCTACAACGGCAAGTTCTATGCTGGCATTGATTACATGCGGGAAGAAGTTGCCAAGTACCCAAACATCTATATGTTGGAGCAGGATACTAAAATTATCGACGATGTAGTGTTTGTAGGTGGTACACTTTGGACTAACATGAACAAACGTGATCCACTTACCATGCATGCCATTGAAGGTATGATGAACGACTTTCGTATCATCCGAAACGACAAGCGTAACTATGCCGCTATGAGTGCGTTGGATGTTGCTATACGTCACGACAAGACACTGGGATATATCAAACTCATTGTTGAGGAACACAAGGACAAGAAGTGTGTAGTAGTAGGACATCACAGTCCAAGTTTTCAAAGTATGCATCCAATGTATGCAAATGATACTTTAATGAACGGTGGATACCACAGTGACTTGGGTGAGTTCATCTTGGATCATCCACAGATTAAACTGTGGACACATGGTCACACCCATCATCCGTTTGATTATATGATTGGTGAGACACGTATTGTATGTAATCCACGTGGTTACGAAAACGATGGTTACAGCGAAGATACAGGCTGGGACGAGACTAAAATTTTGGAGATTTAAAAATGGCAGAAGAAAAAGTAATGACTGTAGCACAAATGCTACGAACAACAGCTCAAAATACATTCGAGTTACTTAATAAGGTAGCAGATCATGTTGAGAGAATAGAACAAGAAAATGCAGAAATGAAACGGAAACTACATGACGACCTTAAATGAAAAAGAATTTGCCGAGTTTAAAATTTGGCTTAAAGGACTATTGGCTGACGGTGAGGTAAAACTTGTTTTTACCAAAAAAGACGGAACTGACCGTGAAATGACTTGTACTACAAATGATGCGCTTATTCCAGCTACACCAATTAATGAATCAGTTGATACTGAGCCTAAAAAAGAAAAGAAAGTAAACGAAGAAGTTATGCCCGTTTATGATCTTGAAGCACAGGGATGGCGTAGTTTCCGTTGGGATAGCGTGAAAGAAGTTAAAATTACAATCGGAGAAGATAGTGAGCACGATACGCAGCCACAGTGACGTTTGTGATGTTAAGAACGTTACAAGCAATAAAGTTGTAGAAGCAGTTGTCCAAGACTTCAAGGAATTAGACACATTATATGTTATAATAAACAAAAGTGTAAAACTTGCCATGAAGTGGAATGGCCGAGTATACGAAGGTCGTATGGCTGGTATGGATTTTGTCAGCAATGGTCCTAAAATTTCAGTAATAGAAACCAACATTAGAGGATAAAATGAAAATTGGTCTCAGTTATAGTAGGTGCATTCGTGACATTGTTGACGGCAAAGTTGACATTGACGATGTGCTAGTCATTATCGCTCGAACAGACTTCGATCCGCATAATGACGACCAATGGCAGGGAATTTGGCAAGGCTACGGTGGCGGCACACCAATTGCCAGCCGTGGGTTCTTTGGACATAGCAATCCTGAATGGGCTGGCTATACTGATGAAGATCAATTCCGTAGTGTAAGTATTGAACTTTGGGAACAGGGCAAGTTTCATCAGCCACGCAAGTTCGGAGCACATCCAAGGCGTCGTCCAGAAATTTGGCTAGAGGCTGTCCTGCCAAGTAGTGAACTAGAATCAAACCCAGCCGCTAAGAAAGCATGGGACAAGTTTCAAACAGTTGCAAGTTTAACAAATGTAAATTTAGATAAGGAATACAAATAATGCCTAATTTGGTACCAATGGTAATTGAAAGTGAGCCCAAGGGCGAAAGAGCATATGACATTTATAGTCGTTTGCTCAAGGACCGTGTTGTTATGTTAGATACGGATGTTAACGAGCATACGTCCAGTTTGATTGTGGCGCAGTTGCTCTTCTTGGAGAGTCAAGGTAATGAAGACATTACTTTCTTTATTAATAGTCCTGGAGGATCTGTTACTGCTGGCCTTGCTATTTACGATACCATGCAATTTGTAAAACCAGATGTAGCAACCTATGTTATGGGACAAGCCTGTAGTATGGGCAGTTTCTTAGCACAGGCCGGACATCCAGGAAAACGATTTGTGCTTCCAGAAGCTCGTACTATGATTCACCGTGTTAGTTCGGGAACTCCGGGAACACGTGGTAGCGTTCACGTTCAAGAACTTCAGTTTGAAGATGCAAAACGTAGCTTTGAAGAAAGTCAACGTATTAATCAGCGTTTGACAGAACTGTATGTTAAGCACAATACAGCGGGCAAAACCTATGCTCAGCTGTACGAAGCTATGAAGTTTGATACATTTTTGAGTGCCGCAGAAGCAGTGGCCTACGGCTTGGCTGATAAAGTGATTGAAAAACGACCCTAAACAATTTAGGCTGGTTTGAGGGATCCGTGCAAACTATTCAAAATCTTAGCACCCATATCGGGTTCAGTGGCATGAATCACAACTGACAAGATCATGTCGTTCACATTGAAATGTTCAGTGCTGACATGCACTTTGCCGTTGGGTGCATCTACTTTTCCATACTCACGTACCCCAGAGCCGTCAGCCCAATTTTTATAGTGTCTTTTTATACTGATTTTCATGTTAGGATACAGTGTGGGTGCAATTAGAATAATATTCTTACTGAACATCTTGTCAGACTTGTAAGCATAGACCCAATTCATTTCTCTAGGTCCAATGTTGTGACCCGTGTCTCTACTGAATTGTTTTACATCCACTTGTTTGTATCCTGGTATATTGGGAGCTCCACCAGGCAGTTCAACACCCTTGCCTTGTTCAAGAAGACTGCCACTGATCATGGCGTTTTTTCTCTGCAATGCGGCTTCTTTCTGCTTGAATGGTGTGTAATCTTTGACATATCCTTTTGGAAACGCTGGACTGCCCGGAGGTATTCTCCAGTCTCCATCTGGAACTCTAACGTAGAACGGTGTGGGAATCCACAAGCCGTTGGCAGGATCTATGTAACCAAAGTCCGGTGCTTTCTTAACACCGGGCGGCCATGTTTTGGGATCTTCAGGATCATCATTGATTGGATCAATTTCTGGCCCGTTATAATTTCCGATTGGACCATATGGTTCACGTTTTATACTGTTGGGATTTATAGGTTCAAATTTGGTATCGCCTGAATCACTGGAAAAATCTGAAATTTTGCCCGGAGCATTGGATTTGTCGGAGTCAGATTTGTCGGAGTCTGACGAGCCGCTGAATGGATTGAACTTGTCAAGAAAGTCACCAGCTTTGTCGCCCAGGTCACTGCCAAATTTAGCGGCCTTGTCTCCAAACACTCCACCAATGGTTGATCCTATTTTACGGCCAATCTCGCCTTCAACAACAGGCTTACTAACAATACGACCAGTTCTAGGATCTAGTTCTCGAATGAATTCGCCACCTTTCTCAATGTGTTCTAAATGGTCTATTAGTTTTCTTAAATCAATCATATTCTAATCCCTGGAAAGGTTATTCAGTATTTATTCAAGTGGCTTCACTTATGCGCTAAATATTTGGATATCACATTATGGAAGGCAAACCCGTGAAAAAAATCGACGAATTCAATGCGCAGGATCGCATAAACACCAAGTTGCTGGACAACGGCGTTCACTTCTTGTTGGGCGAAATTGAGGATGTTAATATAAGTGAAGCTATTAAATGGATTGTTTACGAAAATCTTGATAAAAAACAAGAAAAAGTGCTAACTCTTTATATCAATAGCAGTGGCGGTGATTTGTATCAAGCATTTGCTCTGATAGATGTGATGCGGGTGAGTACTCACAAAATACGTACAATTGGTATGGGTAATATTATGAGTGCTGCCTTTTTAATTTTTGCTTCTGGCGAAAATGGTGAACGCTATATTGCTCCAAATACTGGAATCATGTGTCATCAATTCACTGATGGAATGGATGCCAAGTACCACGATATCAAAGCTCAAATGAAAGAGTCCGAATATTGCAACATGAGAATGGTAAACATTCTAAAAGAAGTAACCGGATTGGATACTCGATCTGTTAAAAATAAACTTTTGCCAGCATCTGATGTGTATTTGACTGCTGATGAATTAATCGAATTGGGCGTAGCCGATCATATTTTCCAAGAAAAAGGTTGACAACCTTGTAGTTGTTTGCTATAATATAGACTAATAAACAACATAATTAGGAAATCAAATGAGCGATCCTTGCTACCGCGTTATTAGTGATTTGGAAATTCATCCAAGTCGCCTAAACAAAGAAGCTATTATCCAAGCACAAGCTGATGCTGGTAATGACGAATTTTTCGAAGGTTGCCGCTTGGCATTTGATTCAATGATTACATTTGGATTGAAACAGATCCCGGAGAAAAAAGATGAAGATGGCCCTGGGTTACCTTGGGATAGTTTTACTCTCGCTCTTACTGGCTTTACTACTCGCAACGTCACCGGCAATACAGCACGTGACATGATTCAAGCCATGATGAAGTCAGCTACAAAAGCAGAATGGAATGGCTGGTATCGTCGTATTTTGATTAAGGATATGCGAGCCGGTTTCAGCGAAACTACAGTTAATAAAGTAGTGGGCAAAGAACACAAGAAATATATTATTCCCGTTTTTAGTTGCCAGCTTGCACATGATAGTAACGGACATGAAAGCAAAGTTGCCGGCAATAAACTGATTGAAGTTAAACTGGATGGTGTGCGTGTTATTACTATTGTTCACCCTGATGGTCGAATTGACCAGTTTTCACGCAACGGTAAAGAGCTTGTGAACTTTCCGCACGTTAAGGAACAAATTGCAAAAGTTGCACATTCCTTTAAAGAAGCAATGGTGTTGGACGGCGAGATTATGTCGTCCAGCTTCCAAGATTTGATGAAACAAGTGCATCGTAAGAGTGATGTACAAAGTACAGACGCTGTTCTTAACTTGTTTGATATATTGACACTTGAAGAATTTGAGAACGGTAAAAGCTCAACCACACAAATCAAACGCAGTCAAGCACTTCAAGATTGGGTCAGTGCTAATCACGAAGCCATGCCCAATGTTAAAGCATTGGTGTTTGAAAATGTTGATCTTGCCACATCTGAAGGACAGTTGCGTTTTAAAGAAATTAATGCACAGGCGGTTGCTGGCGGTTACGAAGGCATTATGATCAAGGATCCAGAAGCTGGATACGAATGTAAGCGTAGTGTTGCATGGCTGAAATTGAAACCTTTTATTGAAGTTAGTCTAGAAGTAGTAGCAGTAGAAGAAGGAACTGGTAGAAATATTGGAAAACTTGGTGCGCTAGTGTGCGAAGGAGAAGATAATGGACAACGAATTCAAGTCAATGTTGGAAGTGGCTTTACAGACAGTAATCGCGATACTTATTGGGGCGGGCGTGATGCTCTTATCGGCAATATTGTTGAAGTAAGAGCTGATGCTGTTACTCAAAATCAAGATGGAACGTATAGTTTGCGCTTCCCTCGATTTTTGAGATTTAGAGGATTTGAGATTGGAGAAAAAATTTAATGACAAACCCGTTTAGAGATCAAGAAAAATTTATGAAGGCCTGTGGTCAAAGTGTTGACAAATATAATCAACAACAATACCTCATGTATGTGGGCCTAATCGAAGAAGAATCAAAAGAGTTTGATCAAGCTCTTTTGGATAATGATAGAGTTGAACAATTAGATGCTCTTATAGACATACTAGTTGTCACTATTGGTGCTATCCATAGTGGCGGATTTGATGCAGAAGGTGCTTGGAAAGAAGTTATGAGTACAAACTTTGCCAAGATTGATAAAGATACCGGACTTGTGCGCAAGCGTGAAGATGGTAAAGTACTAAAGCCAATTGGCTGGACTGCTCCAGAATTGGCGCAATTTATTAAAGGAGAATGATATGTTTGGAGTAAATTATACAGGCGGTGACGGAACTATTTCGTTCCGTAGTGCTAGTGAAATTAATCAAGCAATGGGCCGTGTTTACGGACACATGAGTCTGGCTGTACTGGTTAGTATGATTGTTAGTTACTTTGTGGGCACTAGTCCAGAGTTGCTACAATTCTTTTTCACTGGTGTACTAAAGTGGATTGTGATTTTTGCACCACTTGTTGCAATTTTTGGTATTAGCTATGTTCTGGGTAACAATCCCAGTAAAGAAGTTGCACAATTATGTTTACATGGCTTTGCGGCACTAATGGGATTGAGCTTTGCTATGATCTTTGCTGTGTTCACTATGGGCAGTATCGTCAGTGCCTTTATGGGTGCGGCAATATTGTTTGGTACTATGAGCTTTTACGGTTACTTTACCAAACGTAGTTTGGAGAGCATGGGACAGTTCATGTTTATTGGATTAATTGCTATTGTGATTGCCAGTATCGTTAACATCTTTATTGGTAGTACTGTTATGGCAACAGTTATTAGTGCGTTAGCAATCATCATCTTCTTGGGTCTTACTGCTTATGATACACAGCGTATTCGTGAAGCAGTCAGTGTTGATACTGATCCGGCTGTGGAAGTAACGGGAGCATTGACACTATATATGGACTTTATCAACTTGTTCCTAAACTTGTTACAACTTTTTGGCGATAGAAAATGATTAGAGAATTTATCAATATTGTAGAAGGTCTGCGGGTCACTGACGATTGGTTTAAGGATGGCGGGTTCAAAACCTATAAGCGTCCTGCTAAAGAGCGTTATGAGATTGCTGAC
>Ga0315905_10001826_pt1 | contig 22597 bp, 20 predicted proteins | sample LakEriMetagenome_5_FD_203522 | JGI IMG/M metagenome (GOLD analysis project Ga0315905, IMG submission 203522) | Freshwater fungal communities from buoy surface, Lake Erie, Ohio, United States - Buoy 4 MA121 | ecosystem: Environmental > Aquatic > Freshwater > Lake | place: USA: Lake Erie, Ohio...
TTAGAAGTTTTGAAGTGTTTGGGAGAGGAGTTCCATGGGGAGTCCTACGACGTTGGTCGGAGAGCCTTTGAGGAGGGTCAGCCAGGGTGGTCCGTCTTGGAAGCCTAGCGAGCCGGCTTTACCGACCCACAGGTCGGTGGCGAGGTATTCATCGAGTTGGGCATCGGTGAAGTTTTTGAGGATCAGTGTTGAGCAATCGACTTGGATGATTCGGTTTGCCGAGGCGCGGCTCCAGAGGCACAGTCCGCTGTAGACGCGATGTTCTCGGCCTTTGAGTCGCAGGAGCATTTCTTTGGCGTGGTCGACATTGTTGGGTTTGCCGAGCACCATGCCTGCGTGTTCGGCGACGGTATCGCAGGCCAGGACGATTCTCTGGTCGACGTCGATTTTTTGTACGACATCGGCTGCTTTTTGGAAGGCGAGTCTGGCGACGAGTTCTGGTGGAGTTTCTCTTGAGCAGATACCGCATTCGGCGGACGGATCGGGTTCGATGACTTCGAAACGATAACCGTATTGCGACAGGAGTTTTCGGCGTCTGGGAGAGGAGCTAGCCAGGATGATGGGCCTGGGGTCAGGAACAAAGTCCTTGGGGGGCAGGAACAGGTCGTCGTGGGTGCTAGGGTTTTCGGCGGGCATGGTCGCTTAGGGATTGTTCGTCGGTGGGAAGCCGATCCGTGGTCGGAGTTGATCCCAGGATTGTTTCAGGGAGTCGAGGAGTCGGGCGATGTGTCCTGAGGCGAGGTAGACTCGGCAGCTAACGGCCGACTGGGGGTAGAAATTGGTGATGAAGTCAAAGCTGAATTCGTAGGGCCCGTGTCCGATCATGACGGCGTTGGCGTAGGTTCCTGATAGGATTTCGTCTTTGATTTTGAGTTCGTCGTAGATGTCTTGGGGGTTTTGGCGTTTGGGTGGCTGCTGGGGTTGTTGATGTTGTTGGGGCTGTTGAGTTTGTTGGGCTTGTGGACCAGGGGGCGAGGCGGTTGGGGGTTGTTGGTTGCTGGGAGGAATTGAGGCGATCGCGTCGAATGGTTGGGTTGTCGCAGGATTGGCCTGGGGTGGGGGGACCGGGAGGCTGCCTGGTAGTTCGCCGTAGCGTTGTCGGAACAGTTCGATATTTTTCGCGAGTGCTTCGATGAATTGGGGCATGACTCCGTGGGGGAGAACGACTCGGGCGACGATGCTGCTGGGTCTTGGGAGGTTTCGGACGAAGTCCAGAACGAATTCGGTCGCACCTGTGACGACGATAACTCCGGTGCTGATTTCACCTTTGGCGACGTGATCGGGGACACGGGCTCGCATGGCGGGCATGTTATCGAGGGAGTCTTGAGGATCGTCGTTGGGGTTGGACATGGTTGGGGGTTTTCTTCAGGAGCCGAAGGGGCGATAGCGTTGCGTTAAACTTAGGATTTTGCTTCGAGGGAGGCAACCTCTTGGCGTAGGATACGGTCGAGAATTCCGTTGACGAATGCGCCGGAGTGTAGACCGCCGTATCGTCTAGCGATATCGATGGCTTCGTTGATTGCGACGCGTCCTGGGGTATTTCCGTGTAGCATTTCGAAGGCGGCGATGCGCAGGACGTTTCGATCGATGGTAGCCATGCGTTGGATGGCCCAGTTGGCGGAGTGTTTGGAGAGGAGTTTATCCAGCTCGCTTCGGTGGGTTCGCACCCCATCGATGAGGGATTGGGCGAAGGCGACGAGGGGTTCGTGGTGGTGGAGTCGTTTGCTGAGGAATTCTTTGGCGACTTGATGGTCGCGGGTTGGGTGGAGATCTTCTTCGAAGAGGAGTTGGAGAACGATTTCGCGGGCTCGCCTGCGTGTGATCATTGGATGCTGGGAGTTGGAGATAGATTCAGGGAGGTTTTACAGAGCATTTGATCGACTTCGTTGGAGACGATCACACCGTAGTTGATAGCACCGAGCCAACCGGACATGATGATTCCGACGCTGCCGGCGTGGTAGAGGCCTTGGATTTGTTGGGGTAAGGCTCTAGAGACGGCGAGCCCTTCGAATTTTGTACCGAAGCTAGCCCCTGAGACGTGTTTGGTGTAATGGTTGAAGGTACGGGGAGTAGCGGCTTCGGCCCACTCGATTTTTTCTCTGCAGTTTGGGACGTACTTTTCGAGGGCATCGAGGGTATTTTCGATGAGATCTTTTTTGCTTTCTTGGTACGCCGTTTCGTCCAGATCGGCCCAATCGTTCCAGTTGGCGTTGGTGCTCGAGACGATGGCGTGTCTTTGTTTTCCGTCGGGGCGAGTTCGTGGGTAGTAGAAGCTGAAGGTACGCGAGGTGATATTGCGGTTCAGGAGCAGGTCGGTGCGGAATGCATCGGCTGTTGAGCAGAAGAGCAGATCGCCGGTCGCTTCGGGGATTTCGACATCGGGTTTGACTGCCATGTAGACTTGGGTGCTGCTGTTATTGAGTCGGACGGCTTGTGTGTCTTGGAGGAATTTCGGGTCGAAGTGTTTTGGTCCGACGAGATCGAGGATGGTCGACCGGAGGTTGGAGTTGCTTACGACGGCGCGGCAGCGGATGGTTCGCCCGTTGACTTCGACGCCTTGGACTTTGCCGTTTTCGACAAGGATTTTCGAGACATCGCATTTGATACGTGCATCGACGCCGTTCTGGGTCATTTCTGCTTGCATTTTGCCTACAAGGTCATCGGTACCACCTTCGTAGATGAAGACGCCTTTGGCCATGAAGTTCGAGAAGACGATGCCGTAGGTGATGGCTGGATCTTCGAGGGTCGAGCCGTTGGCGTAGGTGATTGGTTCCATCAGGAGTCGGACGATATCTTCGCGACCGGGGAAGAACTTGTTGAACAGTTCTCGGGTGCTCATGGATTGGTCGTCGTAGAAGTTCATCGAGCGGGCCGTATCGAAGAACTCGGTGGTCGTTTGTTTTGGGATTCCGAAATGGGAATCCATCAGCGAGGTAAAGTCTTCGCGGTTGTAGGTTGTCGTCAGGGAGAACATCGGGTTATCGAAGCGGATGTTCTTGAGTTGGACGATGTTCGAGGCGATATCGTCGTTCCAGTAGCGTTTGCAGCTTTTGAGCATTCCGTAGGGAAAGCCGTGGAGGGAGATATCGAAGGTGTGCCCTCCGGGTCGTTTGAACCAGGTGGCAAGTCCGCCGAGTTTGTAGTGTTGTTCCAGGAGGAGAACGCGGTGCCCTGCGCGACCGAGGATGTTGGCAGAGGTCATCCCTGCCAAGCCGGAACCGATCACTACAACGTCGTATTCGGGCTTGAGGCCTGCGAGAAAGTCTTTTGGCATTGCAAAGAGCGGCGAGCGGGCAGAATCGAGGGATAGGAATGCGGATGAGAGGGGTCGAACCTCCACGGCCATATGTATTAGGCCACTAGATCCTGAGTCTAGCGCGTCTGCCAATTCCGCCACATCCGCGACGATTGCAATTCCTATGGGTCAAGGAGAATATAACAAAACTTGGGGTGGGTCAAGTCTTCCGAAGGCTGGCTGTTTAGGTATTTGAGCGGGCGGGGAGTTAATCGGATCGATGCCGGAGTCGCCGTTCGAGTACGAGTAGCATTTCGTGGAGTATTCGTGGAGTTGTCGGTTAGCGAGGGAGTCTTCCGACGACGGGGGTGGGTTGGTAATCGTGAGGGCGTTTGTTGATGACTTCGGCGCGGATGATCGTATCGGGGCGGATGTTGGTGTCTTTTCGGGTTTCCTCATCGGTAAGGTCGACGATTTTGAGCAGGCCTAGGATTTCGATTCCAGAGACGACTCTTCCGAAGACCGCGTTTCGTTCATCGGCTAGGGGTAGTGGTAGGAAGGTGAAATAGAATTGGCTTCCGGCGAAGCTCAGGGAGCCTTGGGCTGGATCGGCGTTCATTCCGACGGGGAAAGCCAGAGAACCTCGGAAGTGGTTTCGGTGGGTAGGCAGGTCGAATTCGGGTTTGATTCCGTATCCTGCGTTGCCTTTGCCGTCCCCTTTTTCGCAGCCGGTTTGTGCCAGGAGGTGTTCTTTGACAAAGAAGAAGGGTTTTCGGGTGTAGTATCCTTGTTCGACGAGGTAGACGAAGTTGGCGACCGATTCGGGGGCATCGTCTTCGAAGAGTTCGACGACGATTTCCCCTTTGGTGGTGAGGATACGGACTTGGGGGTTGTTTTTGGATTTGTCTTCTTGTCGTCGGAGGAGTTCGGCGGCCCAGGATTTTTCGATCTCGTCGATTTGCGAGAGCATAATCGATTCTTGGGGGCCGAGTTTTTGGGTCGATTGGAGATCGGCCCAGGCGCGTCGCACCAGGTCGAAATCGCCTTCGAAGAAGCCAGCGTACCCGGCATAGAGGAGGACATCCTCGTCGACGAGGGTTTTGGCATCGAGGATTTTTTTGGCCGGATCGATCCAGTGGTCGAGGCGATCGGTTTGGCCGTCATCGATGAGCATTTCCTTGAGCATGGAGCCGACGCCGGCGTACTGAGTCGGATCGCTTGCGTAGAGGTCGGCTGCGGCGTTTCGGTAAGCGATCAGAGAGGTGTTTGATTCTTTGAGTTTTTCGAGCCATTTTTCGCGGACCCCGTCGGGGAGATCTTCTTTGAGGCGGTGTTGGATTCGCACGTGGGCGAGGGTGAAATCGGCGATTGCGTCGCGCAGGTTTTCGGAGGCTTTTCGGAAGGAGGCAGCCAGTGGGGAGTTGTCTGAGGCTGGGATGACCCCGAAGGTGGTCATGCGGAATTCTTCGGCTTTGAGTTCGGCGGCGCGTTTGGCTTGTTGTCGGGCTTGGCGTTGCTCTGGGGTCAGGTTGGAGTTCGAGGGGCTTGCTGCCCCTTGGCCTTTGGCCAGTGGGTTTTTGCCTGAGAGGACCGAGCCGCCTGGGAGTGCCGTAGGGCTGGACGGGTCGGACAATTGGGACCACACTGGGGCCAGGGTCGCCAATTGGAGGAGGATTCCGCTGGCGATGAGGATTGTGGGTCTTTTCAGGAGGCTCATGGATTCGAAGGTGTTATGGATTGCGGAATGGATGGCGGCGGGAAGCATAAGGGGTTGGGATTTCCATGAAAAAAGCGGACCATGAAACGATCACTTTGAGGATCATCGCAGGGCATTTACGGTCGCGTCGGTTTGAGTTTGCGTGCGATCCGCGGACAAGGCCGATGAAGGATCGGACGCGTGAGGCGGTGATGAATCTTCTGGGTGGTACGCTTGAGAATCGGCTAGCGTTCGACCTTTTTGGGGGTTCGGGCGTATTGGCCTTCGAGTCGATCTCGAGGGGGGCCGAGCATGCGTGGGTTTGGGAGATCCTCAAGCCAGGAGCGAGGGTAATCCGCAGGATTTCTGAGGATTTGGGGATAGCCGACCAGGTGGATGTTCTGGATCAGGATGTGATTCGCTGGTCAGAATCGTTGGCCGATGGGTTGGAGTCCCATGGGGGCAAGTTTGCCGAGTTGGGGGCCAATACGGCTCCGTGGGTGGTCATTTGCTGTCCGCCTTATGCGATGTGGGAGAGCCACAAGGCGGAATTGACGGAGTTGGTGCATGCTTGGGCCAAGGCAGCCCCGATGGGGAGTTTGTTTGCCGTGGAGCTCGAACAGAACACGGAGCTAGGGGTGCTTCCGGCGTTTTTGGAGTGGCAGGTGCGAAGATACGCCCCTGCTCAGGTTGCGATCGCCGAAGTTTTAGAAAAAGGGGGCATTCAGGAATTTTAGTGGTCAAGTCTCGGTTTTCTCGTACTGAGCATCGCGGTACTTCCCTTCGAGTACGAGTACCATTGCATTGAGTACGAGTACGAGTACGAAAAGTACCAGTAGCCCAGTTTTTAGCAGCAAAAATTCCTGGAGGACCGAAAAAGCTAAGCCGACTTCGTGTCTTGGGAATCGGCGTGGCTTAGGAATCGGCCAGAGGCTTTTTCTTTTCGGTGATCACTTTGGATTTTTGGGCCATTTCGGCGTTGAGTTCGATGTAGCTTTTCCAATCGGCCGGTACGTTATCTTCGTGGAAGATGGCCTCGACGGGGCATTCGGCCACGCAGGCTTCGCAATCGATGCATTCATCCGGATGGATGTAGAGCATGTCTGCGCCTTCGTAAAAGCATTCGACGGGGCAGACCACTACGCAATCGGTGTATCGGCAGCCTACGCAAGGTTGAGTCACAATGTGAGTCATGGTTCCGAGCAACTTTCCAGCTTAAAATTCCAAGATAAACAGTAAGCGAAACGAGACGAAAGGTCCTTATTTTCGGACGCCTCGAAGGCATCCTAGGCAGGTCTGATCTGACTGTCAAGCAACCTTAAGTAGCTTGCTGTCGGCCATTTCTGGTTTAAAATTGAGTTCTTCGGTTCCTGAATGGGTGCGAACGGGTCAGATTTTCTTCGGATCCATCGGGGGCTTGAGCTTAAGATTGTTCCTTTATTTTGCTTGCACCTCGAAGAGGGCTTGGAGTTGCCTGTGGCCCTATCCGAATTGGATCGAGGACTGATCAAGGACTGTGTGGAGGGGAGTTCGCAAGCTTGGACGACTTTTTGCGATCGTTTTGCTGGATTGGTGATGGATGTGGTCGATGAGACGCTGGCATTTGCGGGTGTATCAGGACAGGACCGAACGTTGTCGTTGCGAGAGGAGTTGGCGGAGGGATTTTTTCGGGAAGTCCGTTCGAATGGGTTTGAGTTGATCCGAACTTTTCGTGGCGAGAGTTCTTTGGCGACTTACATGGCCGTCGTCGCGCGGCGTTGGATTTTAGGGGCTTTGAGCAAACGGAAGCGTTCGGATTAGTACCATCATGGCAAGAGAAAGTTCTTCCGAGGGCCGAGGTTATTCCCAGGAACCGGTGCAGTTGGCCGAAGGGGCCTACCAGGCGCTCGAGCCCTTTGAGAGTCATTCTCGTTCTTCGGGGGGCTTCGATGCGGGTTTTGGTTCGTCGCACGAGCCTCAGCGGGTTGCCTCGGCGGGTGTGCATTGGATCCGCCGCTGGAAGCTTCCGATTGTCCTTTTGGTCGCATCGGTCGTTTCGATGACCTGGGCGGGTCTGACGATGTGGTCGCCGGTCGAAGCGATTGAAGCGGCGTTTTACGATGGATCTTTGTTCGATGTTCGCCGAAGTGTTTTGTCCAATTGGTTTCCGGGGTTGTTGTTTTCTTTGGCACTGACGGCGATTTTAGGAGCCCATGAGTTGGGTCACTACATCGCCACGAAGCTCTACGGGATACGTTCGACGCCGCCTCTTTTTATCCCGTTTCCGATCAGTCCGATCGGGACCTGTGGAGCGGTGATCTTGATGGATGGAAAGCAGGCCGATCGCAAGCAGATTTTCGACATAGGGATCGCCGGTCCGTTGGCTGGGCTTGTCGTTGCGATCCCTGTGGCGGTGGCTGGATTGCTGATCGATTTACCGATGCGGTCTGGGGGGGTACCTTCCTACACGTTCGGACAACCGCTGATTATTCAGGGTTTGCAGGCGATGCTTCAAGAGACGTCGGCCGTGACACTGACGCCGCCGCCGAAGTCCCCTTTTGAGTGGATCGGAGGCAGCACTGCTTGGGTCTCGGGGATTCAAAACATCGACATGAACCCGTTGCTCATGGCCGCTTGGGTTGGTTTGTTGGTCACCGGATTGAACATGATCCCGATGAGCCAACTCGATGGAGGGCATGTGATTTTTGGGTTGATGGGTCGAGGCTCGCATGTGTTTTCGAAGTTGGCATATTTTGCCTGCATCGCGTATGTCATTTTTGGAATTCTGGTTTTTGGGCAAGGTTTGTTTGTCTTGATGTTGGTTCTTGTGACATTGATGGGGATTAAGCATCCGCCGAGCCGCAACGACGAGGTGAGTTTAGGTCTGTTTCGACAGGTCTTGGGATGGTTGACGTTGAGTCTGCCGTTGCTTTGTATTCCTTTGCGTCCGATCACGATGGTCATGTAGCCTGAGGCGTTATCGCGTTGTCGAATTCACTTCGCCGAAAAAGCAGCCTTAGCCGCAATGCGGTTTTTTTCGCCGCGGGAGCGTCAGCATTCGCGTTTTTTTGCTCCGCGTTGACGGCTTATAACGACGTTGTTTTTTCAGGGCTACATCAGTTTTCGTTGGCCCTGATGCTCCTGTCTTTTGTGGGGGTGATTGCGACGGTTTTTTCCAATCGATCCGCCAAGGAAATCAAGTTGAGGATCGACCCGACCGGTGAGGTGACGGCCGATGGCAGAAAAGTCCATCGGGTGATTGCGAGTCGGTTTGAGAACTTCATCCACATCGCGTCTTCGGGAGATCGCGAGCAAGCCCCCAGACAAGCCCCCGGACAAGCTCCCGGGCAAGCCCAGGGAGCGATTCCATTGATTCGAAAGCTCGGTGGCACGCGGCGCGAGCGGATTCTCGTGGCGGTGGTTCGGAACACCACGGTCGATTTGGATTTTCTCTCGGAGCTCAGTCAGCTTCCGAATTTGATCGTGATCGACATTCAAGGATGCCGAGTCGAGGACGACGCATGGTCGGAGTTTGCTTACTTTGATCGGCTCAAGCACTTGGCCGTCTTCGGGGCGATGGAAGGTCAAAGTGAGCAGGACTTGTATTATTCCTTTCCGGAGGTCAAAACGATCATCGAACCGGTCCTTCTGGTCCACTCATCGCCCGATACGGTATAGAATCAAGGTTTTAGGACCTTAGTTTCTTCGGGTTGCTTTTCACGTGGTAAGACAACGTTCCTCTCGAAATTCCTCTCGGAATTCTTCTGGGTGGTGGTTAGGTGCTCTGGGGTTGTTGGCCCTCGGCGCTGCGATCGGCCTGTACTTTTTGTTGAGCAACCCTCAATCGGTTTTTTTGGGTGGGGGGGCTGGTGATGGAAATTCCGGTGGGTTTGGGCAATCGAGTCGGTTCGAGAAACTCGTTCGGGCCGCATCGTTGCTCGAGAATGTTCAGTACGAGCAAGCGCTAGCTGTCTATGATGAGTTGGGGGACAAGGATCGAAGCGTTTCGGTCTTGCGGAATCGCGCGATCGCCTCGTTAGCGAACGTCAAATATAACATCGACTTGGCGCAGGACCCGACCAACGATGTCGAGGGGATCCGGGGTCGTTTGCCCGGTCTGTTCGAGCAATGTTCGGGTGCGATTTCCGAGTACATGCGTCTGGCTCCTGAGGATCCGATCGCATGCCAGTTGAGTGTCTTGAGGGATTCCCGCTGGATCGCGGTGCTCGCGGCGGCCAATCCGATCATCGCCGATGAGGAGCAAGCCAATTTGCTCAAGAAGCTCGAGCGGTTTGTCGAGCAATTCCCCGGCAATGCGTTTTTGGCGACGCAGTACAACAATTCCGCTGAAGCGATGAGTGCCATCGAGCCCGAAGTTCTTCAAAAGACGGTCGGACCGCTTCGGAGCGCTCACGAGGCCAACCCGAGGAACATCTATTTGTTGTGTTTGCTTGTGCAGCGGTTGGTGCAGTTGAAGGACCCGTCGGTGCTTGACTATGTCGAGCCACTTGCGAAGTTGCTCGAACCTTTCGAGTGGAAGTGGAAGATGGAGCGAAGGCCGAAGGATCTTAGAGATTTGCGACGGGCCTTGGAGGTGGGCAAGCAGGATCTCGATGGCGCGATGTCGATCCTTATCGGTTGGGTTGGCGAGGCCAAGGCGACCGAAGGGAGTTTGGTCGACGCTCGGAGCATCGACGTCAATGAATTGGCGTTTCTGGATCTGAGAGACCTGCAGGCGATGCTTCAGGAGCGAAACGCCCACGAGGCCAAAATCAAAGTCGAGCCGGTCGCGAGTTTCTTGTTGGATGTACCGGGGAGCCAAGTCGAGGGGATCCAAGGGGTTAGGTTTTATGATTGGGATGTCGATACGCGTCCCGAGGTCCTGGTTTGGACGCAATCGGAATTGCTATTGGGTCAAGCGGACTTGAAGGGGGCTTGGAAGGAGCTAGCGAGGCTTCGACTCCCCTGCCCTATCGATGGATTGCTCGCTGCGGATTTCTTTTCGGTAGACGCCCACCGTGGGACCCCAGCGCCGCGGCAGGCCGAAACGATAGATCCTCAGAAACAGCTTCAGGCTTCCGTGCGGCATGAGACGATTAGAGATTTGCTCTTGCATGGTCCGCAAGGGATCCACATGGTTTCCATCGGTCCGATTCAGGATGGCAAGCCGACGTGGAAGCTTTTGGAGGAATCGGTAGGGTTGTCGGATCTCAAGGGAGTCACGGCGGTATCGCCGATCGATTGGGAATCCGATGGCGACCTAGATTTGGTGATTATTGCGCAAGGCAAGTTGGTACTCAGGGAGAATCTCGGGAGCCGCATGTTTCAAGAGGCCAGTGGCTTTAGCACGCTTGGCGATCCGTCGCGAAGGGCCTTGAGCTTGGCCGTAGCCGACATCGACCGGGATGTGGATTTGGACATTGTCGTATCGTTCGAGGATGGGCTAGGAGTTCTGGAAAACATCCAGCACGGTCAGTTTCGTTTTCGGGAGTTTTTCGATTCGGATGGGAAGTCTGGCAAGACGTCGTTTGGGGCGGCAGGATCTTTGGCTATTGCGGAGTTGAACAACGATTACTCTTGGGATTTGGTCCTTGGGGGGGCTGATTCCGAATCGAAATCGATTTTGACAGCGACCGATTACAAGACCGCAGCGGTGCGGTTTGTACGGCAAAGCGGTCTGTGCAAGGAACCTGCCAAGATCGTCACGGGCGACTGGAACAACGATGCGAGAATCGACGTTTTGGCCAGCACCGCCAGCGGCGTACGCTTGTGCTTGAACCAGGGGGATGGGAGTTTTTCGGTGGTCGCTTGGTCCGAGCTTGCAAGTCCTCAAGAGACGATCCCAGGGATCAGTCTTGGGGACATCGATTCGGACGGTTGGCTCGAGGCGATCAGCGTTGAGGGTGGAAAACCCAAGTTATTTGTTTCTGAGTCCCGGCCCGAAAATCGGCATTTGATTTACAGGGTCAAGGGGATTTCGGATCCCAATGGCGGTGGCCGCAACAACCAATATGCGGTGGGCTCGACAATGGAGCTTTTCGGTCCATTTGGGTACCAGGCCAGGATCATCGAGGACGATTCGGTCCACTTCGGTCTGGCTCAGAGCGATGCGTATTCGCTTCGAACGATTTTCGTCAATGGGTTGACCCAAGGGATCATCGATCCGAGGTCCAACGAGGTCTTAGAGGAGAAGCAGGTGTTGATCGGTTCGTGTCCATTTCTCTATGGTTGGGATGGTAGCCGATGGGTCTTGGCAACCGACTTGCTCTGGAACGCACCGTTGGGTTTGCAGGTCGCCAAGGGCAAGGTGCTTGCGGATCGCCGATGGGAATATCTCAAGGTCGATGGTGCCTTGTTGAAGCCCAAGGATGGTTCTTACGAGTTGCGTATCACCGAGGAGCTTTGGGAGTCAGCGTACTTTGACCATCTGGCGTTGCTTGCTGTTGATCATCCGGCAGAGAGCCAGTGGTTTTCGAATGAAAAAGTCGGCCCTGGGTCGATTGCCCAGCCGAGTCTTTGGGGGTACGGATCTACCCAGGTGCCATTGTCGGCTAAGGATTCGCGGGGCAGGGATTGGATTTCCGAGGTGCAAAACACCGATGGGATTTATGCGATTGCGTTTGAAAAACAATACAAACAGGGGTTGGTCGAGCCGAGCTATTTGGAGATCGATTTTGGAGCGATCGACACGACCCGGTCGGCGCAGTTGATTCTCACTGGCTGGATCTATCCGACCGATACGTCTTTGAACATCCACATCGATCAGAACAAGGATTTGGAGTTGCCCAAGCCGTTGTCGCTCTGGACGGTGGACAACGCTGGAGAGTTTCGCGAGACGGTTCCGTTTGCGGGATTTCCCGGTGGAAAGCCCAAGACGATTGTCGTGCCGCTCGATAGATTGTTTTCGAGCCAAGACCATCGGATACGATTGGCCCATTCGAGCCAGATTTATTGGGATCAGATTCGCTTGGGGTATGGCGCATCAATCCCAATCAGCGACTTGGAAAACCCGCAGCGCCCGATGGTCCTTGCGTCGAACGATCCGAATTCGCTCAACGAGATCTCGTTGAAATGGCTAACACTTGAGTCCGCCGCTTTGCAATACCGGGGATTTAGTAGGGAGATGCCTCGGACGCGTCATGAACCCCATTGGTACGATTATCAGACGGTATCGGATCAAGCGGCCTGGCCTCCATTGCGTGGCAAATTCACACGGTATGGGGATGTCGAGCCGTTATTGGTTTTCAATGACGACTTGCTCGTTGTCATGGGGCCGGGGGACGAAATGGTCGTCCGTTTCGAGATCCCCAAGGAGCCACTTCCGGAGGGTTGGGTTCGGGACTTTGTCTTGCATTCGGTCGGATGGGACAAGGATGCGGCGATGAATACGCTCGAGGGTCAAAGCAGTCTGCCGTTGCCTTTTTCGAGGATGAGTCAGTATCCGCCAGGGATTGAGGATTCCCAGGAGGCTGCTCGGGTGGGTCGAATGCATGAGAAAACTCTGACCCGCGAGCAAAGCCCTGAAGGGTTTTGGAAGCGATCCCCTGCGAAGAGTCCTGGCAGGCAGTAGACAGTAGACTGTAGACTGTAGACTATCTGCCGAGGGCTCTACGATTGCGTTGAGTCCGGTGCGTTGAGTCCAGGATCATAAGGCGTCGGAGCGACAGAGGATTGGCTTGATACGATGAGTGTGCGAGTGTACTTGGTGGGAGCCGGTCCGGGGGATCCGGATTTGCTGACGCTTGGGGCTCAGCGTGCGATCGAGCAGGCCCAAGTGATTCTTTACGATGGGTTGATCAACGAGCAGATCTTAGAGTTTGCTCCTTCGGGCTGCGAGAGGATTTGCGTTGGTAAGCGGGGTAATGGGGGGGCTTGGACTCAACCTCAGATCGATGATTTGATCGTCAAGGCGGCTCGGGACGGTAAGCGGGTGGTTCGTCTCAAGGGTGGGGACACGGCAGTCTTTGCGAGGACCGCCGAAGAGGTCGAGAGGCTCGAGGCCGAGGGGATCGCCTATCGGATCGTACCAGGGCTGACGGCTGCACTTGCCGTGAGCGCTTATACGGGCATCCCGCTTACGCATCGCGACTGGAGTTCCGGGGTCGCGATACTTGCGGCCCAATTGCAGAATCACGATGGTGAATCGGAGGCTGAGGACCATTTGGACTGGGAGGCGTTGGCTCGCTTTCCGGGAACGTTGGTCTTGTACATGGCGATCGGATCGGCCTCGAGTTGGAGTCAGAAATTGATTGCAGCGGGCAAACCGATGGGCACACCTGTTGCAATGGTGCGAAGATGCAGTTGGCCGGATCAGGAGATTTTAGAGTGTCCGCTTGGGAGTTTGGCTGAAACACTCCGTGTGAATCCACGATTCACAGCGCCGGTCATTTGCATTGTGGGGCCGGTGGTGCGTTTGAAGTCCAAGTCCACGACGCCATTGCCTCGCAAACCGATCACGGTGATCGTCACGAGTCCTGAGTCGCAAGCGGAGCGGTTGGCCGACATGCTACGGCTGCTTGGAGTCGCTGTATGGATCCGACCTGCCATCGAGATATCGCGTGCTGAAACCGATGGGATTGATGGCGCGATCGATGGGCTCGAGCGGATGGATTGGATTGTATTTTCAAGCCGCTATGGAGTGAAGTATTTCATGGAGCGGCTCATTGAGCTTGGGTGGGATTCTAGAAGGCTCTCTGGGGTGCTCATAGCGAGTGTCGGGAGTGCGACCGATGAGGCGTTGAGAGACTTTGGTTTGCGTTCCGATTGGGTGCCGCAAGGAGATCAGGGGGCCGCCTCGCTTTTATCGGAGTGGTTGCCGCAGGTATTGGGCAAGCGGGTGCTATTGGTCCGCACAGCAGAGGGGAATGAGATTCTCAGGGAGGGGCTTGTATCAGGGGTTGCGCAACTGCAGAGTGTGGATGTTTATGAGCAGAGGGCGGTGTTGGGATGGCAAGATATCGAAGCGATCCGATCTAAGATCGTCAATGAATCTCGGTTGGGTTTGGGTGTATGGATCACAGCGACCAGCAGTAACCTAGCTCGGGCAGCATGGGTGTTGTTAGGCGCTGAGTCCGACGCGGTACGATGGTTGGTGATATCACCGAGGGTCGCGGATGTTCTGGTTGGTTTGGGGTGCCGCCAGGATCGAATAGTGGTCGCTCAGCGGGCGAGTTATGAGTCGATGTGCCGGGCGATTGCCGACGCCGAATCGATCGAACAGGGGCTGGGCTGAAGTAGGACGGATCGATAAAAAAACCCTTCGTTTGCATGGATCGCGAACGAAGGGTTTCGATTTTTACGTTGGTCGCGACGGCTGGTTAGCCGAGCGGCACATTTCCCGAGAGACTATTGTCCGGGTGGTGGTTTGATCTTCGGAGCTGTACCAGCCGAGGTTCCGCCATCGCCGCCGGGACCGCCGAGAACTTCGAGTTCGCCTGGAGCGGAGAACTTTTCAGGGGCGGTGATGGTGGGGGAATCGGAGCCACAGCCGACGAGGAACCCGAGGCAAACGAAACTGAGTGTGAGAAATCTAGCCATTATTACTGTTCATCCGTTCTGGTGACAACACCTTCTGCCATCGAGGACATGTTCTGGAAAGCGACATAATCCATGCTGCGCATGACAGGTCGAACCGAACCGTCAGCCAAGCAGAAGTGGATCATGCCGGTGTGGTTGCTGTCGAAGGTGTACCAGTACTTGCCGTTTTGGGTTCCGTACCATGGGTCGTGGAACTCGGTAACTTGAGGACCGCTGACCCAAGCGTGGGAACGGTTACGACCGGTTCCCTTGATGGGGTCGGCGAAACCGCCGGTGACTTCACCGAACATGAAGGTATTGGAGGTACCGTCGGTGATGTTACCGTGTTTGGTTTTCGAGTTGTTGAAGAAAATACCTTTGTATTGGTCGTAGAAGGCGATTCCGGATTGGCCGAAACGTCCCGAGCTACCGAGGTAGTTGGTGCGACCGAGGTTCGTCGGGGTGGTTTCGGAGTAACCGACGCTCAAAAGGGTCCCGTTGTTGAAGGTCCCAAGGATGACACCCGTGGCGTTGCCGGCGGCGACGTTCGAGTAAGGATCATCGCTTGGGCAAAGGAACGAGGAGATCCTGTATTGAGCTTCGTTCCAGCATGCTGGAGCGTTGCCCCAGAAAATGTATCGGAGCTTTTCTGCGGTTGAAGTCACCGTGTTGGCGTCCGAGTCTGCAGCGATTTGGCGTTTGACTTCCCATTGGCCGTAGAGCTGGTTGATTTCCAGGTGTGGGAAGAGGAAGACCAAGTGACCGATGTAGGTCCGGCGATCTAGTTGGATGGTTCCGAGGCTACCACCCCAAGCGATGTTGTTGGCCCCTACGTATCCTGGTGGATAGCGTTTGACACTGGACTCGAAGTTGTGCGCTGCCAATCCCAATTGCTTGAGATTGTTCTGGCATTGCATCCGGCGAGCTGCTTCGCGGGCAGCTTGGACTGCTGGCAAGAGCAATCCTACGAGGATGCCAATGATCGCGATGACGACCAAGAGTTCAACGAGCGTGAACCCTTTCTGGTGCTTAACCACACGCTTGGACATAATAAAACCCTCAAATCAAAAATGAAAAACAAAACAAACGGATTGGATTCCCGGTAGGAAGAGGATCCGGTATTCACGCGATTTTAACTTCCCGGCAATCGAAAGGAAAGAAGAAAGTTTCGGTAGCCCCTGAAATTAATCCAGGAAAAACGATAAAGACCGCTACAGGATAAACGCAGCTAATGCACGGGGTGTTTTTAGGGTGTTTTGTGGCTATCGGTCGTGGTCACCGATATCGCCGGAGGTCACGATTCAAAAGTTAGGAGAGCACCGTCGGGTGAATGAGGTGCGATGCATTGTTCGTGCTTTTTCTGGTACTCGTACTCGTGCTCGTGCTCGTGCTCGTGCTCGTGCTCGATCGATCATGCAGTTGTATCATTCCATCTTCGGTCAACGCGCTGCTCTGGCGGGAATTTAGTAATGGATAGACCAAATGGATAGACTAATGGAGATAAGTAGCATGATCCGCGAGTTTGGAAACGGCGGTTTGTGGGAGGTAACGCAAGTCGCGTTGATGCCATGCACGCGAAGCGTTCGATTACGATTACGAGCACCGTCCGCCACGGCGGACTGAGCACGAGCACGATGGGATCCTGTGGTCGCGTAGGCAAGGATCTTTATTGTCGATCGAAATAGGCTTCGCGGACCTCGGCTTCCATGCTGACGGTTTCGGCTAGGGCTGCATGGAAGCGGTCTTGATGGAGCGAGTAAAGGAGGCAGGATTCCTTTGCCCAGACGCTTGCGTTGCGTGGTTGGCCTGAGAGGAGGGCCATTTCGCCGAAGAAATCACCTTCGGCCAGTTCGACGATTTGGACTTCGGGGTTCCCTTTTCGGACTGCGACTTTGCCTTGGCGGATCAAGTAGAAGCGATCCCCGGGGTCTCCTTGGCGGATGATTTGGTCTCCTGGAGCATAGTTTTCGATGTTGAATTCGTCGGCCACGCGGGTGAGGGTTCTTGGGGTGACGCGTTCGAAGACTTTGCATTTGGCGAGCATCTGGGTGATGATTGCCGCTTCTTTGACCAGTGCATCGCTTCGGATCGAGCCATCGACGAGGGTCAGGATACGGTCGGCCACGTCGAGGATACGGTTATCGTGGGTGACGATGACGATGGTGGTTTGTTTTTCTCGGGCGAGTTTTTGGAGCAGTTCGACAACGGTCCGCCCGCTTTGTTCATCGAGGGCGGCCGTCGGTTCGTCGGCCAGGACCAGTCGTGGTTGGTGGACGAGTCCGCGAGCGATTGCGACGCGTTGTTTTTGTCCACCGGAGAGTTGTTTTGGTCGGTGGTGCAAGCGGTTTTCGAGACCGACGGCTCGAAGAATTTCTTCGGCGGCAAGTGTTTGTTCTTGTGCGGACCGATGGGGGTAGCACAGTTCGATCGCCATACGCACGTTTTGGGTGGCGTTTAAGGAATCGAAGAGGTTGTGGGCTTGGAAGATGAATCCGACTTGGCGACGAAACTGTTCCATCGCTTTGGGGCTGGCACCGTCGAGGGGTTGGCCGAGGACTTCGAGATGGCCTTGTTGGACACTTCGAAGTGCCCCGAGGAGGGTCAGGAGGGTGGTTTTGCCTGATCCGCTCGGGCCGGTCATGATGATAATTTCGCCAGGGTAAACCGTCAGATGGTTCTCGAAGAGGACTTGTTTGCGAAGTTCTTCTGTGCCGAAGTAGTGGCTCAGGGCCTGGGCGCGGATCGAGGGTGTTTGTCCGAGAGAGATCTTGGAGCGGGTCGCCGGGTCGAACTGAGTGGCTCTGAGGCTATTGGTAGGAATCATCGTTGAAGGCCATCCATGGATTTGGGAATTCCTGGTAATCTTTCTGGCAGAATCGTTTTAGACCAGGGGACTCGAATTAGGCTTGTTTCGCTTTTATTGGATCCGCTGATTTTTGGACATCCAAAGTCTTACCTTCCAACGTGTTGCTTGACGGAATGATCACTGGACATTTTATTTCGAATCGGTCGCGGGGGGGGCGAGGCTTCTTTTCTGGGCTGATTGGTTTGATTTTTCTCTTGAGTGGAGTTCCTTGGGCAGTCCTAGGTGGTCCATTTCCTCAAGTTTCGGCGACCAAGGATACCTCTGGGAGTATTGTCGCGCAAGGCCGATTGCAGCCCACGAATGGGATTCTCAAGTTGTCGGCTGTCCCTGGGGACAGGATCGAGGGGGTGCGAGTCGAGCCGGGGGCTCTTGTCGAAGCGGGGCAAGAGCTTGTGGTCCTCGAGAGCGCGGGGCTTCGAAGGCTCGAATTGCAGATTGCCGAGCTGAAGCTTGCAGACGCGGTCTCTATGCATCAAACGGCTTTGCGTCAGGCTGAGCTGGGACTTGAGATGGCCCAAGGGAAACTTCGGTCCGCCGAGCAGATCCAAACCCAGGCAAGATCGACTCTGGAGCTTGTCGGTAAGCAATCCCAGCTTCTCGAGTCGCTCGGCGAGCAAATACGGGGGCTCGAGGCGATCCGAAGCAATCCTCGTTTGCGGGGGGCAGTCGGCAGTTTGGAGGTGGAGGCCAAGAGGAATCAGAAAATGGCCGCAGAGGTCGAATACGAGCGGGCGATGCTGGGAGCAAATCAATCGATTCAATCGGCCGAGTTGCTTGTCGCTCAGGCCGAAGGTGTGGTTCGAGAGGCCAGGGAGGCTCGCGAACAACTCGTGGAGAACCCAGGTTATCGCCCGCTTGAAAAGCAGATCGAGCTCTTGAGGTTCCAGTTAGGCCAAGCGACCGTGTTGGCTCCGGGATCCGGTACGGTGCTTGGGGTCTATGGCGTTGCAGGAGAGCGAGCCTCGGGGTTGCCCTTGATCGAGTTGGCCGACTTGACCCAGATGTCCTGCTTGGCCGAGGTCCACGAATCCGACGTGGGGCAAGTTCGTGTCGGCCAAATCGCCGAGATGAAATCCGCGTCGCTTTCACGCACGATTCGGGGGAGAGTCCGCCGGATCGATCGGGTCGTTGGCGCATCGCAGATGCGTTCTGCGAACCCTTTGGCTCGTTCGGATTTCCGATCGATCGGCGTGTGGATTCAAATCGATCCTGAGGATGTTGCCGTCGCTTCGGAACGCCTGCAGTTGCAGGTTGAGGTCCGAATAGAGAAATAGCCGACTAGAGAAATAGGGGTTATGTGGGGTTTAGGTCCCCTATGGAAGGGGGGCTTTGGCGTTGACCAGGACCAGAGCGATCCAGAAGCTAACGAGCAGCAGCACCCAGACGACGTCGAGGAAATGCCAGTAGAGTGTGCAGACTTTGAGCCCGATGTTTCGTTCGTGGTCGTAGCGGTTGGCCAGTGCATTGCGAGCCGTCCACCAGAGCCCGATCGCACCGCCGACGACGTGTGCGGCGTGGAGGAAGACCAGGATGAAGGTATAGCCGTAGGCGCTTTCGTTGCGGGTTGGGGCGTCGGCAAGTCCGTCGAGTAGGCGTTTCATGCCGTCGGACTGGATAAAGAGGAACGCGACACCCATGGCACAGGCGCCGATGGTCATTTGTTTGACGGTCGCCAGACGATCTTTCTTCGCAGCGCGGTAGGCCCATTCCAAGCAGACCGACACGCCGATGAGCAGTAGGGTCGAGGGGATGAAGCTCCAGGGGAGGACCATTCTTTGGGTGATAGCCCGATCGGATCCGACCCTCATGGCGATGTAGATCACGTAGAGAAGGATGCTTGAAAAGAAGAAGATCGCTAGCGATCCGATCATCAACCACATTCCTTGGGCGGCTCGGGCGTCTGCTGGGAGGGCCTGCGGTCTGCTTGGGGGTTGTTTTGTGGCGTTGAAGTCGGCAGGTGGATTGGGGATGGGGGGATTGGGGATGGTGTCCAAGGTGGTAATCTCGGTAGATCTTTTGAGTTGGCTATGGTCGGTGGAGGCATCCGGGTGCGGTCCGAAAAAAAATCGGGACGGTCAGTGCCCTTTTTGTCTACCACTGTAGCAACGGGCCAAATGGCACCAAATGGTATGGTTTTGGTTCAAAACGGCCTTGGGGGCACCAAACTGGAGAATGTAGCGAATTTGCGGGGCAAAGGGGCGGCAATGCTGGCATATTAGCGCTGATCGGTAATTGAGTTCTGGCCCGATTTTTCGATACGCTTTACCTAAACCGACTCAATTCGACGGCATGGCAGTTCCGATAAACCAGCACATACCGAATCTAGTTCGCTTGGTACCGTGGAGTCCGGGTGATGGAATTTCGAGGAACGGGTGGGGAATCGACCATGTCAATTTTGCAACGAACTTTGCGAACATTTGTGATCACAGCGGCTGCCATGGCTGGGCAGTTGGGGTATGCCGACAGCGGCTATCACCCGTTCTCGGAACCTGTGGATTTCGATCCAGATTGGCAATTATTTGCCCCGATGCAGCTTCAGGATGTCGAGGACTTGTCTCCTCGGCAGCGAGCTCCGCACGGGCTGTATTTGACCTACGATCGGGTGTACACCGGGATGACCCGACCGGAGGTCAACGGATCGACGTACCTGATGGACAGCACCTGGGGCAACCGCTGGGACTTTGGGTGGATGAACCGACGCGAGAGCGGGTGGGCGTTCTCTTACCAGGTCGTGACCGGTCCGAACGTTTACCATGGCTTTGAGCAACTGAGGCTCAATGGATTTACCGATTCGGAAGTTGAAGACGATGCGGACGTACCGTTTTTCCGACCTACGTCGTTTGACAACGATCCATACACGCTCGAGCGGACTTATGATGTCGTTCAGAGCATCAACGTGGCGAACTACTCGAGCTTTGAGGCCAACAAAACTTGGCGTCTGGAGCCTTATCGATACGGTGGGATGCTCGAACCGCTGATCGGTTTGCGTTATGTGAAGTTTCTCGACACGGCGCGAAGCGACAACTATCTGACAGATCTTCTGGTCAACGAGTTTGATCCTACGGAGGAATTCGCGAGTGAGGTCTACACCAACAACATTGTTCAGACTCGCAACGACATGGTTCTCGGACAGCTTGGGTTTCGGTACTTCCAGAAAATCCGTCGTTGGACGCTGTCGAACGAATTTAAGGTGTTCGCGGGTCATACATTCCAGTCGCAGGAAAGGACTCAGTATGTCACGACCACAACGTATCCTGTGGACGTGGCTATCGGTGACGAGCCGATTTTCGATGGCAATCACACTGGTACGTCTTACGTCTCTAGCAGGAACAACGAAACGCCGGTCGGGTTCGATCTCCGAGCCGAGGGAGCTTTCAGTGCAACCAAGCATCTTGATCTGCGGGTTGGATTCCAGATGATTTACTTTGGCCAAGGCATCTGGCGGGGTGCGGCTGCGGATCAGGGCAACAACCACGAGACCAATCAGCAAGTGGTCATGCCAGGGTTGACCTTCGGATTTGCGATCAACCGATAGTCACCGATTGCCAACGGCATCGAACTGAAGTGGAAAAAGTCGAGCAAGCGAGTCCTCAAGAGGCTCGCTTGCGTCATTAAATGCTTGCATTGACTGCGACTTGGGATTGAGTCCATCGGGAGAAACTTGATACAAGGTTTTGTTGGGACTCGGAGTGTATCTGTGGTGATGTTGGAACACTTGCGGGCTCAACGGGTCCTGGAAGAAGGAAGATCAGGGATGTTGACCAAGTCAAAGAAGCGAGAAGAGCAGGCTTTTGAGATACCGCTTTTGCCGGCGATTGTGGTCGGATCGGCGTTGTGTTGTCTGTTTTACTTTGTGATTTTGCTTCCGCCGTTTCGTCATCCGTTGGTGATACGGTATGCGTTTTGCCATTGGGTGGCCATCGCTTCGGGATGGTTGTTCGCGACCGCAGCGGTTTATTTGGTACAGAAGCTTTGGGTGCTTGGGCGTCAGCGGCGGCTGGTCCATGCGCTTGAATTGGTGCTCGACGGGTGGGTGGATCATCGTGCCGAGTGGGATATTGAGCCGGCGATGGATGGGTATCGCCGCGCGACATCGCTGCAGGCGTTGTGGAAGCTTCAAAAGGACTATTTGGCAAGGTCCTGGTATGGCAAACGGCTTGGGCAGCTTTTGATGCGACAGGTCGAGCGACGATCGACGGTCCGATTGGACGAAGATCTTGAGAGTTTCGCGGAACGCGACGCTGAAGCGTTGCATTCGAGCTATGCGATGGTTCGCATTCATTGTTGGGCGATGCCGATGTTGGGTTTTTTGGGGACGGTGATTGGGATTTCCGACACGCTCGGTCAGATGGATGCCCAGGCGCTTGCGAGCGGTTCTAAAGAGGCGATGAATGGATTGACCAGTGGTTTGTACGTCGCCTTTGACACCACTGCTGTGGGCTTGGTTTTGACGATGGTAGCGATGTTTATGCAGTTTTTCGTGCAGCGAGCTGAGCAGGACTTTTTGGGGCGGATCGACCAAGGAGCCGCATCGGCGATGCATCGATGTCTATCGGATCAGGAGCATAGCGATACGCGGGATGTTGAGGCGTCGTTGAAGCTGGTGGCCAATCGACTGATCGATTCGATGCAGGTCTTGGTCCAGCAGCAAGCGCATTTGTGGCGAGAGTCGATTGGCCAAGCCCAATCGGAGTGGTCTTCGATGAGTGCTAGGGCTACGGAGAGTTCGCTGGGGACGATTCAAAGGGCATTGGCTGGGACTCTGGCCGAGCACCGCGATTCGATGCGCGAGTGCTTGAGTCAGTTGGCTGTTTTGCAAACCGAGGGAGCCCAGCAGATCGACGGTCGGTTGCAGCAATGGCAGACGACCTTATCCGAGCAATCACGATTGGCACTTCGTCAGCAGCAGGAGGTCAGTCGGAATGCTGAGCTTTTGCAAAAGCTTTTGGATTCGACGCAGTTGATCCAAGCCATGCAGCAGCCGATCCAAGCGACGCTTGAGCGGATGACCGAGTTTGATCGGTTCCAGGAAGCGGCATTGAGTTTGACCGAGGCCGTGATGGTCTTGAGCACGCAGTTGGAGCGATCGGGACATATTTCGAGGCAGGCGGTCCGAAGGCGTCAGGCCAGGAGTTTGGATTTTCCAGCGGATGGAATTTCAGCGAATGGCGTTTTGGTAGGTGGAATTTCCGAGGATGGGATTTCGCATGGGAGTCCGACGGGACTCGAAGCCGACGGCATGGGCGATGCGGTGGTTTTGAAGCTTGATTCCCCAACGATAAGAAAAGCGGGATGAGCAAACGAT
>Ga0315905_10001827_pt1 | contig 22597 bp, 12 predicted proteins | sample LakEriMetagenome_5_FD_203522 | JGI IMG/M metagenome (GOLD analysis project Ga0315905, IMG submission 203522) | Freshwater fungal communities from buoy surface, Lake Erie, Ohio, United States - Buoy 4 MA121 | ecosystem: Environmental > Aquatic > Freshwater > Lake | place: USA: Lake Erie, Ohio...
CATGAAACTCACCCGCACTCTTTTCATCTTCTTCCTCGCTCTCACTCCACTCCACGCCGAGCCGCCTCCCGCGCCGGGGGCAAACGCGAAACCCGTCTTTGATGGCAAGTCGCTCGCGGGCTGGGAGGGGAACGCGGCCATCTGGAGCGTGAAGGACGGCACCATCGCGGGCGGGTCCCTCACGGAGACGGTGCAGCGAAATGAGTTCCTCGCGACGGAGAAGAGCTATGCGGACTTTGAACTGCGGGCGAAGATTAAAATCACGGGCGCGGGCGGATTCATCAATTCGGGTATTCAGATCCGCAGCCAGCGGGTGCCGAATGACTCTGAGATGAGCGGCTACCAGTGCGACGCCGGCGAAGGCTGGTGGGGGAAGATTTATGATGAGAGCCGGCGGAATAAGGTCATCGCGAATCCCGCGGACGAGAAGGCACTGAATGCGGTGATCAAACCAAACGACTGGAATGACTACGTGATCCGTGCGGAGGGCACGCGCATTCGCATCTGGATCAACGGCGTGCCAGGGAGCGACTACTTTGAGGCGGACCCGAAGATTCCGCTGGAGGGGAAAATCGGCCTGCAAGTGCATGGCGGCGGGAAGGCGCTGATTCAGTTCAAGGACGTGACGATTGAAGAGTTGCCGCAAAAGCCGCGTCCGATGGGCGCGCCGGAGCCGAAGAAGGCGGAGAAGCCGTCTCCGGTATCGCCGGAGGAGCAGAGGGCTTCGTTCACGCTGCCGCCGGGTTTCGAGATGGAACTGGTCGTCGCCGAAGATGAGGCGAATGGCTTCGGGAAATTCATCGCGGCCTACTTCGACCAAAAGGGCCGGCTGTGGACGATGACGGCGCTGGAGTACCCGGTGGATGCGAATGAGAATCCCGCCGCGGCAGACGCGCTCTACGCCAGCAAGGCGAAGGACAAGATTCTGGTCTATGACATCGTGGACCGCGGCACGAATGGCGGCGCGCCGAAGTTTGCGAAGGAGCCGACGGTCTTCGCCGACGGACTGGCGATTCCGCTGGGCATCCTGCCTTACAAGGACGGCTGCTATGTGCAGCACGGTCACGACATCGCCCTGCTCCGCGACACCGACGGCGACGGCAAAGCGGACAAGCGCGACGTGGTCCTGACAGGATTCGGCGTGCAGGACTCGCACCTGTTTCCGCACCAGTTCACGCGCGCGCCGGGCGGCTGGATCTGGATGGCGCAGGGGGCGTTCAATTACGGCAAGGTCCGGGGAACGGACGGCAAGGAAGTGCAGTTCGACCAGACGCGCATGGCGCGCTTTCGCCCTGATGGATCGGAGTTCGAGATCACCAGCAACGGCCCGTGCAACATCTGGGGGCTCGTGATGAACGGCGAAGGTGAGACCTTCATACAGGAGGCGAATGACTTCGGCTATCCGGTCATGCCGTTCCATGAATACGCAAACTATCCGGGCTGCTCGAATGGTCAGTGGAAAAGCTACGCGCCGGAGTTTCCCGGCACCGCGGAGTTCCGCATGGGCGGCACGGGCCTGAGCGGTCTTGCGCTCACGGATGCCAGCGGCGCCTATCCGCCGGAGTGGAGCGATGTCATGCTGGTGGCGAACCCGATCACGCGGAAGATCCAGGCGATCAAGATGCACCGCAGCAAGGACACGGGCGCCGGCTGGAATCTGGAGCTGCTCCCTGACTTCGTGCAGACCAGCGACGAGTGGTTCCGCCCCGTGGCCATGACGCTGGGCCCGGACGGCTGCGTCTACATCGTGGACTGGTACAACAAGATCATCAGCCACAACGAAGTCCCGCGAAATCACCCGGAGCGCGACAAGAAGCGCGGCCGCATCTGGCGCATCAAGCACAAGGACCAGAAGTGCTTCCCCGTGCCGGACTTCACGAAGCTGCCGGACAAGGAGATCGTCGGAAAGCTCGGCAGCGCCTCGTTGGCACAGAGTCATCTGGCGTGGCAGACGCTGAGTGATAAGGAGAAGCTTGAAGATGCGACAGTGGCAGCATTGAAGGATATGGTGGTGGCCGCTGGCGGGAACTCTCCGTATCCCTTCGCTCGTTCCGTCCAGGCTCACTGGGTGCTGCAGGAGATTCAGAACCGCGGTGATTTGCCGGCTGAAACATCGAAGTCGCCGAGCAGCGCGCTGCGCCGCGAAGCGGTGGCCGGCAGTTTGATAGCCGCGGTGGCGCAGAAGAATGATCCGGACCCGCTGGTGCGCCAGGCGCGGATACAAACCATGGGCCTCGCCATCTCCGAGTGCGGTGCCAAAGCCGCGCCGGATTTGATGGCTGCCATGCTTGAAGCCGCGCCGGCAGCACTGCCCCAGCCTGTGGCTCCATCCTCACAAAACGGGAAGCCGATCAAAGTGGGCGAGGCTTATGTTCGCGAGTATGAGCGCTATCTCGTGCGCCTGTTCCTGGAGCGTGCGCCGCAGGCGGTCGCGGGCTACCTTGACTCCTCTGAGGCTGGGAAGCTGTCGCCGGATCAACTGATGCTCGCCGCGCTATCCCTGCCGTCGAAGGAGTCCGCTCCACGTGTGGCGAAGCTCATCGCCAAACTCGACCGCGCCCCCAGCGATGAAGAACTGCTTCGCCTCGCGGAAGCACCCGAGGCTCCGGAAGTGAAGGCGGCGCTGGCGGCATTAATCGCGAAACCGGAGTCGCTGCAGTCCCTGCTGAAGCAGCGGGCGCGGTTCGATGCGCGGGTGCTGGCGCCGCTGGTGGAAGGCAAGGCGAAGGAGATGCTGGCGGCGGACACGGCGATGGCACTGGAGGTGATCCGGGCGTTCAAGCTGACGGCGCTGGAGCGCGAAGTGGCACTTCGCCTCAGCAGTTCAGGTGAGGGCGAAGTGCAACTTCGCGGTCCGTTGCTGCGCACATTGCGGGAGCTTGGCTCGAAGGACGCCGGGGTTTTCCTGCCGTATGTGAAGTCCACGGACGCCGCGACGCGCGAGGAGGCGCTGGCCTGCCTCGCCGCAGTGCCTGACAAACTCATCCCGCTCTGGGCCGACCTCACGCCGGCGCAACGCAGCCGTTCGCTCGATACCATGAGCAGCACGAAGCCCGGCGCGGCGGCGGTCGTCGCGGCGGTGAATGGCAGCACGATTCCCAAGGACGAACTCGACGGCCCGGTGCTTGAGAAGCTGGCGGCCGTGCTCGGCGAGAACGACCCCGCTTTGAAATCGCTGCTGGAGAAAATGGGCAGCGCGTTCCGCCCGGTGCTGGCGCTGGACGGCAAGAACGACGCATGGGTAAAGGACGAGATCAATCTCAGCGGGGCCTTCACCGTGGAGACGTGGGTGAAACTCGCGCCGGGCATCGGCAACGACGACAGCATCCTCGGCTGGCCGAATGCGGCGGACTTCAACTTCTTCGGCACCCAGTTCCGCGTCTGGATCGCCGGCCCGCATGATGTCATCACCGCGAAGAAGCCCGTGGTCCCTGACATGTGGACGCATGTGGCCGTGACGCGCGATGCCGCCGGGCATTTCAAGATTTACCTCAACGGCGAGCTGGATCAGGCGGATGGGAAGCCCGAACCGAAGGACCTCAAGGGCCTGCGCATCGGTCAGAGCAACGTACCGCAGGGCACCGGCGCAGCGCTGGCGGAATACCGCGTCTGGAATGTCTGCCGCACGCCAGAAAAAATCCGCGCCAGCTTCAACCGCACCTTCGCCGGCGAGAAACCCGCAGGCCTTGCGCTCCAGCTCAATGGCGACAACTGGGGCAGCCTGAACGGCTCCGCAAAGGTTGTAAAGACCACCGACTATCCGGCCGTCCTCAGCGACGAACAGGCGAAGGCGATGGACACGAAGTATGCCAAATTCCACGCCCTGGCCACCAAGCCCGGCAACAAGGAGAACGGCAAGGCGCTCGCCGCGATTTGCATGGGCTGTCACATTGTGAACGGCACCGGCGGCCAGATCGGGCCGAACCTCAGCGGGGCCGGCGCCATGGGAGTGGACGGCGTGCTGCGCAATCTCCTCGACCCGAATGCGGCCATGGAGCCCGGCTACCGCGTCTATCGTCTCGAAATGAACGACGGCTCGCTCAAGGAAGGCTTCCTCGTCAGCGAGGACGATAAAGCCATCGTCTTCCGCGCCGTCGGCCTGCCTGACGAACGCATTGCGAAAGATCAGTTCCGCAGCGGCAAATATCTGAAGCGCTCCCTCATGCCGGAAGGCCTCCTTGATGGCTTCAGCGAAGAACAAATCAGTGACCTGTTCAGCTATCTCATGACGCTGAAATAAGCGGACGGATCCCGTTGCCGCAGTGTCCGCTACGCGCGGGCACTGCCGGGCGACACCGCATCCAGCACCCGCCGGAGGATGACGAGTGCGGTGTCCACTTCGGCATCGCTCACATTGAGTGGCGGCAGCCAGCGGACCACCGCGGGCCCCGCCGCGACTGTGAGGAGGCCTGCAGTCATGAGATCCTTGACGATGAACATGCTGCCGAAGCCGCTGTCCGCCGACCACTTTCCGGTGGCCTGCAGCGCATCCAGATTCAGTTCAAAGCCGATGAGCAAACCGAGCCCGCGGGCGGTGGTCAGCAGCGGATGCTGCCAGGCATTGACGGTATCGACAATACGGCGTCCGGTGCTGGCGGAGTGCTCGCAGAGCGACTTGGTCTGAATTTCCCGCAGCACGGCGAGCGCGACCGCGCAACCCAGTGGATTGCCGCCGTAGGTGGTTCCGTGAGAGCCCGGGCCGAGCACATCGCAAAGTGCGGGGCCCTCGCCCGGCAGGATGGGGCGGTCCGCGATCCAGAATGCGGCGAACGGAAAGCCGCCGGCGATGCCCTTCGCCCAGCTCACGCCATCCGGCACGACATCCGGAGCGATGGGATCCCAGCCGCGCCAGTGACCGGTGCGGCCCATGCCGCTCTGCACTTCATCAAAGAGCAGCAGGGCATTCCGCTCGCGGCAAAGGCGCTGACAGGCCCGGAGGAATTCCGGCGTGGCAATGTTGACGCCGCCCTCGCCCTGCACCGGCTCGAGAAGAATGGCGACCGTGTCCGCATTCACCGCCGCTTCGAGGGCCGCGATGTCATTGAACGGCAGGTGGGTGAAACCGGTGAGCAGCGGCTCGAATCCATGCTTCACTTTCTCCTGCGCCGTCGCCGAGATGCCGCCAAAGGTGCGGCCATGGAAGCTGTTGTGGAAGGTGATGATGCCGGCGCGCGGCGTGCCGTCGGCTTTGGGCGTGAGGTGGCCGAACTTCCGTGCGAGCTTGAGCAGTCCTTCATTGGCTTCTGCGCCGCTGTTGCAGAAGAGATTCTTCCCCGGGTGCTGCATAACGGTTTCCGTGAGAAACTGTCCGAGTTCCCCCTGACCGCGGATTTGATACCAGTTGGAGCAGTGGATGAGGGTCTGAGACTGCGTGCTGAGGGCCTCCTGCATCACCGGAGGGCAGTGTCCTAGTGAGCACACCGCCACACCGCCGCCAAAGTCGAGGTATTCACGGCCGGCTTCATCGTAGAGCCAGCTGCCGGAGCCGCGCACCGGCGCCAGCGCGAGGCGGCCGTAGTTCGGCACGGTGTACTTGGTGAGCAGTTCCTGGGTGGAAAGCACCGGGGCTTTGGCAACAGCCGGAATGGGATCGTTCATGGAAAAGGAAGTGTCAGGAGATTACGGCACGATCTCCGTGCCGATGCCGCTTTCGGTGAAGATTTCGAGCAGCAGGGAATGGGGAATGCGGCCGTCGATCATGTGGACTTTCTGGACGCCCGCATCGAGCGCAGACAGGGCGGAGCGGACTTTGGGAATCATGCCGCCGGTAATGACACGTTCGTTGACGAGTTTCTCCACGCCCGCACGGTCGAGCGAAGGAATAAGCGACGAAGCATCCGCCGGATCGCGCATGACACCAAGGACGTCGGAGATGTAAACGAACTTGGCCGCCTTGAGCCGCCCGGCGAGAGAAGCCGCCGCGATATCGGCATTCACATTCAGCGCCGCACCCGTGCCTTCCTCACTGGCCACGGGCGAGATCACCGGAACCGTCTCCGCCGCTACGGCCGCGAGCACCGCATCGGGCCGGAAGTCGTGCACGGTGCCCACAAACCCCAGGTCCACTGGAGCGCCATCGTCGCCTTTCACGGGAGGATTCTTTTTTCCGATGAACACATCTTTGCCGTGAATGCCCACGGCACGGCCGCCGAAGCGGTTGATCGTGTCCACGAGATCGCGGTTCACGACATCGAAGAGCACGCGCTCCACGATACCGATCGTCTTCTCATCAGTCACTCGCAGGCCGCCGACAAACTTCGCCTCCAGGCCCGCCTCCGTCATGGCTTTGCTGATGGCTTTGCCACCGCCGTGCACGACAACGGGATTAATCCCGGCGAGTTCCATGAAGACGATATCGCGCAGCAGGCCCTGCACGAGTTCCGGGTCATCCATGGCACTGCCGCCGAATTTGATGAGAAATGTCTGACCGCGAAAACGCTGGAGATAGGGCAGGGCTTCGATGAGCACCGCCGCTTTCGCGATCTGGGAGGAGAATGTCTGGAGAATGGCCTCGTTCATGGCAAGGGGCGGCCTATAGCACACCTGCGGAAAATTGCGGCGGAAAAATCACCCCCGCAGCCCGCGCACTCTCTGCGGCAGGATTTTCCCTTTACCATTCCCGCAGCCGCGCTTATGGGTGCCCGCCCGAAAGGCACACGGAAGAGTGGCTGAGTGGTTGAAGGCACCTGACTCGAAATCAGACGTAGGGGCAACTCTACCGTGGGTTCGAATCCCACCTCTTCCGCCATTTCATCCCTGCGGGAAATCCGCAGATGCGATTTTCCACTGACTCCGCACTGAGGTCATGCGCGCGCTTCTAACTCTGCTTTGGTTCACGGCCGTCACGGCACTGGCCTCCGGTCCGCCGGATTTTTCCGCCTACCCGGCTCCGCTGCGGACGGTGAAGGACTCCCCGGCACTCCGCATTCCCCGCAGCATCCACTGGAAGCTCGCGCAGGATCTGCGGCAGAATGCCAAAGCGCCGCCCAACTTCGCCGGCAAATACACGCTCGTGGAGTGCCACTCCGGCACGGGATATCAGGAGCTTGCGCTCATCGACCGCGTGACCGGGAAAATTCACACCGGGCTGGACTGCACCCTGAACGCGCCCCCGGACTACAAGGGGCGCCTTGGCTTTCACTACCGCCGTGACAGCAGCCTCGTGAAGGTTTACAAGGCCGACAAGTTCGCCTGGCCGTTGACGGTGGAGTCGTGGCACTGGGACGGCAGCCGCTTCAGGCTGGTGCACACGGAAGTGCTCCGCAGGCCGGAGAAATCCGCGACGGACAAAGACTAGACGCTGCGCTCGCCGAGAATGCGCAGGCTCTTTGGCACCTTGACGCGCCGCAGGTTGAACTGCGTGATGGCCTTCTCCCGCACGCACTGCATGGCATCCTCGATGCTGTCGGTGACGCGCAGCAGATCCAGATCGCCGGGACTGATCAGGCCTTCATCGCGCATTTTGATGAGCGCACTCACTATCGGCTGCCAATAGGCAGTGCCCATGAGGATGACGGGAAATTCCTTGATCTTGCCGGTCTGAATAAGCGTGAGCGCCTCAAAGAGCTCATCCATCGTGCCCAGCCCGCCGGGCATGACGATGAAAGCGTAGCTGTATTTGATGAGCAGCGTCTTGCGGGTGAAGAAGAACTCCATGTCCACGCAGGCGTCGAGATAGTCGTTGGGCTTTTGTTCGAACGGCAGAATGATATTGATGCCCACGCTGCGCCCGCCGGCTTCTTTGGCGCCGCGGCTGGCGGCCTCCATGAGCCCGGGGCCGCCGCCGGTCATCACAGTGAATCCGAGGTCCGCCACGGCCGCGCCGGCCTTGCGGGTCATCTCGTAGTAGGGATGCCCCTCCTTGATGCGGGCGGAACCGAAGATCGTGACACATGGACCGGCGAAGTGAAACTTGCGCAACCCTCGGAGGAAATCGCGCATGATGGCAATGAGCGTCTTGAGTTCCTGCCAGCGGCTGCGCGGCCCGCCGATGAAGGAACGGTCGGCGAACTCGACAAGGTAGCGCTCATCCTCGCGCAGGTCATCGGGACTAACCGGGCGGGTGGCTGGCAGAGCAGGGTTGGGTGCGGTCATGCGGAAAAAGGTGAAGGAAAAGCGAGGGTGGATGCCGGACGATACGCCGGCGGAGACAAATCAGCGCAGAACGCCCGCATCTTCAATGACCCAAACAATGAAGCGGCGGCCGCGGCGGTTTTCTTCCGGGCGCGCTTTCAACCACTGCTCCGCAGCCGCGCTGCCGTCCCCTGGCACGGTAAACACATCCAGTGGCAGGCTGAGATGCCACGCCAGGTGCTGAGCGAATCCGGCACTGCCCATCTGGCCGGCTGGAGCGCTGGAAGGCAGGTGCCCGAGCGCCGGATCGTCAAAAAGCCGCACCGCATCGCCTCCAAGGAGCACCACCGGCGAGGCAGGGTCCGGGGCGATGGGCGATTTGTCCGCCGGTTTCACCAGCCGGATCACTGGCCATGAGCGCGCAGGATAGCGCTGCTGCACATGGCTGTGTCCGAGCCGGGCGACGAGATCATCCATGACCGCGGCGGATTTGTCAGGCTGGACAGCAGCCAGAGCCGGCTGCAGCGGAAGTGCGGCATACCCGGCTTCCTGCTGAAGACGCTCCGCTGCCACAAAGGCCGCCTGCGCCATACCGCGGGGCGACCAGTGATTGCCCTGGGGAACAAATACCGGCCCCTCAGACGCATCGCCGGACTTCATGCCATGCAGCACCGGGCCGAGATCAAGCACGACGGCGCCCGCGGCAGTGATTTGCTGAAGGGCCGCTTCGATGCCCTCTACGCGACGCAGCCCGGAACCGGAAGCTGCATCCAGTTTGTCAGGATAGACGGCGGCCTTGGACGGCACACTGAGGATGAGGAGGGTGGCCCCGCCGGACTTCAGCTGTGCTACCGCGGCTTTCCAGTCACGCGGCGCGGCGGCGGCGCTGTCCCGGGGAAAGAGCCAGCCGTCCTCGCCGACGATGACGGCGGCATTGCCACGCCCCAGGAGCCCGGAGACCGCATACCGCAGCGGTTTCACGAAATAAACAGCCGCACTCAGCAACAGCAGCACCACTCCCGCGGCGACGGCCAGCCGTGGCCAGCGGCGCGCGGGCCGCGAAGCCACGGGCTTCATCTCCGGCCCGGTCACTGGCTCCGGAAGCAGCTCAATCGAAGGAGGAGCAGAGGCTTCCACAACAGGCGGGGCCGCGATGGCAGCAGGCGGGGCGGGCATTGGCGCCGGAGCGCTGGCCAGCCTCGAAACTTCCCCTGGCGGCGCGGCGTCCACGGGCACGTCTGCGGCAGAACCCTCCACAGGCGCGGCTGTGGAGGGTGCCAGCAGCGGTGCCAGGGATTCCGTCGCGGCACCCGGAGCCACGGGGGTGCGTCCCGCTTTCCAGGCAATGACTTTCTCCCGCAGGAGCAGCCAGCCGGCGCGGGCTTTCAGCCACAGCCAGAAGGCCCCGGTGCCAGCCAGAACCGCGAGGGCAATGCCAATGGCGACCGCCACGCCGAAGGCTTCGCGAAGCCAGGGGATGAGACGGTCAACCGGCGGCGGGCCGGACAACTGAAATTCAGGCGGCGGCTCCTTGGCGGCCGTCACTGCATTCCAGCCGGTAACCCGGCGGAACCATGCAGTGATCTTATCGACGGGGGGAGGACCCGGCTGTGGAGCCGAGGGCGGCGTATCCGGAGCCGGCGCCCCCGTCAGCCCGGTAATGCGCCGGAGCCGGTCAAGCAGCGATTCAGCCGCAGCCGGCGGTGGGGTGGGTGCATCGGGAGGAGGAACAGGAGACTCGGACATGCAGCGAAGGAATCAGGCAAACACAGGCTTGCGGGAAACGGTCACAAACGGCGCGGAGAGATAGAGCGGCTCCACCGGCTGTGCCGCGAGCGCTTCCACCGTGGACTCCGAAAGCCCCGCAGCGGCAGCCGCGAGGAGTTCCGCCCGGGGAAAGGTCACCGTCGCGTGGCACCATTCAGGCACTGCGGGATCCATGGTGAACACCTGACCGCTCCACAGGGAGGCACGGGCCGCCGACTCCTCCGCAGTGCCCGCTACCGGGGGCTGCGTGACGCGGCCGCTTTCCACCTCCGCCCACCACCAACTGCCCCGGCGTGCATCTCCGCAAACGGCAAAGCGGTCCAGCCCCACGGCATGAGTCAGCGCCAGCAGGGACGGCAAACCGATGAGCGGAGCCCGCCGGGCGAGCGCGAGGCCCGTGGCTGCGGCAATGCCGACGCGCACTCCGGTGTAGCTGCCGGGACCGGTGCCGGTGACAATCATTTCCAGATCACCGGCACGGGCGAGAAGGCGGCCGAGCGGCGCAAAGAGCACGGCATTGTGGGCACGCTCGGACTGGAATTCCTCCACGTCGAGGAGCCGGCCGTCACGCCAGAGGGCCGCGCTGCCGCGGGCGGTGGAGGTTTCGAGTGCGAGAATGTCCATGCAAATGAGTGGACGCTATACGCGCCTGCGGGACCGACGTTTCAAGCCGATAACACAATGCGCGCGCGGCACTCAGCGCAGCGTGACCTTCCAGCGCCAGTAGCGCCGGGCGGGGCTGGCGGCAGCGGCCCAGGACACGAGGTCGTGGGAGCTTTGATACTCGACGATAGCGAAGTCGGCGTTGGGCAGCGGAGTGGCTTTGAGCGGGTCGAGTGCCCCGTTAGGCGTTTGGAAGTCGGTGGGGGCATTCCACACGGTGTCGCTGGTGCCGAATGCGTATTCGATGAGGGCGCTGTGACCGTCGTTGTCGGCATCGGCGAGCGGATCGCCGGTGAAGACGAGGGCATCGCTGCCACCGGGGTTGCCACCGGCAGCGGTGCTTTCACGCCAGGTGTAGTCCGCGGGCGGCAGGGTGGAGCCGATCACACGCACCAGACTGCGGCCCTGACCGTCGGTGGATGGAATGTCGTCGTTGTAGGTAACGCTGAAGACATCGCTGAGACCATCGGCGGCAAGCAGCGTGAGGGTTTCCCCGCTGTTGCTGAGATTGGAGGGTGTGTAGGCATTCGGCGCCAGACTGCTGAGCGGCACCGCAGGATAACGCGCCGTGAAGGCGGTGCGGTTTTCCACAAGAAGGAGGCGGGCTCCAGGAGCGAGTGTGGTGCCCTCGGGGAAGGTGTAGGTGACGCCCGCAGTGAAGGTGCAGTTGCCCAGATTGACGGTGAAGGCGCTGATGTTCATCAACTCCATGTATTCCTCGCCGGCGGTGGCCGGGTTGTAGTTCAGCTCCGTCAGGATGATATTGGCCGAAGAGGCCGGCACCACACCGCCGGCACCGGTGACGGTGATGCTGTCGGTGCCGATGATCGCGCCAGAGCGGTCACGGGCTTCGAGATTGAAGACATTCGCGCCGTTCACCACCGGAAGACTGAGGCTCCATGAGTCCTGATCTGTCCATGTCAGGGCGAGCGGTTCGCCGCCCGCGAGGTTGATGGTCGCCACATTCACCCAGCCATCGCCGGCGAGCGTGGTAGTGCTGTTGGCTTCCGTGTAGTTCGAGCCGCCGCTGGTGGTGATCTGGAAGGTCACGACAGGCACCGCGGCGGTGATCTGACCGCGGATGTAGGCCTCGCGCTGCGTCACAAAGGGCATGAAGTTCGCGCGGTAGTCTTCATTCACGAAGAGCGAGTAGTGATCCATCCAGCGGCCGAGGTAGGCCGGGTTGAATCCGGTGTCCACCATGTGGAGCAGATGGCCGTAGTAGGAGCGGCGGTTGGCATCATCGGCGCTCGTGCCCGCCACACTGGTGATGAGTTTGCCGAGTTCCACATTGGCCACCACACTGGCGGTAGCTCCACTGCTGGCGGTGAAGTCCATGTCCCATGGGATGTAGAGGAGCTTCCCGTCGGCCTTCATGTAGTAGAGGCAGTTGTGCTGCGAACCGTAGGCGTAGTTGTCGCCCGCGGCCCATGCGACGGGCCCGGTGAAGGACCGCAGCCAGCCATCGGTATCGAGCAGCGGCGCTGTCTGCGTGTGGAAGGTGAGTCCGCTCTGCCCCAATGCGGTGAGCGCCGTCATGAGGCCGGCGTAGTCATCGCGGGTGCGGTTGTTTTTGATGAGCCAGTACCAGCGGTATTCCTCTTTGCTCAGGCCGGGATTGAGCTTGCGGACACTCACACCGGATGGGCCGGGGCTGTCCTGCGTGAGCTTGAAGCCCTCCAGCGTGCCGTTGTCCGTGGAGGTGGCCACAGCGCCGCTGTAGAGCGGATAGAGCAGCTCGTATTCAAAGAGCGTGCCGTCGCTGCCGCTGTCCCACTGACCGTCGAGGAAGTTGTCGCTGTCGATCTTCGTGTGGATGCAAATAGCCGGGCCGGTATGCACCGCCTGCGGAGCAATGACGCGGATGAGATCGTCCTCTGTCGCCGGAATGCCCCCGGCGCGGTTCATGGAGCGCTTCACGAGGATTTCCTTCTGGCTGTACTGATCCCCTGCCCCGCTGCGGTCGATGCTGATTTCGCCATGCGTGCCGAGGAAGAGATTGTCCGGCGGGAAGTTGAGCTGGAAGCCGGCGCGCACCGTCTTGGCGCGGCCGTGTTCAGAGCCTTTAAGCCGCACGCCGCAGAGGTAATAAACCTCGCGCTCGTCGTAGATGACCGTGCAGGGCATGAGGTCGTTGCTCATCACGTTGTTGAGCGCGTGGAGCAGATTGGAATCGCTGGCGGGCATCACGATGCGCACATTGTGCGGCCGCACGCCACCGGGACGCACGAGCTGCGCCTGACCGTCGAACCACGGAATCATCGCGCGCCCGGCGAGGCCATTGGCCGGCCACTGGGTCGTGTGACCGGAGAGATTCGACGCGGCGACGCGGAAGTTCACTTTCGCCGAGGCCGCCTGACCGGGAATGGTGCCCGTCCACACGCCATTCGCGAATGTCATGGCCACACTCTGCTCCGCGGCTTCGTTCACGGAATAGAAGAGCGTCGCGGTGCCCGTGCCGCTGGGGTCTTCCAGCCTGGCTGTCACCGTGGCCGCCTGCGCGGCGGCGGGCACTGCGGGCGAGTGGCTCACACTGCCCAGCGTGAGTGTCGCGGTGGCGCTGTAGGTTGCATTTTGCGCGCCGGGCGTGCCGCCGGTTACGGGGCGGTTCAGTATCGTGGTGACCGCGCCGCGGTTGAAGTAGAGGTGCGAATTGAGCGCGTTGTCCCCCTTCCACCAGCGGGCACGGAACGAGATACGATAGTTCAGCCCGGGATTGAGAGCACCGGCACCCAGCAGGGTCGCGCCATTCTTGAGCGTGGTCTCTGCATGGTTCGACATGTGATCAATGCTGCCGTTGTGCACAAGCTTGAGCACTTTGTTTCCGGGGCTTTCGGGGTCATCCACCACGACACTGCGGCGCGTGTTGCCGGTGAAGCGCCAGGTGTTCGCATTGCCCGCGCTGAAACCGCCGTTCTGTATCAGCTCAATGTTCGTGCCCGCCGGATCCTGACGCACACTGATGTCATCAATGAGCACTTCACCGTCATTGATGAGGCCGAGAATGAGTTCGCTGTAGTAGGTCGGATTCGTTTCAAAGACCGTCCCGGCGAAGGTGTAGTCCACATTCTGCCATGTGCCGCGGCTGGTTTCGTCGCTGGCGGCCCAGGCAGCTCCGTTGGCATTGTCAGCAAAGGGATTGCGCAACTCGATGGTGGAGGCACTGCGCGAGGTGAAGTTCGGCCACGAACCGCCTTCGGCGTAGCGCACTTCATCCGCGAGATTGCCATTTGCGTCACGCAGGCGAATTCGTTCGCCCGCGCCGCTGAGGCTGCCATTCATCGGGCCATAGACGGCAGGCAAGCCGGGGTGCAGTGCATTGAAGGCAGCGACATCCCAGACCACGAGCGCATAGCCGCCCGCCGGGATCGGAGGAGTGCCGGCGGGGAATGTAACGCTGGTGCCGTCTGTGAATTGCCAGCCGCTCACATCCACCGGCGAGGCGCTGCGGTTGTGCAGCTCAATCCACTCCTCCGCGGAAGTGCCCGGCGCGCCATACATGATTTCATTGATCACGATGGCGTCGTTCAGCGAGAAGCTGTTCGCCGATCCGAAGGAAGCCGCGGAGGGATAACCCCAGAGCCCGTCCGGCGTCAGGCCGCGCAGCCGTCCCGTAACCGTGCGGCCGTCGAAATACTGATCGCCCTGGGTGAGGAACACTCGGGCGCCATCCAGTGGCCGCCAGCCGGCTGTCGTTTCATCAATCACCAGATACGCTCCGGCGGCGAGCGTGCCGCTGAGGGCGAATGTCTGGCCATTCGAGTCACTCAGCGTGAATCCCGCGAGGCTTAGCAAAGACGAGGAAGAATTGCGCAGTTCCACGCGGAAGGTCGCGTCGGTCGCGGCACTGATTTCGGTGAAGCGCAGCACCGGATTGTCGCGGGCGGCCGCAGGCAGTGTGGCGGCTTCCAGTTGCGCGCCGAAGAGCATGTCCGGGCTCGCGGCGCTGTCCTGATGCACCTCGGCGGCGAGCACATTCGTGCCGCCAACCAGCAGTCCGGCAGGCACCGTGACCGGGTTTTTGGGGAAGAAAGGATCGGCCACCGCCGCCGTGGCAAAGGTGCTGTGCGTCTGGCCGGCGGCGATGTTGCTGCGGTGAATTTCGGTGCCGTTCAGATAATAGACCGCTGCGTCGTCGTGAATGGGCCAGAGCGTGAGGGTAGCGGCACCAGGGTCGCCGGAGAACGTGAAGGTGTTGCGGAAGTAGTGCGTCGTCGCCTGATTCACCGACGTCTGCAGCGGCTGGGCTGTTGCGGTGGTCACGCTCGCATTGTCAAAGACCGCCGTCACCGTATCCGCCGCCTGACGGGCCTGACCGGTGATAATCACTTTGAACGTGGAGGGCCAGTTGCTCACGGTGTGCGTAGCCGCGAGTGTCGTGTCGCGCCAGATTTGGATGGTGCCCTGCCCCGGATAGCCGCCCGGCACCCACACCAGCTTCATGCGCGCCAGACCAGTGGCGGCGTCGGCAAAGTCGAGTGTGCCGAGGTTGTTGCCACCACCGGTGGGATTGAGCGTGCCGGTGCCGCCGAGGTCGTTGGCATTCCACGTCCAGCCATTCTCGCCAATGTTCTGGCTGAAGTGCAGATAGTGATTGGCACCGGCCCACAGCCAGAGGCTGGAACGGTAGGCAGTGCCCGTGCCTGCGAGTGAAACGCGGTCCACTTCCGCCGTCACCGTGCTGCGGCTGGAGAACGACTGCACACTGCGCAGCGACTTCCCGGCCCAGTAGCTGAAACTCGTCGTGCCGCTAAGCGTGATCTGATCATTCTGCGCCGCGGTGAGTCCGCCAGGCGTCGTCGTCTCGAGCCCCTGATCAATGACTTCCCATTTGCCGGTGTCGATCGCGGTGCCGGTAAAGTCATCCGTGAGCGGCGTGGCCGTCGTCACAGGAAACTGCACGCTGGCCGGGACCGGATAGGGGCCGTTGTCGATCAGTGTGACATTCGTTGGCAATGTCGCGGGATTGTAAGTATTCGCCGCGAGCGCCGCGACAGAAGCCGCGGGCAGCGCTTTGTTCCAGATGGCCACATCATCGAGGAACCCGCTCCAGCTTTCGTTCACGCCGTTCCCGCCCATGAAGAGCGGCTGCGCGTTATTCGGGGCAGCGCTCACGGTCACGGTGCCGCTGACCGCGCCGTTGCGGTAGCAGGTCAGCACCGCGCCCTGCTTCACGACGGTGTGATGAATCCACGACCCGGCCGGAATGTCAGCGTAATCAATGTTCTGTCCGCCTCCATTCACGTGCCACTCAAACTGGGCGTTCGTAAACTTGATGAACTCGCGCGGGTTGAAGTCTGTCGTGCCGGAATTCGCATAACGGTTTCCGAGGATGACGTCGTTGGAAACCGCCTCGGCGGTGCGCGCCCAGAACGCCCATGAGTAGTCGTTCGTCAGATTTAGCAGCGGCTGATTTCCCGCCGAGACCCAGCTGCCGGTAACGTTCGCATTCGCCGCCGTCATGTTGACGCGGAGTACCTTACTGCGCGGCGCAGTGTCGGTGGTGAAGGCAATGTTCGTGCCCACCGTGCCGTTGAGCGTCCCCACGGTCCCGCCTCCCACACTGTTCGCCGCCGTGGCGCTGCCCACGGTGTCATCCATGGCCCAATAGCTGATCAGTCCCGCACCGGGGCCGCTCAGCACCGAGGTCGCCGCCACGGGATCGGCGATCTTCGCGGTGCCATTATAAAAAAGCGCGCGGCCCGTGCTCCAGGCGCTGTCGTCGAATCCGCGCGCCTGCCAGCCTGCGGGCGCCGGGGTGTTGGAATCGTTGTATTTCCAGTTCACGGCATCAATGGCCACCGGCTTCGAGACCGTGGCGGTGGAGTCCGCATCGAGGAAGTTGGAGGAACCCGGCGTGCCGCCGGTCTGATTGCTCGCCGCCCACGCTGCGGGGCCGCTGTCGGCGGAAGTTTGATCCCGGCGCGCCAGCGTCACTCCACCGCCATCCGGCCCCACCGGCCAGTCGCCATCGTCCGCGTAGTTGATGCTGTCGATCACCCGCTCGCTGTTATTCACGAGCCGCACTTCCTCGCCTGCATTGCTCAGCGAGCCCGTCCACGGCCCCAGCGCTGAAACGCCCGGAATTACCGCCGGATTTTTCGCCACGACAATGAACCCGCGCCCCGGGATCACCGTGCCTACTGGAAACGTGTAATTCACCCCGCCCTCCAGCTGCCAGCCGGAAATGTCCACGTCCACCCCGTGGAGGCAGCGGATTTCGATCCACTCACTCTGCGCCACCTCATTCTCCGGATGGTAGTGCATTTCATTGATGACGACGGCGCTGTCCTGCGCGGCGGCGGGCAAAGCCGTACACAGAAGCCCCAAAAGGAGACCGGATGCAAATTTCATGCGGGAGTGGAGATGGGACAATGTGGAGGGGGGGACCAATCACTTCCGGGCCGAAGTGCGCCGGACAGATTACCGGTTTTTACCAGAAACCGCCTGCTTAAGACAAGCCGCGTTTCGGAAATTGTCAGCGACTACCCTGCCGCGCGCCCCCTGCTTCCGGCCCTTGCATTCCCGTGACAGGCACCTATGAAAGCCGCCCGCTTTTGCCGGACCCGGCGTCAGCCCCCCCCCCATTTTAACTCCACCCCCCTTCCACTTTATGGCCACGGAAACCACCCTCATCCTCTTCAAGCCCGACTGCGTCACCAAGCGTCTCAGCGGCGAAGTCCTCAAGCGATTCGAAGCCGAAGGCTTCAGCGTGCGCGGCCTCAAAATGATGCACCTCAGCGACGCCATCCTGCGCGAACATTACGCCCACGTCGCCGACAAGCCGTTCTTCCCCGAGATCGTGAAATTCATGCAGAGCAGCCCCGTCGTCGCCCTCGCCCTCAGCGGAGACAACGTCATCGCCCGCGTCCGCGACCTCCTCGGCCCCACGGATTCCACCGCCGCCCCGAAGGGCACCATCCGCGGTGATTTCGGTGAAAACAAGATGGTCAACGTGTGCCACGCATCCGACGCTCCGGAGTCCGCCGCGGCGGAGCTGAAGCGCTTCTTTGGCGAAGACGAGCTGTTCTAAGCGCCCTGCACCTCATTCAATTCAGGCGCGTCCTCCCACCGGGGACGCGCCTTTTTCGTTTTAATCCCGGCGCCGCAGCAGCCGGAGGAGTTCTTTGCCCTCGCGGCCGGGGTAGGCCACGGTCGGCACGCGGGAGGTCACGAGTTCAAACGCCCCGCTGAACTGCGCGTCGAGGGCCGGCACCTCGGAACGGAACGGCGGCCCCTGATTCGGGTCCTCGCCTTCGTCCCACGGCTCCAGATAAAACACGGCGAGCAAATGCCCCCCGGGCTTCAAAGCGGAAGCCACCGCCTGCACATAATCCGGCCGCAGGGCGGGGTTGATGGCGCAGAAGCAGGTGTGCTCGAAGACCCAGTCGAACTGCCCGCGCAGCGCCCCGGCCCCGAGGGCAAAGAGGTCGCCCGTGATCAGTTCCACATTCTCCAGCCCGGCCGTCTTTTCCTGCGCCGCCGCGATGGCCCCGGGCGCAATGTCGAGCCCGGTGATGTGCGCGGCACCACTTTGCGCCAGCGCCACGAGATCATGCCCGTGACCGCAGCCCGGCACCAGCACGCGGCCGTGCAGCCGCCCGGTTTCCAGCCATTCCATCAGCGGCGGGCACGGGCCTCCGCGGTCCCACGGCGTGACGCCGTCTTCATACATCTTTTGCCAGTCCGTCATGCCGCAGAAGGTGCCCACCTCCCCGGGCCCGGCAATGGCAGGTTCACCGCACGACCGCGCTACTTTTTCCCGCCATTCAGCCGGTAGATGACCACGTTGTGCGTGGAGCGGCCGGCGGCGATGATTTCCTCCACGCCATCGCTGTCGAGATCGTGCACCTTGAGGTCCTCGCAGGCCATGGTGTGCGGCTCACACACCCATTCGCTGGCCCAGCTGTCACCTTTGGGATGGTAGAGTTTAATGCCAAACTGCTTCGCGGCATTCGGTTCCCGCCAGCCGGCGATGATTCCCTTCGTGCCATTCGAGCTGATGTCTGTGGGCGGGCCCAACCAGGCCACAGCGAGCGCGTGGCCTTGATTGAAGCTGGTATCCAGGACGCGGCGTTCCCAGGTGCGCGCGGGGCTGCGGCGGTAATTCACAAGATTCGGCCCATGGAAGGGCTCGATGGCGAAAATGTCCTCCTGCGCTTTCATCGGGCCGAAGGAGTAGCGGATTTCCCCTGCACCGGCGAAGGGCGGCGGGCCATCCAGGTTTTGCAGCGTGAGGCGTTCCGTAGTCCAGCCGGAACCGCCAGGCATGGCGCGCAGGAAGGCTTCCTTTCCGCCGATGAGCAGCTCATCACGCTGACCGCCAATGGGGCGGACATCGAAGTTGTGCGTCACGTGCAGGGTGTCGTCGATGAGCGTCTGCGTCCATGCGGCGGGATTCCCCTGCTCCGCGGGATTCGCCGGGAGATTGTAGGCGAAAATGCGGACGCCGTTCGGCCCTGCACCGTTCACATTCCCGCGGCCGTGCAGAGGCAGCACCACCAGCGACCACTCTTTTTCCCCGCGCTGCGCCCAGTGCATGCGGTGGACGGTGGGCTCGTGCGGCAGGCGCACCGGCGTCCAGCGTTCACCCTCTTTGGCCGGGCGCTGCAGGTAGAAGACCGCGCCGCTTTCCGCCTCGTTCGTGGTTTCGCCCGGATTCCACTGCGCCCCCACGGCGATCTCCACCCTGCTGTCGCCGTCGAGGTCACGGGCCGCGAGGCAGACATTGTCACGCAGCGTGAGGTTTTCGGCGATGATGTGCTTTTTCCAGTCGGGATTGGCGTACCAGACGATGGCCTTGGCGTCAGCGAGGAGAATGTCGGACTTTCCGTCGCCATTCACGTCGCCGATGGCTAGTCCGTAGCCGATGGATATCTTGTCGTCGATGGTCTGCGCGGTGAAGCGCCGCGGCGTGTCGGTGCCGGCGGCGGTGAGCGCGCTGAGGAGCAGGAGAAAAGCGGTGCGGTGCATGGCGGTATTTTGAATTGGCCAGGCCATGATAATGCGGCAGGATGCGCCGCGTTTCCGTAGCCCCTCCTTCATCCCCCTTTTCCCGTGCGCTTTGCTCTCCGCTCTCTTGCCCTGGCCGTGCTCCTGCTGGCGGCGGGAGGCTGTACCCCCAGCGGTGATGAAGGCTCCGGCGGCATCCGTGTGGTAACCGACTACCTCAGCAGCGAGATCCGCGAACTCGACGGCCGCATTGCCGCACGGCGCGAGGAATTGACCGCGCTGCCCGACTTGTTTCGCAACCAGCAGTCCGACCGCATCGGCTATCACAGTAAGCCCTCCGACCCCCAGGCCCAGCCCGGCGTGGTGCCGAGGCCGGACACGCGAACCATCCGCGTGGACCTCGGCGTGAAGCAGCGCATCGACAGCGTGGTGCTGGTGCCGGCCGACTACGCCAGCGGTCCGGACACCGGCGAAGGCTACGGCTTTCCCGTGCGGTTCCGCGTGGAAGTCAGCGACGACCCCGGCTTTGAGGAATCCCGGGTGCTCGCCGACCACACCGGCGAGGATTTCCCCAACCCGCGGCGCTTCCCCGTCGTCATCCCGGCAGAGGAAGTGCACACGCGCTACGTGCGGCTCACCGCCACCGATCTGTGGACCTCCGGCGGGCGTTCACTGCTCGCCCTGGGCGAACTTATGGTCCTCCGGGGCGGGCGGAACATCGCCGCCGGACTCCCCACCGAAGCCGTGCGCGCCACCGATTCCGATGAAGCCCCGCCCACCTGGGGCCGGGCGAATCTCGTGGACGGCCAGAGCGTGCTCGGCGCCCCCCAGGGCATCCAGCAAGCCGCCACGCGCGGCTTTCAGAGCCTGCCGGAGAAAAAAGCCGACGTGCCCAGCTGGGTCATGGTGGACCTCGGCCGCGAGGTGCCCCTGCACGAAATCCGGCTGCTGCCGGCGCGCTCCGGGGAATTCCCCGCCCGGCGCGGCTTCGGCTTCCCCCTGCGCTACAAGGTGGAGATCGCCGGCGAGGCCGACGCATCCTTCGCCCAGGCCGTCGTCGTGGACGACCACTCCCGCTACGACATGCTCAACCCCCGGGAAAACCCCGTGAGCATCCGCGTGCCCGGCACCCCCGCCCGCTTCGTCAAAGTCACCGCCACCCGCCGGGCCGAGCGCCTGGACGACTACGTCTTCGCCCTCGCCGAGTTGCAGGTCTTCAGCGGCGGCGAAAATGTGGCCGCCAGCGCCAGCGTCAGCGCGCAGAACTCCCTCGAAAACGCCGAGTGGTCCACCAAACACCTCACCGACAGCCAGACCAGCCTCCGCGTCCTCATACCGTGGCCCGAATACACCGCCGCCCTCGAAAAACGCCGTGTCATCGAAGCCTCCATCCGCGACCTCGTCGCCCGCCGCCGCAGCGTCACCGACCGCGTCCTCCGCCTCACCCTCCAGTGGAGCAGCATCGCCATCGCCGTCGCCGTCGCCGGCACCCTCATCCACATATGGCGCAGCCGCCGCGCCCGCCGCCGCGAACTCGCCGCCCTCCGCCGCCGCCTCGCCCAGGACATCCACGACGAAATCGGCAGCGGCCTCGGCACCATCTCCCTCCTCAGCCAGATGGGCGGCGGCAACGATGCCCACCCCGAAGACGCCCGCGAGGAATTCAACGAAATCCACCGCCTCTCCCGCGCCGTCACCGAGAGCCTCCGCGACATCGTCTGGTTCATCCGCCCCGAGACCCGCACCGTCGGCGACCTCGCCCAGCGCCTCAAGGAAACCTCCGCCTCCATGCTCGCAGGCATCCCCCACGAATTCACCGCCGACGCCCCCGCCACCCAGCGCGACCTCCCCCTCGAACCCAAGCGCCAGATCCTCCTCTTCTTCAAAGAAGCCCTCCACAACATCCTCCGCCACAGCGCCGCCACCAAAGCCGAAATCCGCATCACCGGCGACGAGAAATACTTCCGCCTCCTCATTCGCGACTACGGCTGCGGCTTCGACCCCGCCGAATCCCGCTCCGGCGCCGGCCTCACCGGCATGAAACAGCGCGCCAAAACCCTCGGCGGACGCCTCAGCATCGACACCGCCCGAGGCTGCGGCACCTCACTCACCCTGGAAGTACCATGGCGCCCACCGCGTAAAAGCCCCTCCCGCTGAGCCCCTCACTTCCTGCTAATCCAAACTTGCTTTCCTCCACGTTTCGCCACCAATTTCCTGCCGTATGAAAAAATCAGCATCTGAGCCCCCGCCCATCACCGTCTGGCTCGTGGAAGACTTCGCCCCCTTCCGCAACACCGTCTCCAAGCTCCTCAACTCCACCACCGGTCTCAGCTGCACCCACCTCTTCGCCACCGGCGAAGACGCCCTCCGCAGCCTCAGCACCCAGCCAAAGCCCAACGTCATCCTCCTCGACGTCGGGCTCCCCGGCATGAACGGCATCGAATTCCTCATGAAAGTCCGCGACGCCGCCCCAGACACCCGCGTCGTCATCCTCACCGCCTTCGAAGACGAAGAAAAACTCTTCCGCGCCATCTGCGCCGGCGCCTCCGGCTACCTCCTCAAGACCGCCAAGTCCGACCAAATCACCGCCGCCATCCGCGAAGCCCACGCCGGCGGTGCCCCCATGACCCCCACCATCGCCAAGCGCGTCCTCGAAATGTTCAGCCGCATGGCCCCCGCCAAGACCGACTACGGCCTCAGCGACCGCGAAAAACTCGTCCTCGAAAAAATGGTCGGCGGCCTCACTAAAAAAGAAATCGCCGCCGTCCTCGACATGAACTTCCACACCGTCGACGCCGCCCTCCGCAGCATCTACTCCAAGCTCGAAGTCAACACCCGCACCGGCGCCGTCGCCAAAGCCCTCAAAGAAAAACTCGTCTGACCCGCCGCCAGCGCCAGACCACCCCTCCGCCCTCCCCGCGCGAATGGATCTCGCGACGAAGTCACCACACGGAGAAGTGATCGTGCCGAGAAGCGCCGCACGGAGAAATGCCCGTGCGCCACGGCTTAGACCCATTCCCGAAAGTTCCCCTCCCTAACGTTCGTGCTTTCCACAGCCGGCGTTAATTACCAGGCAGATTGAGCCGCCCGGTCGCCATACCCAACTTCGAGAACGCCTCGATGCCCGAGGTGGAGACGGCGA
>Ga0315905_10001828_pt1 | contig 22597 bp, 20 predicted proteins | sample LakEriMetagenome_5_FD_203522 | JGI IMG/M metagenome (GOLD analysis project Ga0315905, IMG submission 203522) | Freshwater fungal communities from buoy surface, Lake Erie, Ohio, United States - Buoy 4 MA121 | ecosystem: Environmental > Aquatic > Freshwater > Lake | place: USA: Lake Erie, Ohio...
TTAAATCACTTAACAACGACAAGCTTTTGCCGTCAACAACGAACGTCCCGGAGAAATTTGAGTTTGGAACTCTGCCTTACGAAATCATGGCTGGCGCAACTGCCGCTATTGATTTTATTGCAGATATGGCCCCAGGTAGCGGTAGAACTAGACGCGAAAAAATTATTAACTCCATGAACGCACTTGAAGCCTACGAAGATGACTTGCTGGTCTATATGGAAAGTGCCATCAAATCACTTCCTGGTGTGACTATGTATGGCCATGCCAAGCACCGCACTCCAACGCTTTATTTCTCATTTGCTAACCTACCTAGCGGTGAGATCTATCAGGCGATGGTTGCAAAAAAAGTAAATGTTCCCGCCCACAATTTTTACGCACTTGAAGTCTCTAGAAAACTCGGTCTTGGCGATGATGGTGCGCTGCGTGCAGGACTTGCCCCATACTCAACACGTGATGATGTAGATCGTTTAGTCAGCGGCCTGCGCGAGGTTTTGAACTCGTAGGCAGAACAAAAAGAAAAGCCTTCCGGTGTGAAAGGCACCGAAAGGCTCATCTCGTGCGCGCGAAGGGATTCGAACCCCTAACCTTCTGATCCGTAGTCAGATGCTCTATCCGTTGAGCTACGCACGCTTAATTACTTGCGAATGCGAATAGTACCTGTTTTTTTATTCCGCCCCAAATGGCTATAAATCAGCGCGGTTTACAGGCAAGAACGCCAAAAGGCGCCCGTTACCGGACGCCTTTTGGCTTCAATCTTGTAGTTAGAAGTTATCCAACTTTTTTGATTCGCCCATCTGCTGCAGGCACCTTCGTAACTTTGCCAGCAGCCATATCCGCCTTAAGAGCGTCTACGAAAATATCCAATAGCGCACCCTGAACTTTAGCTTTTGTTGGCGTGAATACATTTGTGTACCCGTCACCACCATAAACAATGAAGTCAGGAGTTGCCAAGGTGTATTCCTTGGAATCTTTAGCAATTGGGGTTCCGTCTAGTTTGGTAACTGTGACGATTCGAGATCCGATTGCTTTAGATGCATCGAATGAGAACTTGAATCCAGAAATGTTTGGGAAGCGACCATCTGCTGGATAGCTACCACCAACACCATTTTCTAGCGCTATCCAAAGATTCTCACCAGTCACAACAGTTGTTGCGATTTGGTTACCGAATGGATAAACAGTTAGAGCATCACCCAGAGTTACATCAAGGCCTGCAGTTCCTGTGCGGACCAAAGTTTTATCAACTGGAATGTAATTCTTGGCTGGGAATGAGTCACGAATTCCGCCACCGTTCATAAGCGCGAATTCAGTCTTGTACTTTGCTCGCATTAAATCAGCCATGTAATTACCCATTGGATTTTCACCAGAACGCTGAACGCGAGGTGTGCCATCGATTGGGAATTGCTCAGAGACTTTACCGATCTTCACATCGAGCTTTGTAGTCATCTGGTCTTTGTACTTCTTGACCATCGCAGCTGCTGCCACATCTTGTGTGGTTACAGTGCTAACTACGCCAGTGTTGATAGTTGCAGAGGCAGATTTAAGTACGTGCTGAACTGATTGTCCAACAACCTTCTTGCTCTTCATGCAGATCTGAGTACGCGTGTACTCAACGCCAGCATTTCGAACTTGACCTAGAGCAACCGGTGAGATGCGTGTGTTGCCAGGAATTATTGAAGCAAATGTCTGGTGGCTGTGGCCGCCATAAATTGCGGCGGCTCCCTTTATCTGGCTCGCTAAGGTATTGAAAATACCCTTTGCCATGCCATCTGCGTTCTCGTTCCAGCCTTGGTGCATTACGACAACAACGATCTCTGCGCCAGCGGCCTTAGCCTCAGCGATTGATGCGTTGATGCCCGTTACGCCGGCATCAATTGTGATTGTCTTCTTTGCGCCAGCTGCATCTTGGTAATCCAAGTTGCCTGGAAATACCTGTTCAAAAGTCTCTGGAGTATTAGCGCCGACAACGCCAATCTTTACTCCACCGCGCTCAATCACAGTAAATGACTTAGCTGCCTTTGTTCCAGACTTAAGAGCGGCAAGTGATTCTGCGTTGTAGTTCGAAACTACCCACTGAAAATCAGATGCACCGATCATTTTATTTAGGTGAGCTAAATTGCGATCGTGCTCGTGGTTACCAAAAGTTGAAACATCTAGTTTGGCAAGGTTTAGTGATTCGATAGATGGTAGTTCTTCGAATTCTGTTGAAATTGGTGGGGCTGCACCAAAGTTATCGCCAGATGAAATTGCAATCGTTGCCTTATTAGCGGCGCGATCTGCATCCCAGTTGCTAGCTAGCAGTGGAGCTCCGAATGAGGTTCCAACTTCTACTGCACCGTGAAAATCACTTAGCTGCAAGATTTGTACTGCTTGGTTATTCGTTGAAGCAACTTTGGCAAGATCCGCTGCAGAGTGTGTGCCTTTAGATACTGCTGGCTTTGAGAAACCATAAGCATTTACTGCCTGAACAACTGGTGTTCCAGCGGGTTGTCCAACAACAACTGGCATCGTAATGATTGAACGATTCTTACCGTGTACATAAATTGGGCAAGATCCTGCTCCGGCAGAGACGACGTAACCAGTTACCTGAGGGTTTGCACCTGCCGATGGAGTCCATTTAACAACTACACCGTCGCGACCCATCATTGAGCTCACGTTAGTTGGGGCTTCCGGTAAGGAATATGTATTTGCTTGTGCCGTTGGCACAATAAATGAGAGTAGAAGCGCTGCAGTTACAGCCACGACTCCGAGGGCAGATTTCTTTGAGGTAAATTTCATGGCGACATCTAAGCGTGCCAACATATTAAATAATAGATAAGAGAGTGACTTGCTGGTTAAGAGAAGGTGAACAATTAAGAATGGGCGATATTTAATAAATCTTCGCGGCGAACAAACTTCTTGCGTGGCTTTCCCAAAGGCTCACCAGCGGCAACTTCAGAGGCATTTATGGCCTCCCATTTAACTTGAGATACGTGGTTCTTACCTGCCAGCAGATCTGCGATATCACCGTTGGATTTTGCATTGCCAAGATCTTCCACCAGTAGCTTCATAACATCTGAGGCATCTGATTTATTTGTTCCGATAACACCTGATGGTCCGCGCTTTGCCCAACCGACTACGTATAGATTTTCACCAACCCGGCCTTCGCTATTTACAACTTTGCCACGCTCGTAAGGAATTCCAGGGATGCTCGCTGCTTCATAGCCAATCGCGGTGATTACTAGGCCGCACTTAATAGAGAATTTCTCATCCCCACCAGTTTTTTGGAAGATGACTTCTTCGACGCGATCGCCACCTTTGATTTCAACCGGTGTAGCCAAGAATTGAAACTTCATTGTGCGCGCATGGCTAGTCGCCTCTTTTTCAGAGATTAAAAGCATCGCATCTAAATTGCTCTTGGTATCTTTTTCGATCTCAGCTCCAGCGCGAACCATCGCGGCTTCAATATCAGATTTGGCCATCAAAACATTGGTGTGTTCTAACTTTGGAAGCTCACGCAGTTCAGGGGAAGTAAATGCGGCGTGCTCTGGCCCTCGGCGAGCGCTAATCACAACTTCACGAATCCTAGATTCCTTAAGCGCAGCAATTGCATGATCTGCAGTATCTGTTGCATCTAACTCACTTGGTTCTAGCGCCAACATGCGCGCCACATCCATTGCCACGTTACCCGCGCCAATAACAAGTGCTGTCTGGCAATCAAGTGGCACTTCAATATCGTGAAAATCAGGATGAGCGTTATACCAAGGTACAAATTCAGCTGACGATATTGATCCCGGCAGATCTTCACCAGGAATACCAAGCTTCTTACCGATTGCAGACCCGGTAGCGATCACAACGGCGTCATACATATCTTTTAACTGCTCAATTGAGATATCAGTACCAAGCTCAACATCGCCAAATAAGCGGAAGTTCCCCGCATTTGCCACCTTCTCAAATACCTTAGAAACAGTTTTGATCTTCGGATGGTCCGGTGCAACACCGCTACGTACCAAGCCCCAAGGGGTTGGCAAGCGTTCGATTATGTCGATAGAGAACTGCAGTTCTTCTGTCTGTAAATTCTGCAACGCTTGCGCCGCAAAGTAGCCGGCAGGACCTGCGCCAACGATCGCTACTTTGTATGCGGACATAGGTGAAGTCTATTGCAAAAAAATTAACCTCAGTCGCTGATTTCTTTAGGTATTCTCTCCTATAGCGATGCAGCTAGGTTCTCTAAGCGAATATTTGCACCGTGAAAATTCACTGCAAGTCCTTCAGCGCCTATAGATACGGATTTTACTTTTAGACCCTTAGGGACAGTAAGGTCTTTTACGCTGCGACTCTTAATCTGCTCCTGAATATCTGCGGGTAGCGAAGATGCTGGGATCGGGCTTCCCATAAACGAGATGCTTTTGATCTGGAAGAAGATCTGGTTATTTGCATACTTTGGTACGAGCAAAGCTTTACCAAGTCCATTAGCCCCAACTGAAATCTGCAATGCGTTATCAACAATCTCAGCATCATTGAATCCAGATTCTTCTAATAGCTTAAATACAGGGATCGTGGTTGTGATATCCAAAGATCCGATCTGTGTAGGCTTAGATTTGCTTATATTTTTAGCAGATATTGCAAGTGAAGATTTTGTGTTGCTTCCTTTTAACCTGTACTCATTAATATTAATTCGGACTGATTTAATTGAATCTGAATTTATGTTACTTGGCAGATCAAAAAATGGAATGGATGCGCTAATTCCCGAAGCACTTGGTAGTTGCTCTTCTACGCGTGATGCGATATTTGACGAAATGACTTTTTCTGTAGTTATCGCGCCACCACTAAGAAGTAGTGCTATTCCTGCGACCGCAAAGCGTGCTACTGATCTCTGTCTCATTCGAGGGAGGATAGTCAGGAAATATGTGAAAACCTTTAGAGAAGGGAGTAGGTGTGAAACTGGGACAGAGACGATGGATTAGATCAGCTCACACCTAAGCGGTAACAATTATTCGCGGTCTTCCACATTACGGCTTCACGGGTGGTCAAATCATGGGCAGCCAAACTGGTTTCAAAGTCTTTGACTAATTTGCCCAACGGAACAAATTGGCGATCGACCGGAAAATTACTTCCCCACATAACGCGATCTGGCGTGAATAATTCCAGCGCCGTGTTGATCAAGGTATCCATTGCCTCTCTCGGCCAGTTTCGGTGGTACATATACAAACCACTTAATTTAATAGCAATGTTTTCATGGGCGGATAGTTTGGCCAGTTCTTCTCTCCAATTAGCAATTCCATCGCGGTCCCAATTAAGGGGCATGATGAAATGGTTTATTACCATTTTGGTTTGGGGAAATTCTTGCGCTAACTCGGCAGCACCTCTTGATTGATCTGGAAATATTTGAAGGTCAAAGATCATCCCTTGATCACCCAGATGGGCGAAGTTTTTGCGCCAAATCTTGTCATACATGATCCCGGGGCTATCTGTGAATGTGTACTTGGGGTCGACGTGATAATTAAGAATCTGTCTTACTCCAATAACACGATCATTGGCTTGGCGATGAGAATCTAGTAAAGCTGGAAAATCCTCTTTTAATAAATTACCTCCAGCAATAATCGCGTAAGGAGTTTCAAAATCAGCCAAAGTCTTTGCCAGCCATTTACTTTCACCGACCGGGTTAGTTGGATCCCATGCGGCCTCCACATGAACTAATCCAGCAAGTTCGACAGTGGCAGTATCTTGACGGTAATCGGGTAAAAGATAGTCATGAGCTAAATTTTTTAAATCTCCAAAAGGTATCTCTCGCTCTTCCGGTTTTTCAAGCCATGGGTATGTGCCAACTTTTAAATCCCATAAATGCATATGTGAATCAATGCATTTCAATGGTTTAACCTCTCTGTAAATCGAGAGTGTCTGTGGACTCTGGGCTTAGCGCCAAATAACCACCATCAACAGCTAAATCTGTGCCAGTAACAAAACTTGAATCCGGGCTAGCAAGCCAAGCGACAGCTGCTGCAACTTCATCTGGTTCACCACAACGATTTAGCATTGAGTACCGGCCCCAAATTGGCTCCCACTTTTTACGATCATTGTTTGCAGCCTCATCAAGGGTTTCTGTCCAAATCCAACCAGGACTTACTGAATTAACCCGAATTCGATCTATAGATAGATCTAGCGCTTGGCACTTCGTTAATTCTAGAAGTGCACCCTTCATCGCGTTATATGTCCATCTTCCAGCTTGGGCGCGATGAGAAGAAATACTTGCAATATTAACGATCGCTGGATTGGCACTCTTGCGAAGTTGAACGAGTGCCTGGCTTACCAAATTGGCACCCGCTAATAGGTTCACTTCAAAAGTTCTTTGCCACTGTTCGCGGGTAGCGTCAATGCCTGAGAGTAAAAATATTGCAGCATTATTTACCAAAATATCTAGTGACCCACATTTATTTACCGCTAAATCTATGGCTTTACCGCGAACGATCTCATCGCAAACATCTCCTGCAACTATGTGTAATTTAGGATTGTTTAATTTGGCTTGCATTTTCTTTAGTAAATCTTCATTTAAATCAAGTGCTACGACAGAAATCCCGTCCTTTAAAAACCTGCGCACACATGCTGCGCCAATTCCAGATGCCCCTCCAGTTACAATCGCCGTTCTTCCACCACTCATATTTAACCTCTCATCTACGCTTGTTTAACTAGTTTATTGTTAACTACCTGTAGTTTCCCGTTTCAGTAAGTACTGAGGTTCATATCCATATTCCGCACGCCATTGAGAGCAATCAATAACAGAGTCATAACCGGATAAAGGTGAAACTACTTCAGAGGTTGGGTGGTATCCCGACAACATATCTAGCGTTGGCTTTGGTGCCATTGTGTCGGCTGCAGCAAAATTGTAGGTTTTAGAACCTTTTGCACCTACTTTGAGTACGGTTAAAATCCCTTGTACTACATCGCGTAAATCTAAATACCCCCAGAGAATTTTGGCCCCACGTTCAAGCGCCTGCTTGTCTCCTTCACTCATTTTTTTGGCAAGATCGCTTAACGTTGATTCAGTATCGGAAAGTGGAAAACGAAAGCCAACAAATGCAGTTTTGCTTCGATTTGCCCACATATCAGCAGAGCGTTCATTAACTTCTTTTGAAAGTGCATAGCTTTCGAAGTGGTGTAGCGGGTGTCTCTCATCAACTGGAACATATTTGGGTGAGGTCCAAGGACCAGACCACGCTGTTCCGTAGATTGAAAGACTTGAGGCATAGATGACAAGTGGCACATTGTTTTCAACCGAAGAGGCAAAGACGTGATAGGTGCCCATCACGTTGTTATGGAAAACTTTTTCATCAGAATCGGTAGTTGGGGTCGGGATTGAGCCAAGATGAATTACAGCATCACACTGAAAATCTAGCTTTTCTATAAAGTCTGCTGATTCAAGATCGCCCACTGCGAAGTTCTGGGCTGGCGAGGTATCGTTTTTTAATCGATCTGTTGCCAGCACTTCATACCCTGCTGCAACAAGGCCCTTAGTGACTTCTTTCCCGATTAGACCAGCCGCACCGGTAAGTAGAATTTTCTTATTCATTTCAGCATCCCCTCAACCATTGTTTGAATGTGACCGAAACCTTTACTTACTATTCTCCATTTGTATTCTTGTCATTAGTTTGTGACTTTAATTTTTTGTTTAATGAGTGTACTTTGATTCGCATGAAGTTGTAAGGTGCTCTTCCGGGACTTGCCACTGGTCTGAGTGCTTGAAGGTTCGATTGCGAAGGTGCGAACCTTGCCAAACCAAGGAAATTCTTGCGTGTTATTGAACTCCAACCAAAACCAGGCAAAGTCCAAATACTCTGAGTCCCATTCCAATTCAAAGGCAATATTCTTGTCAATATTTTTAATTCGGTACCACTTCTTATCGCCAAAATCTGAAAGCCATCCAAAAACTCCAAGATCTGCGGGAGGCGATGGCAAGCGACTCAAATCAAGAACACTTTCATTTTTACTTTTTACCAGTGGCCATTCATGAGTGGATCCAGAGAGCCCATGTGGACTGAGGCTCTCTTCATCTAAATGGAATTTCTTAGCACTCGTTTCTATCGTTACTTCTCCATCTAGGAGAGAACCGCCAAATGCTGGATGACTGGAATAGTCGAATTCCAACTCTAAATCACTCAGATTTGTAATAACATCAGTTATCTCAATTTCATTCTTAACAACTAAAATTTTTCTTTCTACGCGAATCGGAATAGAAAAGAAATCTAACTGCAAGTTAGCAATACTTGTATCGAGTTTGTTTACTTGCCATTTTGAAATAGCAGCCTCTCCATGAAAACCAACTGGAGCGCCATGAATAATTCGCGCAGGACCAGCGACCGGGCAGATCATTTGCCACCCACCGCGATAGCGTTCCATCCAATGCGCGACGGGATCAAGGTAAAGGCTTCTTTGTTCCTGGGTTATAACTGCCTCTGCACGATCTGACCAAGGTGTCTTAAGAAGCAACTCTTGGTTTTTGTTTGTCGTCTTTATTGAAAGAATATCTGCGCCATATTCGGCATCAATTACTAACTCCAGCTCCGAACTTCGCAGCCGGAGGTGGGTCATCGTGACTCCCGAAATCCTGAAACAGGAACGCCCGAAGTATTAGTAGATAAGGTGAAAAGCGATCCTGCGAGGGGCTCATTCAATAAGTCAGCTTTTGAAATTCCTGCTCGGGCAGAAGTCACAAATAGTGTTCCATCAGAACCAAATGCACAACTAGAGGGCTGTGATACCGGAAAAAGATGTTCTTCAAGAATCTTGCCCTGCGGTGAAATCCTAATAATTTGGCTTCCTCCCCAGAGGGCTAACCATATACATCCCTCTACATCCACAGATAGTCCATCTGGAACACCTAAATCGATAGAAATTAATTCACGGAACTTTGGAACGAAATCATCTGCTAAATCAAAATCACTTACATAAACTTTTTTTGCCATACTATCCGCTAAGTACATCAAGGTGTTTTCGCTATTCCAGCCGATGCCATTGGGAAGAGACAAACTTTCCACCATGACTTTATTGTGCTCTCCACCTTCCCAGCGGTGTAATTTTCCTTTGCCAGATTCAAAATCTAATTGACAACTACCACCCCAAAACCTTCCAAGAGCATCGCATTTTGCATCATTCATTCTGTAATCAGGGTTTGAAAGATATGGATCACGAATCTCTAATTTATTATTTGCTAAAATCGCAAAGCCTTCTTTGCACGCGACTGCTATTTTCTCATCCGCCTCGAAAGGAGCAACTGCACCAACTTGAGTGTCTAAGGTGATGGTTTCTGTGTGAAGATTTTCAAGATTAGTTTTATGTATCTTGCCAACAGGTATATCTACCCAGAGCAAAGAATTTCCAAGAAAAATGGGGCCTTCGCCCACCTCAGCCTCTGATTGAAGAAGTAACTCAGGCTTAATGCTCACGGTTACCCCTCTCAAACCTCGGTGGGTACTGCGTAAATCATTGTATTCATATAGAGCGGAGACGAGGAGATTTGAACTCCTGAAGGCTTTTACACCTTACCTCGTTAGCAGTGAGGCGCACTCGACCGGGCTATGCGACGTCTCCAAGTACAGGTGTGAGTTTACAGGTAATTCTCTAGCGAGTGAAACGTTTCTCTTGCATAATCGCATCCCAAATCACCGCTTGGGCAGCCAAGGCATCCTGTGAATTCTGAGCCTGATTTAGGGCGTTGATATCTACGCGATCACAAACTTCTTCCAAGTAAGTAATGATTTCGATACTGCGAGTAAGTGCGCGCACTGGATCTTCGCGGAATGGGAATTGGTCAAGCAAAATCGGATCTGACCAATTGATACTGCGGAGTGCGAGCATGTATTCGATAGTTTCGAAGAGGTGAACGGATGCAACTGGCAGATCATCATCCCAACCGCGCCAGTTATCGTTTAACTCAGCGCTAACTAGCTTGCCGTGGCGATGTATAAGTAGAAGCGATTCTGCTGGTGTCTCTTGCGCCATCAGTGAATGGCCGAAGTCCATAACAATTCCCACGTTATCAACTTTCATCTCGCTAATTGCAAGGAGTGTTTTTGCGGCCGTTGCAAGGGTCATGCGAACGCGTGGTTCTTTGCATTTGTATTCAATAGCAAATTGCACCTTTGGGTTTTCATTTGCAAGATCGCGGATACCGTTGATGGTGTAATCCCAAATCTGTAAATAATTTGCTTGCAATGGAAAATCAAAGCCATCTTGGCCAGGCCAGAACTTAACGTAAGTTGCGCCAAGGATTTCAGCGGCAGCAATAGCTTCGCGGACGCGATCTTTAGTTTGTGAGCGCAACTTGGTATCAGGGTTGGTAAATGAGCCTTTTACATACTCGCGCATGTAGATATGTGGAGTTGTCGCACGGCAGATAAGCCCGTTGTCATCAAGCATCTTCTTAATCTCAACTGCGGTGCGTTCTGGTATATCAAATGGGACGTTGATATCTAAGTGCTTGAGGCCGGGAACTTTGGCAGCATCTTCAATCATCTGTTGGCTGGTGCGAGTTGGTCCATAGCCATCACCGGCATAACGGTCAACGAATTGGCCAAACGCCCAGATGCCTGCGCCGTAGGTTAGTTTTCCCATTTTGATCTCGCTCTCTTTGCCATTCGATTTTTAGATTCTAGAAGGTTATTGAGTTTGTGGATAGGGCTCTAATTCATTTTCAAACGCGACTGATGCACCGCTTTTCGCCAGGTTTTTAGCCTTATCTGGCGTTCGGATTCTGAAATTGCTGGGGTGTAATCAGAATAATTAAGTTTCATCTTTTCGATATCTGAAATTGTGGCTAGACCGGCGCCGAGCGCTGCAACCATAGCTGCACCAACGGCAGATAGTTCAAGAAGTTGAGATGATCTAATTCTCTTTCCACTTAGATCTGCCAGCATCTGCATTAAATACTCATTGCGCGCACCGCCACCGTCGGCATATAAAGAATCAATTTCTATATTTGATTTAGCAAAATCTTCAATCACATCATTTATCTGTGCAGCTGTGGAGCGCAGCGCTGCTGCGGCAAGATCGGCGCGTGTTGAACCGCGCGTAAGGCCGGCGATAATTCCAGTTGCTTCACGATCCCACCATGGGGCGCCAAGGCCGTTGAAGGCTGGTACTAGCTCTACAACTTGCTTTGATTCTGGAGCCAACCTTGCTAACTCATCTGGTGTTGTACCAAGTAGCTCTGCTAACCAAACCAAGGTTGAACCCGTTGAAAGAATATTTGCTTCGGCTGCGCGAGTGATTTTGTTATCGATTAACCAGGCAATTGTCTGTGGGGTTGTTTCGGTAAGTCCCATAAGTGAAGTACCGGTGCCGAAGGTTGCCTTGAAGACACCTGCTTCCCAACCTTTATGGGCAAAGAGCGCTGCGTGTGAATCTCCCATAATTCCAGATAGAGGTACTTCGTTAGTTAAACCAAGTGCCTGCATATTGGTGCAGCTGTGTTTTTCATCAGATGCGCAAACCCGTGGAAGCTGATCCGCTGTTATTCCAAATATGGAAAGAAGTTCTGTGCTCCAGTTGCCACTTTGAATATCTAATAGTTGAGTACGACTGGCACTTCCTGCTTCAACGATATGACCGGCACCTAATTTAAAGGCAATCCAAGAATCTATGGTTCCGATAGAAATATCGCTCTTATTCAAGTTACTGTTTTCAAGTAACCATTGCGCTTTAAGCGCCGAGAACATCGGATCAAGTTCTAGACCACTGATTGCCTTTACTTTGGCAGCGTTTTTCACTTGTTTTTCCGCTAATTCAGATGCCCTGCGGTCTTGCCAGGTGATGACCTTAGATAGCACTTTTCCAGTTGTGCGATCCCAAAATAAAACAGATTCACGTTGGATACTCAATCCGAGCGCCGAAATTTTATGAGATTTGGTAATTTCATTACTAGCAGTAACAACTGATTGCCAAATTTCTTCTGGATCTTGTTCTACCCAACCTGGTTGTGGGAATGAAGTTGTGATTTTTACTTCTGATTGCGCAAGAACTTCACCGTTTAAATTTATGGCTAGCGCTTTTGTTGAACCGCTACCTTGATCGATAGCCAGGATTATCGGTGAATTATTTTCCATGCTTTAGGAGCTCTCGAGCAGAGGCAACTATTGAATCTGCGGTTAACCCAAAATGTTCTAGAAGAAATGTGGCTGACCCAGTTGGTGCAAATGAATCAATTCCCATTAGCTTCATTGGAACCGGGTGGTTCTGCACAACAAATTCTGCAACCGCACCGCCAACACCACCGCGAGTAACTGATTCTTCTGCAGTGATAATTGCTTTGGTTTCTCTCGCAGCGGCCAAGATTTCAGCAGTATCGAGTGGTGAAACTGTTGAAAGATTTATGACTCGTGCAGATATTCCCTCGGCTTTTAATTGTGCTGCAGCTGCCACTGCACGTGAGACCAGAGTTCCGGTTGCAATAATTGTGACATCGCTGCCATCGATAATGCGCATTGCCTTATTGGGGATAAAGGCAGGAGATTGTCCTTGCGAAACAGATGGGACCTTATATCTGCCAATTCGCATAAATACCGGGCCAACCATATTTGCCGCCCAGCGCACCACTTCGGCTGTCTGTGCTTCATCTGCTGGCAAGACAATTGGTAGTGAATCAAGTGCGCGCATCCATGCAATATCTTCGATTGAATGATGTGTTGGTCCTAGTTCGCCATAGGCAATACCTGGGCTCATTCCGCAGAGTTTCACATTTGTTCGGGTGTAAACGACATCGGCTTTGATTTGTTCAAGAGCGCGACCCGTTAAGAATGGTGCTGCGGCACATACAAATGGCGTAAATCCAGCATTCGCTAACCCTGCTGCAACTCCAACCATATTTTGCTCTGCGATGCCAACATCAATTAATCGATCGGGGAAGAGGTCACGAAATTCGGTTAAATTGCTTGAACCAACCGAGTCGTTACAGACCACAACAATTTTAGGATCTTCATTCGCTAATTCGATCAAAGTCTTGGCGAAAATTATGCGGTTATCAAACTCTTCTATTTTTTCGCTCATTGCTTACCAACTTGCTCAAGGGCTGCTTCATATTGTTCGGCCGATGGAACTTTGTGATGCCATTCAGCCTTACCTTCCATAAAATCAACGCCTTTACCTTTAGTCGTTTGCGCAATCACAACGCGCGGCTTAGTCTGCGGATCTGTAAACGCTTTATGTAGTGCCGCGTAATCGTGTCCATCTACTACGCAGACTTCCCAACCAAATGATTCAAATTTCTTATCTAGCGGATCTAGCTCGTTGGTTTTTGCAGTTGGGCTTCCTTGTTGGAAACCATTGCGATCAATCACAGCAATTAAATTTGTTAGCTTGCGATGGCCGGCAAACATCGCCGCCTCCCAATTGCTGCCTTCTTGTAATTCACCATCTCCCATAATTACAAATGAACGGCTTCCGTTTTTCGCTAACTGGGAACCGATAGCTGTGCCAACTGCGATAGGAAAACCATGGCCGAGTGGACCTGTGTTTGATTCGACTCCCGGCACTTTATTACGATTTGGGTGGCCATTTAAGTTACTTAGCGGCTTTGCAAAAGTTTTTAGATCTTCAACAGGGAAAAAGCCACGCAAGGCCAGCGTTGAGTAAAGTGCAACGGCGGCATGTCCTTTGCTCAGAATTATGCGATCACGATCGGACTTATTTGGATTCTTAGGGTCAACTTTGAGGACTGAGGCAAAGAGAGTTGCCAAAATATCTGTGACCGAAAAATCGCCACCGATATGGCCCATTCCTGCACCTTTGATGGTGTGAAGAATTTGTATGCGAATCTCACGCGCTAAATCTGATATTTCCCGCGTATTGATCACCATAATGCCCTAACCCTATGTGTATTTACGCTCAGGTCAATACCATTTCTTGGCTCTTACGGATTTTTACTTGTTCTGTACTCTTAGCGATATGAATGACAAGGTTGCAGCACCTGAAGTAAAGAACGTTCGTCCTTACGATGTTTCGCCCACAGGTCGGTTTGCAGAATTTATGCGAACTGGTTGGGCGCCATCAAACCTTGAAGGATTGCAACCCCTTGAAGTTGTTACTTATGCATTCACGCGACGTCAGGTTTTATCAGCGGCATTTGCAAATATTAGAATAGTAATTCCGGCTGGAAATTATAAAACTCGTTCAAACGATACTGAATATGTATTTCGTCCCCACAGCGCTTTTGCTTACTACGCGGGAGTTCAGGGAGCAGATTCGGTTCCAGATTCAGTATTGGTAATGGAGCCAAATGAATCTGGCGGCCATGACTCTTATCTTTATTTACATCCGAGATCGACCCGCGAGAGCGATGGTTTTTATACCGATCGTAAGTATGGAGAACTCTGGGTGGGCCGACATTTCACACTAGATGAAGCAAATACTGTTTATCAGATTCAAACTCGCGATGTGGAAAAGATCGAGGATCTGCTGCGCTTTAGCAAAGAGACCTTACTCGTGCGCGGTGAAGATGCTTTGATGGATAAAATTATTTCTAAGCATGCACGTGAATCAGAATTTCTGACATTTACATCCGAACAAAGACTTGTAAAAGATGATTACGAAGTTGCTGAACTGCAGGCAGCCGTTGATGCAACAGGTCGCGGATTTAGCGATGTAATTGCTGCAATGCCAGCGGCGGCTGATCATCCACGCGGTGAAAGAATTGTGGAAGGTGCTTTCTTCGGACGTGCTCGCCTGGAGGGAAACGACATTGGTTATACGACAATTGCCGCAGCTGGTTCACACGCCTGCGTATTGCACTGGATCCGCAACGATGGCGCAGTCCGCAATGGAGAATTGCTGTTGCTCGACGCTGGCGTAGAGATGGATTCTTATTACACCGCAGATATCACTCGTACCTTGCCGGTTAATGGAAAATTCTCACCAGCACAGCGCACCTTATATATGTTGGTTTATGAAGCGCAGTTAGCAGGTTTTGCAGCCGTTAAGCCAGGAGTTCCATTCTTAGAAATTAACCGCGCGGCGCAACGTGTTCTGGCGCAAGGTTTGGCCGACATGGGAGTTTTAACTGTTTCTGCAGAAGAATCAATGCAACCAGAAGTTGGTCTGCATCGCCGTTGGACTTTGCACGGAGTAAGCCATCATTTAGGACTTGATGTTCACGATTGCGAGCACGCGCGTCAGGATATGTATCGTGATGGTGTTTTGCGTGAAGGAATGGTTTTAACTGTCGAACCAGGACTTTATATTCAGCCTGATGATGAACTATTCGCACCTGAATATCGCGGAATCGGTATTCGAATCGAAGACGATGTCATTGTTACGGCGGATGGTTGTCGCAACCTAAGTGAGAACATCCCGCGTCACCCAGATGCGATTGAAGCCTGGATGGCTTCCATCCTTGGTTAATTAACTAGTTGTAATCCTAAGTAGGCAGCTGCTAGACCAAAACCAAGTGACATAACTAGATTTATTGTTATTTCGCGGTAGCGCTTTAATTCAAAGCCTAAGTAGATATCGAGCATAAATGTAGACCAGGTTGTGAATGCTCCAACAAAACCGACTGCGACTAAATCGTAAACAGTTTCGGATTTATTGAAAGTTAGGCCAATAACGAATGAGCCAAGTACGTTTACTAAGAAAATTCCATACGGTTTGTCAGTAAATTTCCTGATGTATTGATCAATTGCAAAGCGTGCTGGCGCGCCAACTGCTGCACCTAAAATCACATATAGCGTGTTCATTTGCGCACCGGAATTAACTTACGGCTAAGCGGCAAGACGGTAAGAACGATAAGCAGACTTAAGAAAACATTTGCTGCCAAGAAGAGTTCGCCACCAGTTTCTGGTTCAAATACCTGAACAGTTACTGCAGAAAAAGTTGTCATACCGGCGCAGAATCCTGGAAGGAGAAGGTGTCTTAACTCGGTTATGCCGCGGCGTTCCATTAAAACCAAAAGAGTGCTGGCAAGTGCGACGCCAATTAGATTTGCAGCAAGGGTTCCGGTGCGATCATTAGGTATTGCAAGAGAAAGAGTAAAGCGAACTAGCGTTCCTGCCACACCGCCGACCGCGACGAGCAGCAGTGAATTCATACTCTAAACGATACCCTCGCGTTTGCGGATCTTTGAGCCTAACCAGCGGACTGGGTCATATTTAATGTCTGCAACGCGTTCTTTCATCGGAATGATTGCGTTGTCGGTGATCTTGATGTGCTCTGGGCAAACTTCAGTGCAGCACTTAGTGATGTTGCACATTCCAAGTCCGTGCTCTTCTTGCGCGGTACTCTTACGATTTTTCAAAGTATCAAGGGGGTGCATATCAAGTTCTGCAATACGGATAAAGAAACGTGGGCCAGCGAAGGATTTCTTATTCTCTTCATGGTCGCGGACTACGTGACATACATCTTGACAGAGGAAGCACTCGATACATTTGCGGAACTCTTGTGAGCGCTCAACATCGATTTGTTGCATGCGAGCTGCACCTGGAACTAGCTCCTTAGGTGGTTCAAATGCCGGAATCTCCATCGCCTTCTTGTAGTTAAAAGTTACGTCAGTGACGAGATCTTTAATAACTGGGAATGCGCGAAGTGGTGTGACCGTAATTGTTTCATCATCACCGTATGCAGCAACTTGCGTCATGCAAGCAAGACGTGGCTTACCGTTGATTTCCATAGAACAAGAACCGCACTTGCCAGCCTTACAGTTCCAGCGAACCGCTAAGTCTCCCATTTGTGTCGCTTGAACACGGTGGATTACATCAAGAACAACTTCGCCATCATTGGCCTCTACCTGAACATCTTGTAAGCCACCGTCTGTTGCATCGCCTCGCCAAATGCGAAGATTTACTTTGCGCGCCATTAGTTGGAACCGCCTTTCGCAACTTCATCCGGTGTCATGTATTTCTTTAACTCCTCAACATCGAAGAGGCTAAATAGCTCTTTTGGCATAAATGGCAACGCTTGCTTGCGCACTGTTACTTGTGTGCCATCAAATGATGAGATGTGATTGTGCTGACGCCATCCCATATCCATGCCGGGGAAATCATCGCGTGTGTGACCGCCACGAGATTCTTCACGGCCGATCGCAGATTTAGCGGTGCTTTCAGCAACAAGCAACATATTGTCTAAATCAAATGCCAAGTGGAAACCAGGGTTGAACTTGCGTCCACCAGAGACGGCAACGTTAGCGCTGCGTTTTCTAATATCTGCAATCTTTGCGATCGCATCCTTTAGTTCATCGCCAGTACGAATGATGCCAACTAGGTTGTGGGTTACTTCCTGCAGTTCAGCATGAAGTGAGTAAGAATTTTCTCCACCGCTGCGTGCAAATGGCGCTTCGATTCTTGCGGCAGCCGCTGCAACTGTTGCATCCGCTACTGGCACTGCAGTTGTCTGCTTAACGTATGCGGCGGCGCCCATTCCTGCGCGGCGACCGAATACCAAAAGATCTGAAAGTGAGTTTCCACCGAGGCGATTAGAGCCGTGCATTCCACCTGCGACTTCACCGGCTGCATACAACCCTGGAACACCAACTGCTGCTGCAGTATCTGGCTCAACTTCAACGCCGCCCATCACGTAGTGACAAGTTGGACCAACTTCCATTGGCTCCTTTGTAATGTCAACGCCAGCTAATTCATAGAACTGGTGCCACATAGATGGCAGGCGCTTCTTAATAATTTCAGCAGATAAACGCTTTGAAACATCTAGGAATACACCGCCATGCTCACTACCGCGGCCCGCTTTAACTTCAGAGTTGATCGCACGCGCAACTTCATCGCGCGGCAACAACTCTGGTGGGCGACGGTTGTTATCTTGATCTTCATACCAACGATCGGCTTCTTCTTCATTATCAGCATATTTATCCTTGAATACATCTGGGATGTACTTAAACATAAAGCGCTCACCATTTGAATTGGTAAGGATTCCGCCTTCACCACGAACAGATTCGGTAACCAAAATTCCACGAACCGATGGTGGCCAGACCATTCCAGTTGGGTGGAATTGTAAGAACTCCATATCAACTAAGTTGGCACCAGCTTTTAGGGCAAGTGCGTGGCCATCGCCAGTACCTTCCCAAGAATTTGAGGTAATTTTGAAAGTCTTACCAACGCCACCGGTTGCAATAATTACTGCAGGTGCTTCGAAGAGAACCTCTGATCCTGATTCGCGCCAGTAACCATAGGCGCCAGCAATCTTGCCGTTCTCTTTCAAGATTTCAGTGATTGTAAGTTCAGAGAAAACTTTAATATGTGATTCGTATTCGCCGTGTTCGCGCTTATCTGCTTGTTGCAGCGCAACAATTTTTTGTTGCATTGTGCGAATTAGTTCAAGGCCTGTGCGGTCTCCAACGTGGGCAAGACGTGGGTATTCGTGTCCGCCGAAGTTACGCTGGCTAATCTTTCCTTCTTTAGTGCGATCAAAGAGTGCACCCCACATTTCAAGTTCCCAGATGCGATCTGGAGATTCTTTGGCATGAAGTTCTGCCATGCGGAAATGGTTAAGGAACTTTCCGCCGCGCATTGTGTCGCGGAAGTGAACTTGCCAATTATCGTTTGAATTAGCGTTACCCATTGAGGCGGCAGCGCCACCTTCAGCCATGACAGTGTGGGCCTTACCGAATAAAGATTTGCAGATAATTGCTACACGCAGACCCAATTCACGTGCTTCTACTGCAGCGCGCAACCCAGCGCCACCTGCGCCAATTACAAGAACGTCGTATTTATAACGCTCTAGTGCTGATTTATCAGTTGTCATATCTATTGGCATCCTTTAGAAGAAGTAGAAATTGGTCCAGGCGCCAGTTGCAACTTGGCGAACGTAGATATCGGCAAAAGCAACCCCGGCAAGTGAGTACCAAGCAAACTGTTGATGTGAATGGTTAAGTACGGAAACCCAACTCCAAAGCTTGTAACGAACTGGGTGCTTTGAGAAATTCTTTAGCCTCCCACCAATGGTGTGGCGGCAAGAGTGGCATGATGCTGAGTAGAACCAGAGAAGTGTTGAACTAACCAAAAGGACAAGCGAGCCAACGCTCATATGTCCCCATTCACCCTCAGGGTTTTTAAAAGAGATTACTGCATCATAAGTAAGAATGACATTGAGAACTAGGCCTGCGTAGAAAAAGTAACGGTGAGAGTTTTGAATGATTAGTGGGAAACGAGTTTCACCGGTGTATTTCTTGTGTGGTTCAGCAACGGCACAAGCAGGTGGTGACATCCAAAAAGATCTGTAATAAGACTTGCGGTAGTAGTAACAAGTCATACGGAACCCAAGTGGGAATATTAAAATGATGAGAGCTGGTGAAAGTGCAAAGTTAAAAATTTCAGCGCTGACTGGAGTCCAACCAAGAATTGTTGCTTCTGGTAGACATGCTTCAGAAAGACATGGTGAATAGAAAGGTGAAATTAAGTGGTCCTTATAATAATTTGCACCTTCGAATGCGCGGAACGTTGCATAAATAACGAAGCTCAATAAAACTCCGAAAGTAATCGCAGGTTGTATCCACCACTTGTCAGTGCGAAGCGTGCGCTCTTTAATCTTGGCGCGAGTTGGAGAAAAGACTCCGGACATTTCTACCCCTTTAGGCCCTTGTTAAGGATTGTGGATCACTAAGGAGAAGTGTGCGCTTGAATGCAAAAAGTGGCTAGGTGTAAGTACGCGAACGGGCTATGAGGTCAACCACAGGCTCCGCTTTTTAGAGAAAGCCTTGTCGATAAATGAAGAAAAAGTGGCGGAGGGCGTGGGATTTGAACCCACGAAACTTTCGTTTGCCGGTTTTCAAGACCGGTGCACTCGGCCGCTATGCGAGCCCTCCGTGGGAGAGATTACCCGAAGTTCGCAGCCATTAAAAATCGGCGCTGATTACTGCGGAAGTTCGAGAAGCTTTTCAATAATAATCGCCACGCCATCTTGATTATGAGGTGGTGCAACATCTTTAGCATTTGCAGGACCTGCATGGTGGCCATCAATCATCGCGTATGAACGTCCACACCATTGCAACATCGAGAAATCATTTGGGTTATCTCCAAATGAAACGCAATCATCTGCGCCCAATCCAATTCGCGCAGCCATCATGGCAAGAGTTTCACCTTTGGAAACTCCGAGCGCTGATATTTCAAGAAGAGAATCATTGGTTGCAGAATGTGTGACATTTACAATTCCTTGTAACGCTGGTGTCGCTAGCGCCAGCATTTCATCGGCAGAAATTTCTTGTTGAGATAGGCGAGCCAATAACTTCAGCGCCGGACGATTGGTAACTGAATCAATCGTATCGACGCCGACGTTATCCATTCCGACATCCCATCGTGGGATGTAAGCCTTCTCACGATGAAAGTGGGTGTGGGATTCAACTGCAAATGAAACGTTAGGAATTGTCTTTCGCAGAACATCCACGGCGCTTTGTAATTGAGTTGGTTCAATCATCCACTCTTCAAGAACTTTGTCATTTTGCAGGTCATATAAAAGCCCACCGTTGCAACAGATCGCTGTTCCGAAATCAAATGCTTCTCGTATATCGCTCATCCAACGTGGAGGTCGACCGGTGACAAAGAATATTTCAACGCCTAAATCGCGCGCCTTGGTGAATGCGGCAATCGTTCGATGTGATATCCCCTCATTATGAGGAACGATCGTGCCATCTAGATCTGTAGCAATTAATTTGGGGCGACGATCAATCACACAAGCTCAAATCTTTTCATTCCAAGGAATGGTTGTAGGGATGCCGGAACATTTACCGTGCCGTCGGCATTTTGGTGGTTCTCTAAAATCGCAACAATCATGCGCGGAATCGCGACCAATGTGCCGTTAAGTGTTGCAACAGCCTTGGTGCCATCTGCATCTTTGTAGCGAATATTTAAGCGGCGGGCTTGAAATTCAGTGCAGTTAGAGGTGCTTGTTACTTCTCGATATGCGTTCTGGGTTGGAATCCAGGCTTCGATATCGAATTTGCGGGTGGCACTTGAGCCCAGGTCACCTGATGCCACATCAATTACGCGAAAAGGGATCTCCATCGCATTTAAGAAATCTTTCTCCCACTGCAACAGGCGCGCATGCTCGGCTTTGGCATCCTCTGGCTTACAGAATGAGAACATTTCAACTTTATCAAATTGATGAACGCGAATTATTCCGCGAGTATCTTTTCCATAACTTCCTGCTTCACGACGGAAGCAAGATGAGTATCCGGCATAACGCATCGGCAGTTTTTCGCCCGGGAGCACTTCATCCATGTGATAAGCCGCGAGTGGAACTTCACTTGTTCCTACTAAGTAATAGTCGTCCTTCTCAAGGTGATAAACATTTTCAGCCGCTTGTCCTAAAAACCCCGTGCCTTCCATTGCGGCTGGCTTGACCAACACAGGTGGAATCACTGGCGTAAAGCCGGCCTTGAGCGCGCTTTGAATTGCATAGTTAACAAGTGCGAATTCGAGCATCGCACCAACACCAGTTAAATAATATGAACGAGATCCAGAAACTTTGGCACCACGTTCGGTATCAATTGCACCTAATAGCTTGCCAAGTTCAACGTGATCTTTTGCTTCAAATCCATCTTTAGCAAAATCGCGGGGAGTTCCAACATGTTCGATGGTTACGAAATCTGCCTCTCCACCGATTGGCGCTTCTGGATCTAAAAGATTTGATAGTTGCATAACTAAAGCATTTGCTTCTGCTTCAACTTCAGTGCGCTTAGCATCTGCTGCTTTTACTTTATCGGCTAGTGATTTTGCATTTTCAAGGAGCGCTGCCTTTTCATCGCCCTTAGCGGCGCCAACTGATTTAGAAAGAGCGTTTTGTTCGGCACGCAAAGTCTCAAATTCGGAGAGCGCGGCACGGCGAATTTCATCGATTGCCAACACGCGATCAACAATGGTGACATCTTCGCCACGACCTTTTTGAGAAGCACGAACTGCATCAGGGTTTTCGCGCAAGAATTTAATATCAATCATAATTATTGCGCCTCTCTTGGATAAGAACCTAAGAATCTGATGTCATCACAAATTTCCTTCAGCTCCGCGATGCTTCCACCAACGGCCGGATCCTTGATATGTCCTTCGACATCAATGATGAAATGGTAGTGACCTAACTCGCGACCAGTGGGACGACTTTGAATAAATGTCAGGTTAACTTCACGTTTTGCAAAAACTTGCAGAATCTCAAGCAGCGCACCTGCATGGTCAATATCAATAAAGATCGCCATTGATGTGCGGTCATGGCCAGTTGGTTCGGGAATCCAACCTGGCTTTTGCGCAGAAATAAAGCGGGTAACGGCGCCAGCGTTATCACCAATGTTTTCCGCCAATACTTCTAAACCAAAGTGACCGGCGGCAACACTTGATGCAATCGCAGCATCGAGTTCGCCTTTGCTAACAAGTTCGGCTGCGGCAGATGTTGAACTGGTCGGAACAATTTCTGCATGGGGATAATTCTTGGCGATGTATGAGCGGCATTGTGACTCGGCGTGGGGATGTGTGCCAATTCGTGAAATTTTATTTGTGCCAGGTTTGGCCATCAACGCAAATGTGACCGGCAAAGTAACTTCGCCAGCAATTGTTAGCGGGTCCCCTGTTGCTAACTCATCTAATGTGCGAGCAACAACACCTTCGACGGAGTTTTCAATTGGAACAAGTGCGAATTCGGCTTCACCTAG
>Ga0315905_10001830_pt1 | contig 22571 bp, 13 predicted proteins | sample LakEriMetagenome_5_FD_203522 | JGI IMG/M metagenome (GOLD analysis project Ga0315905, IMG submission 203522) | Freshwater fungal communities from buoy surface, Lake Erie, Ohio, United States - Buoy 4 MA121 | ecosystem: Environmental > Aquatic > Freshwater > Lake | place: USA: Lake Erie, Ohio...
ACTGGAACAGGACTTTCATATCAATGGAGATTAAATGGCAATCCAATTAGTGGTGCAACTTCATCTTCATACACAGCAAATGCAAGTGGTTCTTACACCGTTGTTGTGACGAATGCGAGTACTTGTACTTCAACAAGCACAGCAACTGTTGTAACCGTGAACACGCTTCCAACAGCGACAATCACTCCAGCTACAGCGACGACTTTCTGTCAAGGTGGAAGTGTTGTATTGAACGCGAATACAGGAGCTGGATTGACGTATCAATGGTTCAACAATTCAAGTGCAATCAGCGGAGCGACAAGTGCTTCGTACACTGCAAACGCAAGTGGTTCTTATACGGTTGTTGTAACAAACACGAGTACATGTTCTTCAACGAGCACAGCAGTAGTTGTGACGGTGAATGCTAACGTGGATTACTTCGCTGATGCAGACGGTGACGGATTCGGAGATGCTGCAAGTGTTATTTCAACATGTGTTCAACCACAAGGATATGTGACTGACAATACCGATTGCGACGATAACGATGCAACGGTTAATACAGCTGCAACAGAAGTATGTAATCATATCGACGATGATTGCTCTGGAACAATTGACGATGGTTTGGTATTCAACACGTACTACGCAGACAACGACGGCGATACTTTCGGAGATGCAAACAACAGTATTGACGAATGTGCCCAACCGGCAGGATATGTAACAAACAACACCGATTGTAACGACAATAACGCAAATCAAAATTCAGCTTCACCAGAAATCTGTAACGGCGAGGACGACGATTGCGATGGTACCATTGACAACGGATTGGTGTTCTTAGATTACTACGCCGATTTGGATAGCGATGGATTTGGTGCAGGTGCTGCTACAAACAGCTGTGTTGATTTGGGTGCTGGGTATGTCACTAATAACAGCGATTGCAATAACGCGAATGCAAGCATTAATCCGAACGCGACCGAAATTTGCAATGAAATAGACGATAACTGCGACGGACAAATCGACGAAGGAATCACCTTCACAACCTACTACCAAGACTTCGATAACGACGGATTCGGAACGGGAGATGCAGTAACAAGCTGCACCAATCCGGGTGCAGGTTGGGTAACCAACAATACCGACTGCGACGATACGAATGCTAATACATTCCCAGGTGCAATAGAGGTGTGCAATACCATTGACGATAACTGCGACGGTCAGGCTGACGAGGGTCTGTTAGCGGTTTACTTCATCGATAACGACGGAGATACCTACGGAAATCCATCGGTGAGCATCTTGGCCTGCACGCAACCTGTTGGATACACGCCTGACGATACCGACTGCAACGACACCAATGCGAACATCAATCCAGGTGCTGAAGACATTGGTGGCAACGGTATAGACGAAAACTGCGACGGAGAGATCGATAACAGCATCTTCGAACTGAATGCAACCATTAACTTGTATCCAAACCCAACCCGCTCAGAGTTGAACATTCAAATTTCCAACGCCCTTGTTGGAAATGACATGTACATCTTCGATGCCGTTGGAAAATTGGTGCACAAGCAACAGTTGCTTTCAACGCAAACAACGCTTTCAATGTCTGAATACGCAGATGGGAATTACATCTTCAGGGTAGGAGGGTTGGTGAAGAGATTTGAAGTAATGAAGTAGAGCTCGCTCTGCGAGCGGCATGTGAAATGCCTCCAGTGAAGCTGGGGGATTGAATCTGAATAAGGTGCAATAATTCTCAAGAGTTTGGTATTTAACAATATCTTTTTCTTCCAACTTCAGTGGGGGCTACATCCTCAGAATTGGCGAAGAGGTAAAACAATTTGAAATCATAAAATAATCTATAGCCCCCACTGCAAAGTGGGGGCTGGTTTTGCAATAAATGGGGCTACTTTGACAAGGCATTTTTGTAAATTCGCTCCATGAGATTGAAACTGTGTATTCTTTTTGCCTTGGTATCTTCCGTTTATGCCAATGCACAATTTTGGAAAAAAAAGGTTGAACTCCCTGGCATTGCAAGCCCCATGCTACTGCAACCCGGTTATACAACTTTCCCTTTAACAGATTATTTTTTGTCGCACGAAAACGTAGCCGCAATCTCACTAAGCAACAACAAAAAAGTAGGCTACAACGCAAAAGGAGAAGCTGTTTTTGCCGAGGAATCATACCCTCCACTCATGAACCTGAATTGTGAAACCAAATCAGGAAAACAATTTGATATTCCTGTTTTCGCCTCCGATAAAAAAAAGTATACCTTCATCTATCACGCATCGAAAGATGCTGTAAACACGGTGCACGTTGCCGGAGCGTTTAACGGATGGAATAAAAACGCAACAGAACTTACCTTCAATCCAGAATCACAAACGTGGTCTACCAATTTCTATTTATCTCCCGGTGTATATCCCTACCGAATTTGGGAAGACGGTACCCGTGAAATGTTAGACGGAGGAAATTCAAATCGCATGTCGAACGGCATGGGCGGAGAAAATAGTTTCATTGAAATAGCTGGTTCAGGAGAACCATACATGGAGGCCATCGCCTACAAAAAGAGAATGCTTACCGTTTATCTGACCGAAAAGCCTGAAAATGTCTTCGCCTATATCAACAACAAATTAGCTCAGGTTACTATTTCAGAAAAGCTAGATTCCAGCTGTGGATATTACACAGCTCAAATTGAAATTCCTTTTAAATTTCGATTCGTTAAAAGAGCAACACTTCGTGTATTCGCAAGCACAAGCAATACAAGATTCAATGATCTGCTTTTTCCTTTGGTAGTAGGCAAACCTGTTCTCAAAACACATGGGTTGAATCGAAAAGACAGACATTCCAATGTCATGTATTTCGCTATGGTGGATCGATTCATGGATGGAAACTCCTCCAACAACAGACCAACTCAAGACACCCGAATTTTGCCCAAAGCCAATAATTTAGGCGGAGACCTGAAGGGTATAACTTCGAAAATTAAAAAAGGGTACTTCAATGATTTAGGAACAAACACCTTGTGGATTTCACCCATCACAGAGAATGCAGAGGGAGCATGGGGTCTTTGGAATAGAGGCGGCGATACAAGCATGTTTAGCGGATATCACGGATACTGGCCCACTTCACTAACCAAAATAGATAACCGCTTCGGAACAGAAAAAGAATTCAAACAATTGCTTCGCGTAGCACACAGACATGGCCTGAATGTTTACCTCGATTACGTGGCACACCATGTTCATGAACAGCACCCTCTGTTAAAAGATCATCCCAACTGGACCACTCCGCTGTATTTGCCAGACGGTACTATGAATACAGAAAAGTGGGACGAACATAGACTTACAACTTGGTTCGATACTTTCCTGCCAACTTGGGACTTTGAAAAACCAGAGGTGGTCAATGCACTGACAGATACCGCCATGTTTTGGGTAACCAATTACAAGCTAGACGGCTTCAGGCACGATGCAACCAAACACATTCGAACAGAATTTTGGAAAACCTTAACGCATAAAATTAAAGCTGAGAATAAAAATGTCTTTCAAATTGGTGAGACCTACGGTAGCCCCGAACTTATTTCCTCTTATTTAGGCAGCGGTCAAATGGATGCGCAATTTGATTTTAATCTTTATGATGCAGCGGTCGAGGCATTTGCTACCGAGGGTAAAGGCTATGCCAATTTAGCACGAGTTATGAAAGAGAGCGCGAAGTATTACGGTGGGCATCACCTCATGGGTAATATATCGGGGAATCAAGATCGCACGCGATTCATAAGCTATGCCGACGGATCTGTTCAATTCAACGAAGATCCAAAGGCAGCCGGATGGAGCAGAGAAATTAAAAACAACGGACAAATAGGATTTGTTAAATTGGAACAATTGACTGCCTTCCTAATGACCATTCCTGGAATTCCGTGTATTTATTACGGTGATGAAATTGGAATGCCAGGAGCCAATGATCCTGATAACCGTCGTATGATGCAATTTGAAAATTGGAATGAATCTCAAAACGCGTTGCATGCACACACGCAAAATTTAATTCATTTCAGAAGAGAGAATATGGCTCTCTTATATGGAGAATTGGTTGTTCTTAGGGCCGATTCAGAAGCGCTGGTGTTCATGAGAAGGTATCTTGATCAAACCGTAATTTGTGCCTTTGGAAAGCACGGCACTGTGGTGAATGTAGATTTAAACCAATATGTTTTCGGCACTTCGGTGAAACGCAATCCGGTAGCATTCACATCAAACGGTACATTGTCAAATGATGATTTTGTTGGCTCGGGAACATCAAGCAATTTCATTCAATTCTTTGTGGGTCCGAACGGATACACCTTCCTTACAATGCAATGAATGCACATCTGCAAAGTAATCGAGTAGGAGATGCACGTGCTGCTGCAGTTAGCCGTTTAATGCAAATTGGTGAATCAGAAAGAGAAGCCAATACGCAGGTGAAAATGCTATTCGAATGCTTATTCGGTTTTACTTCTTCTGATTTGGTTCTAAAGGTCAATGCGTGTTTTTCAGAAAGTGAATTGTTGCAATTACACAAAGCATTGAACCGACTCGAGCAAAATGAGCCTATTCAATATGTATTGGGACACGCCTTTTTTTTCGGAATGAAATTCAATGTTTCACGTCATGTTTTAATTCCGAGACCTGAGACAGAAGAATTGGTGCAATGGATCTTAGATGCAGAGTTGAAGCGAGATTTGGTGTTGTTAGATGTTGGAACAGGAAGTGGAATCATTCCGGTGGCTGTGAAAAAGAATAGACCCGAATGGAAGTGCATGGGTATGGATGTCTCTGTGTCAGCGCTGAATATAGCCAAGTTGAATGCCCAAGATTTGCAAGCTGAAATTGAATGGCTGCAGGGCGATGCATTGGGTGAATTGCCTTTCCCTCAAGTTGATATACTGGTTTCAAATCCGCCTTACATTCCTTTCGAAGAGAAAGAAAGTATGGACAAGAAAGTGACTCAGCACGAACCTGAATTGGCTTTGTTTGTGGAGGATCAAGATCCTCTCATTTTTTACAAAGCCATTTTGAATCAAGCACTGCAAATGAATCCTATTCCTGTTGTTTATTTTGAGCTTCATGAAAGGTATGCTGAAGCTACAAGTGAAATGGCTGTGGAAAAGGGGTTTACGGTTGAATTGAAAAAAGATGCTCAGGGGAAGAACAGAATGCTGCGGTGTGAAGGGAAGTAATTAAACCGTTTCAAAAAGTCGACTCAGTTTTCTGCTAAACAGTGCGGCATCATCTAAATCAAATTTAATCAATGGTTTTTTTCCTGTTGCTTTTCCCATGATAACAGAATCTTGATACTGTTCAATGTCTAAAATTTGTTTCAGCGCAATGACTTTGTTTTCGGTTCCAGATTGAAAAATAACACGCTTGTTGGTTAAAAAGATATCGCCCGTTCCAATCTCTTTGTATTCCAAACGTGATTCGGGATTAATGTTTTGAATGGTTCCAATTCGGTATGAAAGCCCCGCGCCGAGAGGAATGCGCAATCCAAGACCTTGGTAATTAAAACTGCGTTGCTGATTTCGTTTCAATTCGAACCAAGAACATGACGGATAATGCGCATAGAGTAATTCATCATTTTGCAGGTTGATGGAATACACTTGTTGGGCTTCATCTTCTGAGATTCCATTTAAGGTTGATGTTTCTGCTAAATGGCGTTCGTGAAGCCATTCCAAGGCCATCCATATTCGATGTTGAAATTGCGGAAGGTGAACTTGGAATTTGATATTGATATACTCTTTCGTAATTGAATTTAAATTAAGCAACTCGGCATGCGAGGACATGGCTGCACTGCGGTTTGAACGTAATGCTATTTTTAAGTTTTCAAAAAACTGTTTGCCATCTTCATTGGCCCATGTAGACTCAATTCGCTGTTTTGCTGCCTGTTCTTGCTCTTTCATTTTTTGTTCTTTTCGTGTTTTTATTCCACCCACAATACTTGCAATAATCAGCAGGGGAAGCGCTACAACAATTAAGATTAAAATGGTTTGAAATGACATGTGCATTTTTAAAAGAAAAATTAAAAGCATGGGAATCAAGGATATGGTGTCGAAGTTAATCAATTGCTTGATTTGGTCAAGACGATATTTACATTATTTCTCGAATTATGGATGAATAAATCCTTTTTATTTCAATTGTTGTTTGTAGGTTTTGTTGCGTTTATTTTCACTCCGCAAAATCATCTTATTTATTCTTTTATCAATGCACGAACCTGTTAAAATTACCAAAGTGGCCATGTTTATCGATGGCTCTTTTTTCCTTCAAGTCAATACATTTTATAAATACCATCATTATGTTGGAAAGAGTTTTCATTACTCCGGATTCATTGATTACGTTCGACATAAAGTGGCGCAGCTAGAGCATTCAAGATATAACCTGTGTCAAGTAGTTGAAGCGCATTGGTTTCGCGGCAGATACCCAACTTCAGCCATGGACTTGAAATATCCTGACCCTACCAAACGTCTTGAAATCATGACCAATGAGCGGAAAATGGAAGACACGCTCATTTATCAAGGAATAACAAGTCACTATTATCCGCTTCAAGTAGATCATGAAACGGGTGAAACGCAAGAGCGTCCAATTAATGTGTGGTTCGCAACCGAAGCACTGGCCATGGCGGCTCAAGGATTATTTGATGTGCTTGTAATTGTAGGCGGTGACAGTGAGTATAAACACCTAGCGTCAAAACTTTCTGCCTTGGGTGTAAGAACCATGGTCTTGGGCTGGAATATTACCTATGAAGCCGATACGCAGAATGGCTTCCGCAGTAGATACATTAAAACGTCTCAAGCACTCATAGACGAATGCACGTATCCGGTCTGGTTAGATAAGATTATTGATCAAGGATTGGAAGATGCTGACAGGCTCATTCAGAACTTGTTTCACAATTAATTAGCCTTCCATTCCGCCTTCTCCGCCGCCCATGTTTTTGCGCTTGAATAATTGCGCATCCATTTTACCAAAGCGCCAAGAAACGGTAAAACGAAACATTTGCCAATCACGTCTTTTGAAAGTAGTTTGTTCAAAATAAGGAGAGCTGCTGTGTATGACATTTACACGCGTTTTCAAGATGTCTGTAGCACTGAATGCAACAACCAAACTTTTGTTTTGAAGAAATTCTTTGCGAATCGAAACATCTAAACCATAGGTTGGTTCAACATAACCCTGAACCGTGTTGGTACTTCCTCCCCACATGCCGCCACCCATTCCCATTCCACCACCACCGCCGCGTTCACTGCTGCCAACTTCTAAAGCACGCTTACTGCTATAATCAACCATAGCTTGAATAGATGTGTTGTTCGGTATCAATTGAAACGCTTTTCCACCAATGGTAATTTTTCCTTTTCCATTCGGAAGTTTGACATTCAATGAAGATTTTACCCAAAATGAATTGATGTTGTTTTTTAAGTTGGCATCCAAATTTGTTCCATCAATACTCGAGTTGTAAATATTCAAATTGGTATTTAATTCTAGTATTTTAAATAAGTTGTTGCGAGAAACAAATTCCAATCCGAGAGCCTGAGAACTGCTCGCATTTTCATAGGTTGTAACTACAACTGAATCGGCTAGATTTTCACTGTATTCAATGTTTTGCTGACGCACGGTTACGTTTTGTGTATACCTTCCATAAGCAGAAACAATGATGGTGTTCTTTTTATTCGGAATCCACTGCCAGCTCAATTCTGCCGTTTGCGTGAACTCGGGTTTTATATTCGGATTTCCACGTTGAATATTCAATGAATCGCTGTAATCAGTGAATGGTTGAAGTTGCATGAAACTTGGGCGATTGATTTTTCGGTTTAGTGCAAACTGAACATCTTGTTTTTCACTTAGCACGCGCGTTACAAAGAGGGAAGGGAAGATGCTCAGTTTATACTGATACTCGAAATTCTGATTGGTAGAAAGCAATTCGCCTTTGTAATGGCTGGTTTCAGCGCGAAGACCTGTCTTTATTTTCCAAGAAGGTAAATCAAATGCGGCAGTGGTATAGGCAGCACCAACTTGGTCAACATAATGATAATTCACAAAAAGCGATGTTATGTCGGTCCAAATGCCATTGCTCAAAGTGCTGTTGTTGTATTGACTTGTGAAATCGCGCATGCTAAATCTTCCACCGGCTTCAAGTCTGAAACGTTCAGAAATTTCCGATTCGAAATCCAATTGAGAAGTAATTAAATATTGAGAAACATCTCCCAATTGTCTTTGCTGTACTGCGTCAAAATCATTGTACAAAGTATAATAGTCCCCAGTAAAATGACTTTGAATGCGGTTGAAGTTCACATCAGCAGTTAACTCAGTACCTTCCTTCGTAAACAGATGTTTATACAAGATACTTGCTCCGAAATTTTGAAATTCGCGCTTGGTTGTGCTCTCTCTAAAATAAGAGCTATTGCCACCGCTCAGCGTATCTGTAAGTACATTGAGGGTGTCCATTGGCGCGAATGATCCCTTATGCATATTGCCTGATACTGTAATGGTATTTCTTAAATCTAAAAGATAATCAAACCCGCCTCTTCCGGTTAAGAAGAGGCCGTCATTCAAATTGTATTGCGATTGATTCAATTGAAAATTGGGTGAATAATTGAATCGGTCGGTTGTTCCAATGCTGATGCTTCTTCTTTGATTCGCATTGCCGTTCAAGAAGAAATTTATTTTTCCTTGTCTGTAGTTCATGTCGAATCCGCCGTTCATTCTCCCTCTGCGATCAATTCCAGATCGAACACTGCCATTGTAACCATTTGCTCTGTTGTGCTTCATGACAATGTTTACAATTCCGCCACCGCCGCCACTTGCATCATATTTAGCTGATGGGTTGGTTATGAGTTCAACGCGTTGAATGGCATCTGCTGGAATTTGATCAATAGTAAGTGTTGTGGGTCGGCCATCAACAAAAATCTGAGGCGCGGTGTTTCGCAAGGATACATTGCCGTCGGAATCAACGGTCAATGAGGGGATGTTGCGAAGCACATCTTCTGCGGTACCACCACTGTTCATGGGGTTTTTATCTACATCGTATATACGCTTGTCAAATTCCAATCGCATGCCACCACCTTCAACCTGAATGGTGGCCAAGTCTGTTCCGAATTTCAACCTGAAATTTCCCAAATCTTTTTCTATTCCTCCCATGCTCATTTGACCACTCGGTTTCAAAACAAAGGTGGAATATGGAGCGTCTGAATTTGAAAATGAAAAGCGCAGTGTAAGGGGAGTGTTCAAAGGCAAATCAATGAGCAAAAATTCACCTTTTCCATCGGTAAGTCCTCCTGTAATCGGATTTACATTTTGTTGCTTAATGAGCACGCTGTCTTCCTTATAAACCCGAATAACAACAAATTCAAGGGGTTTGCCTGAAATAACATCAAATACTTTTCCATAGGCTTTGCCCTTCATATCTCCTTTGCCAGGCCTTCCTTGAGGCTGTGCTTGAAGAATGCTGGTCATGACGCAAAGAAGTAAGAGAAGAGTAAAATGTTTTTTCATGCTATGAGAACAACAAGTTGTGTAAAAAGTTTATCGCATGTAAAGGTAGCCATTCTCTTTCAATTTGTAATTTCGAGCACTATGAAGCCAATTCCATTTTCACCGCCGCGTGTCGATGAAAAAACCATTGAAGCCGTTACCGCTGTTTTGCGTTCGGGATGGATTACCACCGGACCTCAAACCCGAGCCTTTGAAGAAGATTTAAGAAGGTATACACAAAGTGGACCTGTCTTGTGTCTAAACTCTTGGACCAATGCTGTGGAACTGGTTTTGCGTTGGTTTGGGGTGAAGGAAGGTGATGAGGTATTACTTCCTGCATACACCTATGCCGCAACGGCAAACATTGTCATGCACGTTGGTGCTAAACCCATTTTAGTGGACTCCATGCAACACGCACCGCTCATGGATTTGGAAGATGCAAAGAAGAAATTGTCTGCACGAACCAAGGTTATTATGCCCGTAGATATTGGTGGTTTTCCAATAGACTATGAAGCTGTAATGGCTTTGTCAAAATCATTTTCGAAACAATTTAAATGGGAACATGCAACAGATGTGCAGAAACAATTGGGAAGGCCACTGGTCATTGCAGATGCCGCGCATAGCTTTGGTGCTTGGTACAATGGAAATCCAGTAGGCGGTCAAACAGATGTGATGGCTTTTTCATTTCACGCTGTAAAGAATTTAACCACCGCCGAAGGAGGATCCATTCACCTGAATTTACCCGCTCCGTTCTCAAATGATGACATACGCGCTTCACTTAATGTGAGCGCACTGCACGGTCAAACAAAAGATGCATTGAGTAAAACACAAGCAGGAAATTGGAGATATGATATTGTTGAAGCAGGTTTTAAATGCAACATGACAGACATTCACGCTGCCATAGGGAGAGTTGAATTGGATCGGTACGAGGAGACGCTAACGCGAAGGAAAAAGATTTGTCTCAAATATCATGAAATTTTTCAAGCATCAGGGTTGAATTTTACCTTACCTGTTTTTCAATCTAAAAACTTGGAAAGCAGCTATCACTTGTACATGCTTCGATTAAACGGATTTTCAGAAGATCAACGCGATGCGGTCATTCGCTCAGTAGCTGAACAAGGAATCTCACTGAATGTACATTTTCAACCTCTTCCCTTATTGAGTTTCTATAAAAGGCAGGGCTATGAAATGACAGATTATCCGCATGCATGGAACGCATATGCAAATGAAATTTCACTGCCGGTCTATTATGATTTGCTAGATGAAGATGTAGCGCGTGTGGCAAATGCTATTATTGAAGCTGTAAAAAAAATATGCTAAAACGCGCGGTAGATTTATTCGTGTCGCTGGTGCTCAACATCGCCTTGCTTCCGGTGTACATGGTTGTGAGTATTTGGATTATAGCAGATGATTTTGGATCACCTTTTTTTGTTCAGCAACGCATTGGGAAGAATGGAGTTCCTTTTGGATTATTAAAATTCCGATCCATGAGAAAAAATGCGGAGTCACTCGGGCAATTGACTGTTGGTATGCGTGATCCCAGAATTACACGATCTGGTTTTTTTATTCGAAAGTATAAATTAGATGAATTGCCACAATTAATCAATGTATTTATAGGTCACATGAGTCTAGTAGGACCAAGGCCAGAGGTGGAGCGTTACACGAAATTATATACCGAAGAGCAAAAACAAGTGTTGCTGGTTAAGCCGGGCATTACAGATTACGCCAGCATAGAATATGTTCGAGAGAACGAATTGTTAGCAGCTTCATTGAACCCGGAAGAAACTTATGTCAATGAAATAATGCCGGCTAAATTGGAGCTGAATAAAAAATACATTTCCGAACAGTCATTCGGTACAGATATGAAAATCATCTGGAGAACAATTCAGGCAATTTTATCGTGAGATTTTCGCATGATATTTATGGCCATTTCGGCTTCTTCAAAAGTTGTAATTAAGGGCGGCGCAATGCGGAAACTCCACGGACAAGAGAGGAACCAAAAACTTAAAAGCCCTTGCTCTAAATTTGAATCTACCATTTGTTGAACTATTTCTTCACTTTCCATATCAACAGCGAAATACAATCCAATTCTCCGAATTTCTTTCACATGTTTAAAGGTGCTTAATTCGCGCTCTAAGTATTGGCCAATGGCTTCTGCATGAGGCAAGATGTGTGGTTGATTTAATTCTTCTAAAAAAGCAGCAGCGGCTGCACAAGCTACCGGGTGACCAGCAAAGGTGCTTATGTGACCAAGCAACGGATCGAAAGAAAGCAGTTCCATTTGGTTTTTATTCGCAACCAAACAACCAATAGGTAAACCACCTCCAAGTGCTTTGCCCAATGTGAGTATATCGGGAATAACATTGAAATGCTCAAAAGCAAAATGTTTGGCTGTTCTTCCCATACCACATTGAATTTCATCAAAAACCAGCAGGGCTCCTACCTCTGTGCATTTTTTCCTCAATGCTGAAAGGTAAAGTGGGTTTGGAATACGCACCCCCGCATCGCCTTGCACAGTCTCAAGAAAAACGCCTGCAATTTCTTCGGTAATCAAGTTTAAATCTTCCCAGTTGTTCAAACGAATAAACTCAACGCCTGGCATCAGTGGGCGGAAGGCACTTTTCTTTTTTTCGTTGTAACTAATGGCCATGCTGCCTGTTGTGCTGCCGTGATAAGATCCAATAAATGAAATTATTTTTTTTCTTCCCGTTGCACGTTTCACCAATTTAATAGCCGCTTCGTTGGCCTCAGTACCACTATTCACGAAATAACAGCAGTTCAAACGCTCTGGAAGAAGACCAGTTAAAAGCGCTGCAGCTTTCGTTTGTGAAGCTTGAATGAATTCACCATAAACCATGGTGTGTAAATGTTTTTCTACCTGGGCATGAATAGCTTCTTTGATTTTCAAATTGCCATGACCCAAATTGCTTACACCAACACCACTTACGAAATCCATAATGCGATTTCCAGATTCAGTGTAGAAATAAATACCCTCAGCACGCGCTATTTCAATTCCCAACGGAAAGGGAGTTGTTTGCGCAAGTCCTTGATTAAAAAATAATGATTTCATCTGCAAAAATCCACGGTTTACCTCCTGCTCCTAAATGCCAATTGGGTATTTGATCAAATGCAGGAGTGGCTATTATTTTAACATATTTCACTTGAGTAAGATCTACTTTGTATGGTTCCGGAGCATCGAAAATAAAATTGTGTGTCATGGCTCCTTCTTTTTTCTGAAGCTCTGTGAATGTGGTGTTGTATACTTCATCCCAACTCGTACCATCTTTACTTATGGAAAACTGAACTTTGGAAGGAAACCAAATCCAGGGTCGAATATCTTGATAGGTGTTCAATTGAATGGAATGAATGGTTTTAGCTTTTTTCAATTCAATAATAGTCTCCAGCGGTCCATTCACTCCTTGCCAAACACCCGTTCGGAAATCAAGCTTCCCCCGAATTCCATCAATTAATGCGTAGTCTCCGCCTGCCGTATACTGCGCATCATAGCTCGGTGCCTCCTTCATAATTAAATTGTCTGGACGCTTATAATACGTGGCAGTGGTCCATGAACTTTGTATGTATTGTGGTGCAGATTGACTTTGTGTTTCAGACTTTCGTTTCTTCGCTTGTGCGCGAATCTCACACGCATCATCTATCATAAATGGAGCAGTATAGACAAACGAATTCACCTTGTTTCTTTCGTCGCGGTATTCAACTACAATTTCTACATTGGGCTCTGTGCAGGTAATGGTTACCAATTGATTTTGAACAAAGGCTCGGTTAGGAGCCGTAATGATAGGTGCGGGCACAATTTTCTTTTCTAAAGAGAGACCGGTTGGAAATGGGGAAGGGTAACCTTGATTTTGAACTATAAACTCCGGTGTTGGATCGTAATCTTGCCACCAGCCGGTGTAGTCTGCCGGACAAATGGGATACGTGTTCCATGCGCTTACAACATACCAAGCCGACATTTGTCCGCAGTCTTCATTGCCACAAAGTCCATCTGGAGTAGGAGAGTAGAGAGTCTTCATGATACTATCGCGATACATGTGAACTTTGTCACGATTCACGTACGAATACAAATAAGCCATGTGGTGACTCGGTTCATTACCATGAGCATATTGGCCAATTAACCCTGTAATATCAGCTTGCTCTCTTCCTGTAGTTTGTGTGGGTGCATTGAAAAGTTTGTCTAATTCTGCCTCAAATTCTTTGGGGCCTCCCATTAATTCCATCAATTCCGGAATGGCATGCGGAACAAAGAATCGGTACTGCCAAGCGTTGGCTTCTGTGTAATGAAAATTTACTTGGTACGGATCAAAAGGTGTTGCAAATCCACCATTCACTCGCGCACGCATGAATTTCGTTTCCGGATCAAAAACGTTTTTCCAATTCTGAGAACGAATGGCATACTCTGCTGCAACGGCCTTCTCCCCAATCATTTCGGCATAGCGTGAGATACAGAAGTCGTCGTAGGCGAATTCCAATGTCTTACTCACGCTCTCACTGAATTCATCGCCTGGAACATATCCATATTTCACATAGGCTTTCTTTTCATCTTGCGGACCATTGCTTGTTGCAATCATGGCTTCCAACATTTTCAATTCATCTTCTTTATTTGAAAAACGAATGCCTTGCTGGTATGCCTCTGCCACAACAGGAACACTGTGGTAACCAATCATGCAATAGGTCTCATTTCCTGCCAATTCCCATACAGGCAATTCACCCCGTTCTTTGTACATCTCAAGAAATGTCTTCATCCAATCTTTGGTTCGTTCAGGTTCCAATTTGCACATCATCGGATGGTATGCTCGGAAAGTGTCCCAAAGCGAAAACACGGTGTAGCGTGTGTAGCCTTCTGCTGTATGAATCTTATTGTCCATTCCTCTGTATCTTCCATCTACATCGCTCCAAACATTCGGAACGGTGTAACAGTGATACAAAGAAGTGCGGTAGTTCTCAAGTCCTTGTCCGGTTGGAAAGAGTGTTGGAGCAGGCGCTTTTTCAAAAACTTTCTGCCACTCTTCTTCAACCTTTTGTTTGTTGTATCTGAAGTCTGCCACTGGCATTTCAGCATATAAATTTCTCTTCGCTCCTTCCTCATCTACGCCAGAAATTCCAACACGAATAATCAATTCATTTTTTTCGGTTGGAAGGAAAAGGAATTGAAACGCTTGAATCATTTCATATTCAATTTTCGTTTCTCCTTTCTCATTCACCGACTTGCTGCGTTGCATCAATTGATCATTTGCAACGAAAGGTTGAGAGAACACCGCGTAGAAATACGTGTGTTGCTCTGTTGCCCAAGCCTCAGAAACGCGGTATCCGCTAATCGCGGTATCTCCATAAAAATGTAAATCGTAATACAACAATTTATCGCGATGCATAAAATCTAAAAACAACAAACACGAATCGCCCGGTTGCATTTTGTATTCATGCATTCCCGCATGGGTAGAGGCTGTCATGCGCGCATCAATTCCGTAGTCGCTTAATCGAACACCATAAAATCCGGGACTCCCAACTTCCATGTTGTGCGCAAATCGAGAGGCAATCGCATCTCGCCAAAGGGTTTTTTCCTTCGTGTGTCCATTCGTTGGCATGAACAATATATCGCCGTAATCGGAAACACCCGTACCTTGAAGATGCGTGTGTGTGAATCCGTAAATAATGCTATCGCTGTAATGGTAGCCACCACAGCCGTCCCAACCGTCGAGACGAGTATCGGGACTCAATTGCACCATTCCAAAAGGCGCAGTTGCACCAGGGAAAGTGTGTCCATGTCCACCCGTTCCAGTGAAGACATTTACATTGAATTTTTTAGACACCCCTTGTTTTACAGAAACTTCATTTACCTGAACCGAATGACTGTTTGGATCAGAAGAGTAGGGCGCAACGTCATACACTTCCACATTTTCATTTGGCAGCAAGTGCGCTATAACGCACGAACCCAATGAAAAGCAAAAGAACAACAACGCAATGAGTGAGATGGGTGTTTTTTTCATGTAAATTTTCTTAACAGACACACGATTAAATGAATTCACAAATCAAAAATAGGACAGAAGCTAAGATGTACTACATTTGCAAAGCATTTGGTCAATGAAGAAGTTCATTGTGAAAAGGGAATCACGCGAAAATCGTGAACTGTGCCCGCAGCTGTAAAGCTCGCATTCGAGAGAATGAAAAAACGTGTTCAATCTAAGCCACTGGTTTTCCGGGAAGGCGAACATGTTCGAGATAAGTCAGAAGACCTGCCAAGTGTTAATCCGAATCCATGCTCGGGGTCAAGCATTGACAGGTTTATGAAGAAACTACTCACCATATGCCTCTTTGGTTTTGCACTCAACGCTGCAAAAGGCCAAGGCTATGCCCTGCATGTGAATGATACCTTGGGTGAGTTCTTGTTGAATACATTGCAAATAACAGATAAGCGCGTGAAAGAACCCGTTTATGGTTTTCATGTTGATTCAGTCGATATCAATAGGTACAAATCTTCAGGCATTGGTTCTCTCATTACGCGTCAGGGTTTGGCCTTGGTGAATGCTTATGGTTCGGTGGGAAGTGTCAATGCCATTCGCGTAGCTGGTTTACCTGCAGATTATGTGAGTGTAAATTGGAATGGACTTCAACTGAATTCCACCTCATTAGGCATGACCGACTTGTCATTGATTCCCATTCTATTTACAGATCAAATTGTTTTAACAGAAAGACCGCAATCCATGGGTCAACAAGATTTGGCACTCGGCAATAATTTAAACCTCATTTCGAAATGTTATAGAGGGAAATGGATTGCGTTCAACCAGTCTGCCTCGTCTTTGGGAAATACCACATTGGGAATGGTTGTTAATGGTGGAAACGGCAGTTGGTCTGCCAATGTGCGTGGCTTCATTCAAAATTGTCAAAATAAATTCACGTACCAAGATCAATTGCAATGGAATAAACCATGGGTTGAACAAGAAAATAACAACGCACATGCAAAAGGTGCTATGTTGAACCTGGGTTATCATGGAAAAAAACGTCTTACGTCGCTTCATGCATTTTCTGTTTTTCGGCAGGTGAATTTGCCCTCGCCAATGGGAGGGTTGGAGCAGTCTTCAAATAGTCAGTACGACCAACAATTGAAATTCTCATTGGTCAATAGTGGACCCTACAAAGAATTGAAAGGTAAACGCATCTCAGAGCTGGAGTGGATGCTTGGTGGTGCTTTAGATAAACAAAACTTTCAAAGCAATGTTGTAAATTCAACCATATCAAATCAATCCGCATTCGCATCAATACATCACCACAACAAGGGTGAAAAACTCACTTTTCATTCTTCAGCATCTTTTACTTCGGATTACATCTTGTATCAAGATTGGAACAAGCGGGTGCATTTTCAAAGCGTACGCTGCAATGAACATGTTGTTTTCAATGCGAGCCGAAATTTGTTTCTACTCAACTTGAATGCACAAGTTCGAACGTCTAAACACACCGGCATGTCGGGCGAATTGCAATGGTCTTTTTTCAATCAGAATTTGGTTGTCGAAGCATCCGTGCATCACAAAGAAAGATTGCCTGATGCCAATGAGTTGTATTGGCAGCCGGGCGGAAATTTAAATTTGAAGAAGGAGGCTGCGAGTGGCCTAAGCACAGGGCTAAAATGGAGCAGGTCTGGAATACAAACTGCAAAAGCTCCTCAATTGGAATTGCAATGGAGTGCCCGAGCCGATGCGATTGAAGACTGGATTCAATGGGTTCCAAATGGTTCGGGAATTTGGACTCCTCAGAATGTGAAGGAAGTGCGTTATGCCCAATCGAAATTTCGTGTCAAATACGACAATGAAAAATGGAAAGTTTTGTTTTTTGCAGAACCTATTTTCAGCAAAGGAAGAAATCAATCCAATCAAGCATGGTTTCAAACAACCTACTCACCGAAATGGCGCAGTGGCTCAAATTTAGAATTGAATTGCTTGGGTTTGCGCTGGGTGCTTGAGGCACAAGCCATTGGAAAACGATACACAGATGAGGAGAATTCAGAGGTCTTTGCATTGCCAACAACCGCTTATTTTAATTTCGAATTGGGAAGAACATTTGAAACGAAGCAGAGTGAATGGGATTGCTTCATACGAATAGAGAATATTACCAATGCGCAATTCAGCTTTGTTCGAGCATACGCTTTACCCGGTCGGGTTTTCAGTATTCAAATCAATTATAAAATAAAACAAAAAACAAAATGAAAATTAAATTTTTAGCTTATTTAGCATGCGCATCAATCTTAATTATGGGATGCGATGGCTGCAAGGAAGCAAATGAAGTCAAAGACTATGCGGTAGGAGTATTGATTGTCAATGAAGGGTCTTTCGGTAATTCAAATGGATCCATAACTTGGAACAAGGGAAGTGAAACTGAAAACAATGTATTCGAAAATGTCAATGGTGGTGCATTGGGAGATGTAATTATGGACGTTGATCAGGCCAATGGCAAAACCTATATTGTTTCGAATAACACTCAAAAAGTCATTGTAGTGAATTCGAATTCCTTCGCTTATGAAACTGCAATCACAGGGTTCAACTATCCGCGACATTTTTTAAAAATTTCCAACTCAGAGGCGGTGGTTTCAGATGGAAGTGGCTTTGGAAGATTGTGTTGGATTGATTTGAATTTGAATGCGGTTTCATCGAATACGGCAGTAGGAGAGGGACCTGAAGACATGATTTTGGCTGGTGGTTCTGTGTTTGTTTGCAATAGCGGTGGATGGGGTATTGACAATACAATCAGTGTTGTTGATGTGAACACAAAACAAGTCACAAATACCATAGTAGTTGAAAATAAACCCATGGAAATAGCCACTGATGCCAACGGTGTTATTTGGGTGTTGTGTGCAGGCGAAACCCAGTATGATGCCAATTGGAATGTAATTGGTCATACCCAAGCGGCATTGATAAAGATTGATCCTGTTACTTTAGCAACGACCACATTTACTATTGGAAGCTTGGGTGACCATCCGGAACACATGGCCGTAGATAAAGTGAATAATCGAATTTATATCGCGAATCAAAATGTAATGATTTTTGATTTAGCAACTTTTGGTATTTCAAACCCATCGTTTGTTTCAGGACAAGCCAACGGAATCTCTGTTGACCCATCGAATGGCAATGTGTGGATTTGTGGCCCAACAGATTTCGTTTCTAGTTCAGAGATTCGCGTGTACGATGCAAACGGAAGTTCTATTAAGAGTTTCAATGCGGGCATAGCTTCTCGGAAAGTGGTTTTCTTCAACTAATTGAGGAATGCAAAAAAAAAAGAGCCGCAAACGCGGCTCTTTTTGTTACATATTTTTTTCTGCATTATTTCTTTTTCCAAGTATCGCCTTGCTTCGTTAACCAAATTTGTGTTCCAACAGCAGCGCTTACAGGAGTAGCAACTTCAACAAGTGTTTGGTTTCCTGTAGTTGAACGAACAGAATATGATAAACTAACCAACTTTCTGTTTTGATCAAATTGAGGAGTATAAAGAAAATCCATTCCTACAATCAAAAGCTCATTGCGAATTTGAAACAATTGTTCGCGAGTTGTTTCCGAATTAATGGTAACATTCACTTCGGTTGAATTAATGATGTTTTGACCGAACATGCTAGTTCCTATAAGTAAGAACGAAGCGAAAATAGCGAGCTGTAATGTTTTCATAGTTGCTGTTGATTATCACAAGTATACAACTCTTTTTTAGAATTGGGATTGTGTTTCGTCAATTTTTTTTCGACTTTTGTCAACTACTTTTGACATCCTAAAATTGATCATATGAAATTAGAAGAATTGCGAATGCTAATCCATGCGGAAACCAATGAACATGTGCGAAAGGGATTGGGTTACATTTCGGCAAATCCCAAAAGTGATCAGATACCGCTACTTGTGGAAGGACTTGTAGTGGCTACCGATGCGCTGATTCGTTATGAGATTGAGGCCATGTTGGGAGCCATGAATGTGCAAGGTGCTGAACAAGCATTAATTCAATGCATGAAATCAAAATCCAATTCGAGCGTAGGAGTGAAATTGCTTGAGTTTATGTGGTCCAATGGTTTTGCTGGTGAAGGCCATCTTGAATTCCTTTTGCAATATGCTTCTCAATTCGGACTGTTGGGATGGATTGAAATGACAAGTATTCTTGAGGTTGGTGAGAGTAAATATGGATTGGATGAATTAAAGGCGTCCTATATGTATATCAACGCAATCAAAAAAGATCAATTGGATCCAGAAGAAAAAGCTTTAATTGAAGACGTAAAAAACAATCTGCTTTCTTTTATAGATGCGAACTAAAAGAGGAATGAGAGAGAAATAAAAAAGGGACCTTGAGGTCCCTTTTGAATTATCTCAATATTGTTATTGTTCCAACATATTCTTCGGCTTCTCCATTATATCCTTTTATTTTACAGATGTAGGTGTAGACACCATCTGGAACATAATATGATTTTTTCAATTTGTCATCACCAATCCAAGCTTCTTTGATATCGGTTGTATTGAAAATTTCATCGCCCCATCTGTTGAAAATGTGCATTTCAAACAAACGCACAGAACTGGATTCAACCAAGAAGACATCATTCAAACCATCGCCATTCGGAGTAAAGCAATTTGGAATATACACTACCGGAGGGAAGGTAACTGAGAACGTATTGCTCGCAGTACATCCAATACTGTTAGTCACTGTCAGAGCAACAGAGGCTTCACCAAAACCATCGAAGGTGTATGTCTCATTCATATTTTGACCAATACTTCCATCAGGGAAAACCCATTCGTAGGTACAACCAATACAGGGTGGAGTGTCCACAACCATGAAGTCATACGTGTAACCTGCTGTGTTCTCGGCATTAAAATCAGCATCGACCGGAATGACATCCACAAATACATCTTCGCTAATGCTTTGACCACAAAGATCCAATGCTGTTACTGTGTAGGTGTCAGGTGAAATTAAATCAGAGTACGTAGCAACGGTTCCATTCGAGTTGTTGGTCCAAGTGTAAGTAAATCCACCGCCACCGCCTGAAGCGAGAGCCGAAAGAATGGCTGTTCCATTTACACACACTGCTGTATCTGGAGACGCTGTTAAAATCAAAGGTGGATTTGGAATGGTGATTATTAAGGTGTCACTATCTGACATGTTACAAGCGTCAGTGACGGTGACACTATACGTTTGGGTCACCGGAGTAAGCGCTGTATACGTGGTTGCATTTCCAACCAATGTAGAGTTTTCGAACCAGTCATAGCTGTATCCTCCACTGCCACCCGATAATGTAGGGTTTAAGACATTGGGTGTTGTACATCCGGAAGTAAGATCGGGACCTAAATCTACCGTTACAGGCGGATTAACAATCAGGACAGGAACGGTGTCTGCACTTGATTCACCACATTGGTCATTTACAGTAAGTGTAATGATTGTGGAAGATCCAGGTGTTACACTGTAGTTCTGAGTGGATGCCACAGCTACGCCGTTGTTGGTCCATGAATAGGTAAAGCCATTCGATCCGCCAGTTATCAATGGCTGAATATTAAATGCGGTTGTACAGTTACCATTCAATTGGTCAGGTAAAGTAACCACCAATGGAGGCGCAGTAATGGATACAACTGAGGTGTCGGCAGCTGTTTGGCCACAAACATCGGATACGTTTACAATCACCTGAGCCTCAGTAGTCACTCCGAAGTTGTCATAAAATTCATCCCATTCATCCCAATCATTAACCCCGTTGGTATACCAAGCATAGGAAAATCCTGGTGTTCCGCCAATCACAGTAGCATTAATATTAAAAGGCGTTAAACATGGCGCTAACACTGTATCTGGAATCGTAACGGTTAAATCTGGAGCGTTCACATCTACATTAATCATGTCAGTGGCAGTTAAGCCGCACCCGTCTGTGACTGTGACATTTACTTCCCCTTCTCCATTCCATGAACCATAGAATAGGGTGCTTCCCCAACCGAATAAGTCATTGCCAGCCTCATCTGTCCAAACATATTCATACACACCGTCACCACCTGCAGCAAGAGCGTTGAAATCAACGGATCCTCCACAGTCCATAAGTACTACATTATTGTTGACAGGTAACGATGCTGACATGGACACGGTTAAAGGTGGAAATACTAAAATGTTAATGTCGAATGTGCCAGTACCATCGGGCCATCCGCATGTGTCGCTGACTGTTAAAAAGTATTGCGTGCTAACAGTCGGAGAAACAGAAATGCTTTCAGTTGTTTCATTGGTGCTCCAACTGTATGAGTAATTTCCGTATCCCCCTGTAATTTCGGGTTCTAGAAGTAAGGAGGCACCCAAACACAAGTCAGATTGAAATGGAGCAACTTGAATGGGTTGAGGCAAATCACCAATATTAAAATCGAAATTGCTCACAAATCCAGATCCATTACAAGCCGCTAAGTTCAAAATATCCATGTGAACGGTCTCCACTCCTTCAGCCAGACCATCTACAAATGCATCAATGTTGAATGAAATGCTTTGAACACCCGGTGGGAAAATAATGGTGTCTGGCATTAAAGTGTAGTCAACACCATTCACTGCCGTACCTGTCCAAGTGATAATGGCCATATCTTGAACAGTCAAATCTGAAATTTCAGGACGCGTAAAAGTTAATGTTGCTTCGCCGCAGTCTTCATAAATGATATCTGCGTCTGGTCCGCCAACATTCAAAGCCAAGTCTACATCAACAACAGCATTTGAACTAAATGAGCCTGCTTCAAGTATGACAATAGATTCAAGGGCTGTATCTGAGCCGTCTGCAATAGCCAATCGAATATGATAGGTTTCTCCACATTGAACAACATGCCAAGCCTCAAGAGAAACGGTGTAACCGTCTTGACATACATCAGTGTTGTTGGGGTTGTCAATGTAGAATCCACTGTTTAGATTCAAATTGACAGAGCTGATGGTAATGGGTAAAACCGGATTTGAACCTGGAACTTGTGCAATGTTTACTGATCCACCGGGGAACCCAGCAGGAGCTGAATATGGACCTGTAATACCCGGGCCAGCAAGGAAGAATGCGAAAATATCGTTGAATGAAGAATTGACCCATTCCATGTATTCATCACTTCCAAAGATGTAGTTGAATCGCAATGTATCTCCTGTAGGCACGAAGTCAAATTCTAAGAT
>Ga0315905_10001834_pt1 | contig 22556 bp, 23 predicted proteins | sample LakEriMetagenome_5_FD_203522 | JGI IMG/M metagenome (GOLD analysis project Ga0315905, IMG submission 203522) | Freshwater fungal communities from buoy surface, Lake Erie, Ohio, United States - Buoy 4 MA121 | ecosystem: Environmental > Aquatic > Freshwater > Lake | place: USA: Lake Erie, Ohio...
GCCTCCTGTTCCTTGATCATCCCGATAATCTGCGCCTCGGTGAAACGGCTTTTCCTCATGTCGTCTGCTCCTTCTCAGGTTGGGCAGACTCTACATCACAGCGAGGGAACTTCCGGGGGGCAGGTCAAAATTTATAGGTCCTGAGCGTAGGAGATTATCGTAACAGCGCTTCATTGATCGTCTTGGCAGGATCGGAAGGCACAAGGTTACTTCTTAGGGCGCGCCTTCTTGTCATTTGCAGTGTCGCCAGGTTTTTGTTCGCTTCGCGGCTTCTTGGCGCCAACTGCAGAAATGGGTTGGGGGGGGTCATGTGTGGTTGGTTCAGCAACAATCTCTGCCTTGCCCGCAGCCACCAGCCGCCCCGCGTCTTCCACTTTTACAGCAATCATCGAACCTTCAAAAAATACCATCCCATTGACTTCGGCCTCGGCCACAATTCGCACCCTTTGCCAAGACTTTTGCTCCACATCGAGCGCCTCAACAGCGACAAAGTTATCTTTAGCTGGCGCGCTTGGATCTGTGACCGGCTGCACTGACTTTAAGCCCAGCAGCTTAAGCTTCTGGGACGCTTCAGACTTCGCCTGCAGATAACTTTGTAAGTCATGGCCTGGCTGCCCCTGCTGCAAGTCTTCAAGGCGCCGGCGCAGAATCCATGTTTGAGCAGACAAATTTGCAAGCCGGCCCTCTTCCGTTTTCTGGCTTTCAAAAACTGTCTGCAGTTGCACTAGCGCATCTGAAAGGGACAGTCGCCCTAACGCAAACAATGTCTTTTCGCGCGCGCGCTCCAATTTAGGGCTAAGCTTTGGATCAGCCGGTGATCTGGTTCCGCGTTGCAAGGTTTCGCGACCATTGGAAGTGGGCAACATCTTTTTTTTCTCCTTCTCATCAAGTTGGCACTGCGCTTGCAAATTCCGATCCAACTCGACCGTAGAACACCAGCAAGCGCAATCCGATAGAAGACAAACATGGACAGCATCTCCACCTCTTTGAACGTTCATGCGCAAGCCCTCGGGCTGCGCAATAAGCGAAATGAGATTCTGGCGTCGAACATCGCAAACGCGGCAACACCACATTTTAAAGCTCGCGACTTCAACTTCGCGCAAGAGTTGGACAAACGATTGGTTAGCGGTGATCCACTTCGTACGACTAATGCGCGTCACATTCCACAGGCCGGCGGGCCTGACGCAACTGATCTTAAATTTCGTGTTCCGACCGAGCCTTCGCTGGATGGCAATACTGTAGAGCTGGCTGTCGAGCAGGTGCAGTTCTCAGAGAACGTTATTCGGTACCAAACTTCTCTTGGCTTTCTGAACCGTCGGATCAGCGGCCTAGAATCCGCCATCAAGGGAGAGTAAAATTGGACAAGGTTAATTCGGTCTTTGACGTAGCATCCCGGGCAATGTCGGCGCAGATGACGCGTCTAAACACCATCGCTTCAAACCTTGCGAACGCGAACACTGTCGCTTCATCTCGGGAAGAGGCCTACAAAGCCCTCCGTCCCGTGTTTGCAGCACAGTTCTCAGAAAAGGTTAATAAGTCAGGCCTCGCCACAGTTGGAATTGAAGACATTGTCGCGCTCGATCGCGAACCGGGCAAAACATTCGCGCCTGACCATCCAAAAGCTGATGAACAAGGTTACATCTATCGCGCCGCGGTAGATACCGATGAAGAGATGGTCGAGATGCTCGAAGCGTCCCGCCATTATCAAAACAATCTCGAAGTCCTATCAACGCTACGTACGCTCATGATGCGCACGATCAGCATGGGCCGCTAATCCGAAAAGGATCCACTACTATGGCGACAATTGACTCCAACAACGCAGCGCAACAGGCACTGTTCGACAAACTGGGCATCTCTACCACATCGGGCACAAAGCCGAACGCAAAGCTTGGAAACGGAAACCTCGGTCAGGACGAGTTTCTGAAGTTGATGACCGCGCAGCTTCAGAACCAGGATCCATTTGCCCCGATGGAAAATGGCGATTTTATCGCGCAAATGGCACAGTTCTCAAGTGTGACCGGGATCCGCGAGATATCTACCGGAATTACAGCGCTCGCAGATGAAATGAAGAAGATGCGGGTTGCTACGGCGTCTAATCTTCTTGGTCATTCAGTACTGGTGCCCGGTACAACGGCACGTCCGGATGACAAAGGAGAGATCCATGGTGTGATCGATCTACCCGCTGCCTCGAGCACAACACGCATATCTTTCTCTGACAAAGTGACTGGGGAGTTGCTGCACGAAGTCGATCTTGGGAGCCAGCCATCCGGCCTTGTTGGGTTCAGTTGGTCTGCAATTCCGCCCGAAGTTCTTGCTAAAGGCAACCCCATTCAACTGGAAGTGACGGCCAACACAGGCGGTGGACAGCAAGTCTTGCAACCCTCTGTTTTTGCGAAGGTTCTGGCGACCTCAGCTGTTGCAGACAGAACCAATGACATCATGCTCGACGTTCAAGATTACGGCGAGATCCCCACTAGCAACATCACCAAATTCCGCTGATCCCTAGACTGAAAGGCAAAACTCATGTCATTCTACACAGCACTGACCGGACTTAACGGCGCGCAATCCGATATCTCGGCCACGTCCAACAACATCGCAAACGTTGGGACGACTGGTTTCAAACGAAGCCGTGCCGAATTTGGGGACATCTTCGCGACATCACCTTTGCAGAACTCATCCTCGTCAATTGGCTCCGGCGCGATCCTTAAAGGTATCAAGCAACAGTTCACACAAGGCAACATCGCGTCATCCCTGAACGCTCTTGACCTCGCGATCTCCGGTCAGGGCTTCTTCGCGTTGAAACCGTCACTCACTTCGTCTCAGACCGTGTATACTCGCAACGGGTCGTTCAATGTCGATAACGACCGATATGTTGTTGATAGTTCGGGCCAGTACTTGCTGACGTATCCTGTTAATACGGACGGATCCGTTACAGCTAAGGATCTTGACAGTGCAGTGCCACTAAAACTCCCAGTTACTTCAGGTGATCCGAACGCTACTTCGAATATTCAGCTCGGCGTCAACGTCCCGGCTGATGCTCCGATAGTCACAGACCTTCCGAAATTCGCAAATGGTTACGAATTTGATCCAAATGACCACGAGAGCTACACAAACTCAACTTCCATCACCATCTTTGATGACCTTGGAAATCCCACCATCGCAACCATTTATTTCATCAAGACGCAGAATGCTTCTGCTACCGATCCTACCAACAAATACGACACCCGGCTTGTAATCGGTGACACTGTTATTACTCCGAACCTCGTCGCTGCTGTGAGCGACAACGGTAAGCAGATATTTGTAGATCGCTTTGGTAATCAGGCGACTGAAGTGCCTGATGACAACTACTTCTTGGAAGGAAAAGGATCGCCTCTTTATAAACTTGATAAGCTGCAGACAAAGGTGAACTCTCAACCGGCGTTCATTCAGGGTGAACAAGCTGGCTTTGATTTTGGCGAAGAAGGTGACAAACTTGTCGAGATCGTAACGGACCCACTCATGTTTGCAGCAACAGAAGAAGGTGGCAGTTCAAATTCTGGGATCTTCTGGGGCAAAGATTTCTTGCTCGTAAACGTGGACGACAGCGACGCTCCCGTTTCAATCGATTTGAGACCCGGGAAGTACAACGCAACCCAACTTGCAGACGAAGTCGAAAGGGCTATCAATGACGCCTACGGCGACGACAAAAAGTTCCAGATTGTTCAGAATGTTGATGATGAGCTCACGATTGATCTCTTCAAGCTAGGCACTGATGGCAGCGCCGTCTCTCTCGGTGAAAATAAAATTACGGTTAACTTGCTGGTAGATACGCCGGCCTCGGAACTTTCGGGCATCGTAATTGATGGCGCATCACCTGATTTTACCAAAGATGAATTTTTGGCACATGTCCAAAGTCGCATTAATACGACATTAAATGAGTACATTGATCCAGCAGGCAATAACGGAGCGGCGACCCTGGGATTACAAGGCAAAATGTTCACAAGAGTTTTGGGCGAAAAAATTGAAACGCTGCCATTAGAACCTATGGTCATAGTGCTCGACCACAACACAGGAACTAAAGGTGTCATTCACGATAATAATAACAAAACTGTTCCATCAGAAGCAAAGTATTTGGCGTTCTCGCAATTCGGCAATAAGCCAACTCTTGCAGTTTTTGACCAAAGTATCACGCTTGAAGCTCCGGACGGAGTAAGCAAGTTTGAATATGATCCAACTCAGAATACAATTTCACTGTATGTGCGTAAGGACAAGTATAATCCAGAATCGGCTACGATCCAGCTTCAAGGGAGTACTACCAATACCCAGTTTCAGTCTTTACTTAACGGCAGAACACTTCGCTTGATCGACGCAGCAGGTTCGACATTCTCGGACACTGATGGCATACAGTTCACAAGAATCCAGATTGATGCCTCTGGCCTGACTTTGTCAGACAGCACTTTTAGCATTAACGAAGAGATAGCTCTGTTGTTCAATCCATCGTCGGACGTGGAGGCTTTCTTTGAAGGCGCCCAAAGCGGCGCAGAAGGTGTTTTCAAAACCTTCAGCAGTTCCAAGATCGTCCTTCGTGAGGCCGGCGCTGACGCACTACGATCAACGTCTGATTCATCCTATGTAAATGCCTTCCTCATTGATGAGAAGAAGCTGACTGCTTCGCAGCTTGCCGCAGTGAATAGCCTTGGACTGAATGCACTTCGCTATGACGCAGACGTTCATGACGCGCTGACGCTTGAAGAAGGCAAAGACCACAGCTTCCGTCTCAATGGCACACTCATTGAACTGACCAATCTGAACGCTGGCGGAACGACGATGGCAGATGCGCTTATAGCCATTAAAGCTGCAATCGGTGATGGTGGCAACACAACAACTGCGACCGAGAACGGAAATACAATTACGTTTGCTCTGAAAGATACGTCCGGCGCGGATATCAAAATCACCAACTTTACTTCAACCTCGCCATCGTCGCTTAGCGTTGCCTCGATAGCCGAGATCAAGAAGGCCAATGTCCTGAATTGGGTGGATGAAAACAATCCTGCGATCAAGGTTTCTTATGACGAGGTCAACCAGAGGCTGCAGTTTACTGTTGACCGGACGGTATTAGGAACAGGCACGGGATCAAACTTTAACTCGTTCACAGTTTACGGATCCGAGGACGCCCAAGACACCAACAATCTTGGCATCCCAAACAGCAATAATGCGACACAGGTTCTCATTCGCGGTGGAGAAATCCTGTCGGCAGAAAGCTTTGTTGCCGATGGCGAAGAAGTCCAGTTGAACGATAAACGCTATGGTATCAAGGTTGAATATCAATCAGATACTAAATCGTTCACCATCTATTCCGGGACAACGGGTGAGAACATTGAAGAAAATGGTGCGATCGGTGTCGATACCTTCCAGCGGGCATCAAATATTCAGGTTGGGCGTCGAACACTCAACGACGATGGCACAGTCGACACGAGTGACCCTATCAATCTTGAGAACAGGATTATTGGCGGCGGTGACAACGCTGTTCTCGGTTTTGGTGCAACCAAAGAGGGCTTCCTGTTCAGCGCGGGAAGAGGTTTGGCCGCCCAAGCGGCAGTTGCGACTGGCCGGGCTGCACAAGGTGATCTGACCAATGTCTTCCGACTGAGTGCAATTGGTGGTGAAAACATTTTCAACGTTTCAGTCAACGGGATTTCGGGCATCATTGAGGTCCCACCTGGAAATTATGTTGGCACCACGCTCGCGTCCACACTTGAAGAGAGAATCAACCAGATCTCAGACCCTTCAACTGGGGAAGGTGTGGGAGGGGTTACAGTACGCTATTCAGCCGCAAACAATAACTTTACTTTCAAGACTGGGACGACTGGCGATTCTTCAACGATCAAAGTAAAAGCCACAGTGCGTCTTGGGCTAGACGATGTGCCCCTGGGTGTTGGTTCGGTCCCAAAGATCTACAATCTGGTTCAAGCGACGAACTCGGATGGCTTGGCACTTTATGTCGACCCTGACGGCAATGTCGTCACCAGTCCTCCCGAAAACATGGTTTCAGGTTACTTTCCACTCTATATTGATGAGGGCGAGTTAACCTTCGACAAGACTGGTAAACTTGTCAGTCCAAAAAACAAGGTTAGCTACGAGCAGCAAGGGGAAGGCTTCTCTATCTCGCTCGCTATAGATTTTTCTTCATCTACACAGTTCGCACAACCGTTTTCAGTTCTTTCAGTGGAACAGGACGGTTTTACATCTGGCCGTCTCGACGGCTTGGAGATTGACAGCTCGGGAACAATCAGAGCGAACTATACGAATGGGCAAAATAATCCACTTGGCAAGATGGTCATCGCTACCTTCAACAACCAAAACGGACTAAAACAGGTTGGAAATGCCACCTATGTTGAGACAGCGGTATCCGGTTCGCCCCAGGTGGGTGAGGCCGGTTCTGAAGGCTTCGGCAGTATTCAGTCGGGTTCGTTAGAGCGATCAAATGTGGACATTACAGAAGAGTTGGTGAACCTGATTACCGCGCAGCGCAACTTCCAAGCAGCCGCAAAGGCGATCGAGACGACAACAACCTTGACACAGACTATCATCAATATCCGAATGTAATACTATTGAAGGGGAGTTTTTGAAATGGATCGAATGATCCACACTGCACTAGGCTCGATCCGGAACCTATACGACATTCGGTTCACAACGTCCCAGAACTTAGCCAACATGACGGTTCCGGGATACCGTCGCGAGTTACTAAATGAGGGCGGTAGCGGTTATATGCTGGACGGCGACCAGTTGAGCCCGCGTGCTTTCGCATTAGAAATGGGGGCTAATCAGTTCTCCGAGGAACCAGGCGCTATCGCTCCATCCGATCTTGCGACGGATATCGCCCTAGTCAATGGCTCATACTTCATTGTGGACACTGGCGCCGGGAACTTGGCACTTTCCCGACGCGGTGACTTCAAGACCAATTCTTCAGGTCAGTTGATCGATGGAGCGGGGAGTGTCATAATGTCCAGCAGTTTGCAACCAATTGATTTGCCAGCATTTCGAGAAATAATGTTTACCCAGATTGGTGAGATCATGGTAAACCCTCTTGAGGCTGAAGTCGGGCAATTTGTTTCTTTCGGGTTCGTGGGAACAACTGCTCCGGTCACGGAGATGAGAAAAGGTTTAGACGGGCATATTCGGTATTTGGATGGTACAGAGATCACCGCGGATCAATCAGGCAAGCTCATGCAGAATGCGCTTGAATCTTCGAACGTCAATCCTGTGGAAGAGCTTGTTTTCTCAATGGAGATGCAAAGGCAGTTTGAAACCAATATGAAGCTCATTTCGGCTGCAAAAGAATTGGATGAAGGCGGCACACAACTTTTGCGTCTCCCCAATGAATAAAATTTTTATACGACTGTGGCACGGTGTTTGCAAGAGATAGCATATCAGTTTCAAAAGGACTTGAGCCATGTCTTCAAGCGCTATGCATGTTGCGACCACCGGTCTTAACGCTCAGCAAATCAAGATGCAGGTCATCGCCAACAATTTGGCAAACGTAAACACAAACGGGTTCAAGCGTGATCGCGCCAACTTTGAGACCCTACTTTATCAGGTTTTACGCTCTGGTGGGGCTCAGACTGGTGACGGAACAATGCTGACTTCGTCTGCAACCATCGGCACTGGGGTTCGGCTGGTCTCGACAGATAAGCTTTACACCCAGGGCAATTTGGTCGCCACCGAGAATTCGATGGACTTGGCGATTGATGGCCAGGGTTTCTTTCAGGTTCTATTGCCTGATGGGCGCATGGGTTACACGCGGAATGGTTCATTCTCCCGGGATGCTGAAGGTACTTTGACCACAGCTTCAGGTTATGTTGTTCAGCCAGAAATTCAAATTCCCGAGGGAGCAACCGAGATCAACGTTGGTGCAAACGGCGTCGTGTCCGTACTGGTCGGTGGGCAGGCCGAGCCACAAGAAGTTGGACAGCTGACACTTGTAGATTTCATCAATCCACGCGGCCTCCAGCCCATTGGTGAGAGCTTCGCAGTGGAGACGCCTGCTTCGGGTGGCCCGATTGAAGGTAACCCGTTTGAAGGTGGCTTTGGGAAGGTTACGCAGGGCTTCCTTGAGGGGTCGAACGTCAATGTCGTTCAGCAACTTGTCGACATGATCGAAACCCAGCGCGCATATGAAGTGAGCTCGAAATCGATCACCGCAGTTGATGAGATGATGCGCTACGTGTCGAACAATCTTTGATCGGAGATAACTTGATGACACCATCTAATTTCAAACTTGGGTTACTCTTCTTAGCACTCACGGCCTGTTCCGAGGTGGTTGAAGAGCGGGCAAGTGAAGATTATGCACCGGTCTATGACATGCCAGAGGAGATTGATCCCTCGGCAATGCCGAGTGGAGCGATTTACTCAAGCGCGCAGGTTGGCCTTTTTGCAACGGATAGACGTGCCGCACGTGTCGGGGACATCTTGACTGTTGCATTCACAGAGAGCTTCTCCGCAACAAAATCACAAAACGCTGCTTCAGAAAAGACCAGCAGCACAAACTTGACACTGCCGTTGTTGGCCTCAGGGGCAAGCGGTGGCCTTGAAACAGGCGGCGATCAGAGTTTCACGGGATCAGGGTCGGCGGCGCAATCTAATTCCCTAACGGGCCAAGTTTCTGTTCACGTGGTGCGTGTTTTGCCGGGTGGCAATCTTGAAATCCTTGGTCAAAAGCGCCTAACACTGAACAACGGCGATGAGTATATTCGCGTCCAAGGTATCGTGCGGCCTGAGGATATTTCGTCAGACAACGTCGTTCAGTCAGATCGCATTGCAAACGCCGACATCAAATATATCGGTGCGGGCGAGTTGGCGGACACCGGAAAACAAGGTTGGCTTGGCAGAACTTTGACTGCTGTCAACCCGTTCTAAAGGACTAAATCATGAAACGTTGCCTGCGTCTCGCCTTCACTGCCTTGGTTCTTCTGGTTCCAAGCGCTTCTATGGCAGAGCGGATAAAGGACGTTGCTTCGATCGCGGGTGTGCGTGGAAACCAATTGGTCGGTTACGGGATTGTTGTGGGTTTGGCGGGAACCGGCGATGGTGGCAACGGGCTTACTTTGCAGTCCATGCAAGCGATGGTGTCTCGGTTTGGGATTGTGACAGACGCGGCTGGCTTGAATGGGAAGAATGTGGCTGCCGTGATGGTAACGTCAGAACTACCACCGTTTATCAAGCCTGGACAAAAAATGGATGTCACAGTATCCACTCTCGGGGGTGCAAAGTCGCTACGCGGCGGCACTTTGCTGATGACCCCGCTCCTTGGTGCAGATGGCGAAACCTATGCGATTGCGCAGGGAAACCTTGTGGTCGGTGGCCTGGGGGTCGAGGGTGGCGATCAGTCATCCTTGGTTGTCAATATTCCGACGACTGGCCGCGTCTTGGGCGGAGCGACGGTCGAAAGGATGGTCGAGACCAGCCTTCTGGAAGCAGACCATTTGATCCTGAACTTGAACCGCGGCGACTTCACCGCATCTCACAACATGGCAGAGGCCATCAACGAACTCTTTGGCGCAGGCGTTGCAGTGCCATTGGACTCAAGCTCGGTTAGGGTGCGCGCACCGCAAGATCCTGCACAGCGTGTGTCATTTGTGTCCTTGCTCGAGAACATCGATGTCATACAGGCTGAACCTCCCGCGACCGTCATCGTTAACTCGCGCACCGGCACCATTGTCATTGGCGGCAATGTGCGTGTGACGCCTGCCGCGGTGACGCATGGGTCGTTGACGGTAAAGATAAATGAGGACCCCAGTGTGATACCCAATTCTAACGTGGTGATGAACGACAATCAAACCGTCATTACCCCGGCTGCCCCCACGGTGACACCAGACAGCGAGATTACCGTCGACGAAGAGACAGCGCGTGCCTTTGTGTTTGATGCAGGCGTTTCTCTGTCCTCTTTGGTGGATGCGATCAACGCGGTTGGAGCCTCAGCTTCTGATCTGGTTGCAATCTTGGACGCCCTGCACGAAGCAGGTGCCTTGCACGCTGAACTCATCGTGATCTGAGCACAATGGACAAGATGCCCCCCATTCTCCAGGCTTCTCTTGGCACCGACAGTGCCTTTGGCCGACCGTCGATCTCGGCCAAGAACGCGGGCCCTGAGGAATTGCGTCAAGCCGCCGAGGCGTTTGAGTCGATGTTCGTTCGTATGATCTTGGCGCAAGGCCATCAGACCCAATTGGCTGACGGCCTATTTGACAGCAAAAAAGACGACTCGTTCCAATCGATGTTGGATGCCGAATACGCAGATTCTGTAGCCGGTCAGGCTGATCTTGGAATTGCCAGCGCGCTTTACGCGCAATTTTCTGGGGCTTTGCCGAAAGTGAAGGAGTGATCGCGTGGCCAGCCTGCTCGACATTGCTTCCAGTGGGATCCAAGCCTATCGCAAGGCACTCTCGGTCACAGGGCAAAACATTGCCAATATTGACACCGAGGGGTACCGGCGGCGCGAAGTCAATATGCGCGAAGTCTCTGCGGGCCAGAATGACATTACCACGATTTCTGATCAGACTGGCTTAGGCGTTCAAGTCAGCGATATCGGCCGCGCGTTTGACGTCTTTCTGGCGGCCAGGAGCCGCAGCGCAACGTCTGACTTTGCAGAGGCGGATGCAAGCCGGGTCAGCCTTGAGGCACTTGAAACGACGATCTTGCCAGATGACTATGACATTAACTTTTTCCTAAAAGAGTTCTTTGACGGCCTGAACTCCATCACTCAATCCCCCGCAGACCTGTCAGGTCGCGTGGTCGCGATCAGCCAAGGCACTGCTTTGGCCGGCGCATTTTCCCGAACCTCCTCAGCACTGTCTGACCTCAAAGATCAAATCTTCGCCCAAGCCGAAATCACTGTGGGCGAGATGAACTCCTTGCTGACAGGGCTTCGAAATACACAGCGACAGGTGGTCGCCAGTGCAGCCGGTTCAGGTGCCAATTCCATTCTGGATTCGCGCGACCAGGCACTGGCAGATCTGTCGCAATATGTGGGCGTGACGGTTGACACCCTGTCGAACGGCGCTGCACGCGTGCGGCTGGGCGCATCTGGCAATGGGCCGATCCTCGGGACAGCCACTGAAGCAGGTTCCGTGGCGCTGCAACGCACGGATGGTCGATTGATTGTGTTGGCAGGGCAAAATGGAAACATAGCCGAAACGCAAGAGGTCACATCCGGCCGGCTTGCGGGGCTGGTTGCCGCTTATGAGACTGTTTCACTGACCTTGGACAAACTGGACGCCCTTGCCAAGCAACTGGCTCAGGATTTCAACGCTTTACATGCACAGGGCTTATCGCTGGATGGCAAGCCCGGCGGGCTGATGTTCAGCGCTGACAGCTGGGCGATTGCGCGCGCGCCAACGAATCTGGGGGATTTCTCGACCACTATTAGTGCCGCACAGATCACACCCGCTTACGCCCAGCCTGTGACCTTCACCTATGATGCCGCCAAATCTGGTTGGGTAGGCACGAAGCCCGATGGCAGCGTCCTTCAGACGCCGAAGTCCAAGATCACCTTAGACGGGGTGACCGTCAATATCTCCGGACGACCGGCAAACGGGGACAGCTTCACCTTGGCGCCATCAATCGGCAAGGCTGCAAACCTGCGCTTCTTGCTGAAACGTCCCGAAGAACTGGCCGCGGCCTCGATGATAATGGCGAGCGCAAACGCGTCCAATCTGGGCAGTGCGTCGCTTGGCGTGGTCGGCAGCAATCCGATCACCCCGACGGATCTTCCGCTGCTTTCGGACGTGACGGGCAATGACCTGTCCTCTCTTGCAGGGGTAAGGCTGCGCGAAAACGGCGTGGTGGGGATCATTCCGGCCGGCACGCTTCGGGCTGATCTCGCCTCACTGACCCGTCAAGAGCAAATCAGCTTTACGCTTAGTGGCGCGCAAATAGCCGTGGCGGATAAGTTGACCGTAACTTTGGTTAACGGCCTTTCTACAACCACCCATACTTTCGCTTGGCCTGACAATTCCGCATTGGCAGGCGATGCCAAGACAATCGAACGCATTGCCCAGGCTTTGAACACCGGGGCCTTGAAGGCAAATGGTTTAAGCTTGGTGGATCTTGGTCTGCACGCTGCCGGCTCAGGTACGAATTTGACCCTTGCCGCAGAGACCGCCAGTGTCTCCGCTGGGAACCTTGGCGATGCCAGTGGCCTGGTAACCCCTCGCATTTCCGCGGCCAGTGACATTCAGATCTTTACGCGCGAAGGCGTGCAGATTGCCGGAACCGCACTAAGTCAGGCAGACGTGATCCGCTACTTGACTGCGGCCAATGGTTTCTTGCCCGACGCGGAATATCGCGCAGATTACTTGAACACCTCTTATCGTGGCATGACGGTGGACCGCGTCAGCCCTACGGGCGGCGTGACGTTGACGATTTCAGGCGCGGGCTTTGCGCCGTTTCAGCAAGCTGGCAGCAGTTTACCGCTTCGATCCAGCGAAGCGGGCAGCTTGGCGCTGACGCTTGAAGGAGAAGTAAGCACCATCGCCCTGCCGCAAGGGGCCATGGCAGGCTACATTGCGTCCCTTGTGCAAGGGCAATCTGCCGACACCGGCCTTGTGGCTCGTGCAAGCACACGGGTTGCCCTGAGCGACATCAAGGATGGGACGATCTCATTCCAGATCACTGGTGCCAACACGACCCCGATCACCATCAATTCGGGTGTATCAAACGGCTCGCTCAGCGAGCTAGCGACCGCGATCAATGCACAACGCGCCTTTACTGGCTTCTCCGCCCTTCTCGGCGCAGATGGCACGCGGTTGGTTCTTTCCAGCGACCTTGGTGATGATCTTGCTTTGGCAGAGGTCACAGCAAGCGGTGGCGAGTTCACCATTGGTGCGGTCGATGACGATGGTGAGCTATATGCCACTGCGCTGACCCTCGGTGGGGAGAGGAGCAACTCGGCCGTTCGAATTGGCGGGACAGTCACGCTTACCTCGGCATCGGATTTTTCGGTAAGCTTCAATGGCATCGCCCGATCCAGCCAAACAGATGCCTTCACGCAGGGCCTGATGAGCCGCACCCGTGACCCTGCGGGTGGTTGGCAAGAGGTAGGTTTCAACCTGACCGAAGGCCTTGATGGCGATGAGTCGAGTGCGGATGGCCTCACTGCCGCGGTTGGGGCGACCACGCTCTCGCTGAACCTCGGGGACCTGTCGGTCAGCGTGAAGGCCAGCACGCTTCCAGATTTGAAGTCTGCCACCGTGGCGCAAGCCATGGCAAATGCTCTGCGCGGCTTGGGCAGCGTCCCCACAATGACTGGCGTGGCACTGTCAGGCTTACCCGCCAATGGCAGCGCCATCGGGGTCACATTTGGGCGCGAAACTTATCAGCTTGAAATGGTGGATAACGAGGTGCGTGTCCTCGGGCCAGAGGCCAATCGCATCACAGCCTATTTCGACAGCACAAATCGACTGCAGATTTCCGCGACAGGTGGCAGCCTTTCGGGTCAGGCGCTCGCGCTGTCTGCCGACACACCGACAAGTTTGGCAACAGCCTTTGGCCTCACCTCAGCAGCCTCGCGTCAGATCACCGGGCAGCTGTTTACCAAACCATTGCCCTATACCAGTTTCACACTGGAACTCGCCTATGGGGGATCCGTCACGAATGTGACGGTCGCCTATGATCATTATTCTAGTGATGACTTTACCAAGAGATTTTCGGTAACTGGGCTACCAAGCGGGGTAACCCTTAATGTTCTTGACGAGGGGATCAGCAAGGCGCGGGTCCAGCTTGTGGCGGCGGGCAATGACCAGACAACCTTAGGGTTTTTGGCAAGTGCAGATGCGGCAAAATTAGGTTTGGTAACCGCAGGCGCGCAAGTCACCCTTACTGATGATGGCTTGCGATTTGACTCTGTTGACAAAAACCCAATCGCCTTGTCAGGCGCAAGCAGTGCCCAGAACGGCAGTCGTTTGCGCTTGTCTGGTGTGCCGAATGAAGACTTGATTGTCCTTGTCACTGGCACTGGCGCCCGCATGATCACAAGCGCGTTAAGCCCGGCAAACACCCAACAAGAGCAAGCTGTACCCAACCTGTCCTTTCAGGTGACGGACGCCGCCAGTGGTCGTGTTGAGGTTTTTGACCAATCCACCGGCAGCGCCATGGCCACACGCTACCTGCGCGAAGATGGCACTTTTTCCGTTGCGGGTCATACGTTCCGACTGAATGGTGCACTTGTGACAGGCGACCAGTTCAACGTTGCTGCAAACCTTAAGGGCACAGGTGACGCAACCAACATCACCGCGCTGATGGGCCTTCGAGATAAAAACGCTCAGACAGGCGAAGGTGGCTTTCGTGAAAGCTTTGGTGCCATTGTGACCGAGGTTGGCGCCAAGACCCGCGCGACGAAGATAAGCGCAAGTGAAGCTCAGTCGCGCCAAGATGCAGCAGCGGAGCTGGACGCCGAATTTTCGGGTGTGAATCTGGATACGGAGGCGGCGAAACTTTTGGAACAGCAACAGGCTTACCAAGCTTTGGCACGCGTAATGCGCACATCAACCGAGTTGCTTCAATCGCTGCTCGACGCAATTTCGTAATTCATGGGGGCGTCAGATGGTAATCAGCACCAAAAACTTCAATCAGCAAACGGTGCGGCTTTTGGGTCAGATGAATGAAATGGCCGTCGGCTATCAAAAGCAGATCGCGACCGGGAAAAAGGAAATTTTGCCTTCGGTCGCACCAATGGAAAATGCCCGCCTCTCAGGCGCTGAGGAGGTCGACGCGCGGATCCAGCGCTATAAGCTGAATGTCAACAGCGCCGAAAGCCGGCTGAACCTTGCGGATAGTGTGCTGGCGCAAGTCCAGACCCTCATGACGCGCGCCAACGAACTCGCCATCCAAGGTGCCAACGATACTTACTCGTCAACCGACCGCATGGCGATACGCCTCGAAGTGGATCAGATTTCCGAGAACCTTCTCTCGTTGGCCAATACCAAGGATGTGGCAGGCCAACCTTTGTTCGGCGGATTTTACACACAAGGTCCGGCCTTCAGCGAAGGCTTGGACGGGCGCGTGACCTATCAAGGCGATCTGGGCCAGCACAAAGTTGAAGTCTCAGACAGCACCCAGCTTTCGACAGGTGTCGATGGGTTGACTGCCTTTATGCGGATCGAGAGCGACGAAGGACCGATTTCTGTTTTTGAGGTTTTGCGCGGCCTGTCCCAAGCGCTGGAGAGCGCTGGCAGTCTGAAAACATCCGCCGCATTCGGGGCCCCGGGCGGGGTAAGACTGTCCGCCCAGGCAGGGCGCACCCCGATGCCGCAAGCCTTCACGCTGTCTGGTACTCTTGGCAGCGCCCGGATTTCAGCTCAGATAATCGATGGGTCCCATGATGCCCTGATGGCGGCCATCAACGCCCAAACTGCAGCGACAGGGATCACCGCCGCCGTGAACGCGGCGGATGGCAGCCTCGTCTTGACTGATGTGGCCACGGGCGGCATTTCTATCCAGAATTATGAGGTAATGGGTCAGAAAACCGCCGAGGCTCAGCTGCGCGGTGCATTGACCTTGACCCCTTTGGACGCCAACGGCAGTGACGCAGGACCTTCGCAAACGCTGACGGATGTCGATCAATCCATTTCAACCTCGATCGGCCTTCTATCGACCGCGAGCGGTCACGTTTCGATCCAGCGCGCCAAGGTTGGCGCCTACGCAAACGCCGCGCAGTTGCAAAAGTCGAACTTGGAAGAGCAGTCGCTGTTCATTCAAAAGACCAAGTCGGAAATCGCCGATGCGGATATAGCTGAACTTATCACAAAACTACAGACTTTGTTGCTGAACCGGGACGCCACGCAACAGGCCTTTGCCAAGATCAGCCAGCAATCTCTGTTTGACTTCCTCCGCTGAGCGCGCGGTTTCAGCCGGCAGGCTGAGCTCGAAAGAAGCTGCGAAAGCCTTCTACATCTTGCCAACGGCGGCCAATCTCGCCCCGCTCAGTCCGCTTGACCAAGACAACGGGCACCGTCACCAGCGGTAACACCTCTGCATCCGCGGCGGCGAGGACCGCGAGCAAGCGTTCATAGGCGTCTTCCTTGCCAGCGCTGCCAAGCGAGTTGATGCCGGGCACAAGCGGGCTGTCCGTCCCCCCCAGATAGGTTGCATACAAGCCCTCAACATCAGACGACGTTACCGCAGAGCTGGCCATATCCCCCACGAACTGGGTTTGACTGGCCTCGCCGTTTTGAACCCGGTTCAACGCCGCCAAAAAACGTGTGTGATAGGCGTTGCCTCGGCTTGGATCATTTGAATGATAGCGTTGAACGGCGGCACTCCAACTGCCAGATTCCGCGTACAATGACTTCAAAAACTCGATGGCATAGGTGATGTTTTGCACCGGATCCATCATCGCCGCGAGCGACGGGAAGTTTTCGCCATGCCAGCGATAGTTGATCTGCATGCAGCCAATATCGACATTGCGTTGCCCATTTTCCAACACCGCCTGCAAATAGGTCATCGCATCAGCACTGGTTTTGAAATAATGGCCCTGCCCCGCTGTATTTAGCGTCCAAGGCCAGGCTCTTGTCCCGCCTTTTAGGGCCAAGCCAGACTCAATGCGCGCAATGGCAGGCAGCAAACCGTCGGGCAAACCCGCCTGAGCGCCCAATTGCACGGCCATTGCCTCGCAGTCAGGGGTGCCCATTGCGCGCAGCGGCGTGGACCAAAACGGACTAAGGCCACAAAAAATCGCCAGGATGATGTACTTGGCATGTCTCATGCTCTTAATCTGCAAAAGCCGGGCCATCATGGGACTTTGTACGGTTCCCGTCGCTTACACCTCGAATTAGCCGAACCAAAGGACGTTTGTCATGATAAAAAAGGCCCTTACCTTCGCAGCCCTCTACCTGATGCCGGCCATCTTGGTTTTCGTCGGCTTTTCAGCAGGCCACCTGCTCTATCCCACTGAACGTGATCGTTTGGTGAGGCATATGATTGAAACCGGGAAAATTCCTGATCCTGCAGACGCCCCTGTTCCCGAGGAAACGGAAGAAGCCGAAGTCAAACTGGATGCCAACGGGCAACCCATTGATCCGGCCCTTCTGCTACCAACATATCGATATTTTGAAATGGTCATGCCATTCACGGGAAATTTCTCTGACTCCGAGAGACTTTACAAAATTCAGCTGGCGTTTTCGATCCATAAATCCCGCATGGAGTCTAATGGCATCATTGCAAAGTTGCAGGAGCTTGAGCCGCAAATTCGGCCCGTGATCGTGACCGAATTGATCGGTCTAACAGATGAGATGCTCAGCAGCAGCGAAAACCGCGCGGACCTGTTGGACCGGCTTCTTATCGTGGTCAATGACGAGCTGATCAAGTTGGAACTTGGCGCTGTTGTGGAAGACATCGTCATTACTGACTTGGCACTCACCTAAATTGGCATTGCTCTTGCATTCTAATGCCAACCGCCAAAAGGAGTGCGAGATGGCCCAAGATAATTGTGATGGCATGGCAGGCTTTACAAACGCCGCATTGGCGGATTACGCGGTCGAGATTCAGTTCTTCGACATGGCCGACCGCCCCGAAGCGCATGTGACCCTGCCTCTGGCGCTCTTTGCCAACCAAAGCTCACCCCTTGAAAGCAGCGTGTATTTGGGCCGCTGGCTGAAGTAACGCGGCAAAACTGGCCGCTTTGGCCACGATCCAATGCCCAGCCCTTCGATCTGCGGACAGGCGCCTTAGCTTAACGGTAATCCTCGCCGTTTTAACGGGCAGTGACCGTAGAACTCACGCAGCCATTTTCAGCTTCATGGCGGGGTGAAGACGCCAGTGTCGCCCCCGCCCCCAGCAAAAGCACATCATAAGGTTTTCCAACTGGCCCCTTGCGATACCAGGAGCTCGCTGCTGCATCAGCTGCAGACAGCGCGCCCGACACTGCATCTTGCAACGGGCCAGGCGCACGAATGAGCGGTGGCATGCTTGGCACGGCGTTTTCAAAGGTGATCTGTATCGTTGCGCCATCGTAGGAGGTGATGCGTTCAAACTCACTAGACAGAGCGCGCAGGGCGCTGCGCGAGGCGGCATCGATCACAACTGTGGTGCGAACGATGCTCACGGCTTGCCCTCACGCGATTGCTCCAAAATCTCGAACAGTTGCGCGCACTGCCTCCAGCTGAGTGAGCTGCTCCCCGAAAATCGGACAGTGACGTAAGCTACGATCTGACGTCTGCTGGTCTCCAAGAACGAGGAGATCAGAACATGAAGAAACGCAGGAACCATGACGCGGGGTTCAAAGCCCGCGTGGCGCTGGAAGCCGTGAAGGGCGAGCGCACGGTGTCGGAACTGGCCGCTGAATATGGTGTGCATCCGACGATGATCCATCAGTGGAAGAAGGCTCTGCTGGACGGTGCGGCGGAGATCTTCGAGCGGGGCGGTAAGGCGGCCCCCGCAGTCGATGAGGACACGGTGCGGTCGCTGCATGCCAAGATTGGGGAGCTAGCTGTGGCCAACGATTCTTTGTCACGAAAGCTCAAGCCCTGGATCGGCAAGTGAGGCGCGGCATGATTGACAAGAACCATCCGAGCCTATCGGTCGGGGCGCAGTGCCGCCTGCTGTCGATCTCGCGGTCATCGTTTTACTACGAACTGATGGGCGAGACGGCCATGGCAATCCCCCCCGAAAGTAAGGGGCTGCATAAGTAGAATTTTCTCGGCAAGATGAACGAGGAGAATTCGAATGAAGACAAGCAGATACACTGAGGCGCAGATCATCGCGATCCTGCGTCAAGCCGAAGGCGGTGTTCCGGTTGCCGAGCTTTGCCGCGAGCATGGGATGAGCGATGCGTCGTTTTACAAATGGCGTGCCAAGTATGGCGGCATGGATGCGTCGATGGTCAGCCAGATGAAGGCGATGGAAGAAGAGAACCGTCGGCTGAAGCGGATGTATGCGGACCTGAGCATGCAGAACGATTTATTGAAGGAAGCGCTTGGAAAAAAGTAGATCGGCCATCTCAACGGCGCGAGATGGCCGAAACGGCGGTGGAACGACGGGGCGTCAGCATCGCGCTGGCGTGCCGGGCCTTCAGGGTCAGCGAGACCTGTTATCGTTACAGCCCAAAGCTGAAGGACGAGAACGAGGTGATCGCCGATCTGCTGACGGGGCTGACAGACGCGCGCAAGACATGGGGATCTGGCCTGTGTTTCCTGCATCTGCGGAACGTCAAAGGTCACCCGTGGAACCACAAACGCGTCTATCGGATCTACTGCGAGCTGGAACTGAACCTGCGGATCAAGCCCCGAAAGCGGCTGAAACGGGAGAAGCCTGATGTCCTGGCGGTGCCAGACGCGCCCAATGTGACCTGGTCGATGGACTTCATGGCGGATCGCCTCGGCGACGGCCGTGCTTTTCGGCTGCTGAATGTGCTGGACGACTTCAACCGAGAAGGGCTGGGGATCGAGGTTGACTTCTCGTTGCCCGCAGAGCGGGTCATTCGCAGCCTGAACCGCATCATCGAGTGGCGCGGTAAGCCCGGCACCATTCGGGTGGACAATGGCCCCGAATACATCAGCGAGAAGCTCAGAGTATGGGCTGAGAAGCAGGGTATAACGATCCAGCACATCCAGCCCAGCCAACCGCAGCAGAACGCTTATGTCGAGCGTTACAACCGGACGGTTCGGCACGAGTGGTTGGATCAATACATCATCGAAAGCATCGAGGAGGCACAGGATCAGGCCACACAATGGCTCTGGACATATAACAACGACCGCCCGAACATGGGTATAGGCGGCATCACACCCGCTATGAAACTGAAAATCGCCGCGTAAGCTCTACGGATGCACCCCGTTAAAAAGGGGGAGATTACCCGTGGCCGCCGACACCTTCAACCGCAACGCCGCGGCGCGCCCACTCAAACCCTCTTCGATATACTGCTGAAACCGCGCACGCAGCGCATTCGGCGAGGGTGCTGACATGATCCATCCTCCCAAACTGGATGAATCACAAACCGAACCCCTTGGGAATCCTACGATTCAAGTTTCTCCCGAAAAGCTCTAAAGGTTTTCTTGCTTCCGTCGTTTTGGCTGGGAGAGAGGGAGGACCTGCGTTGTTTTTTGACCTAGTTAACAGCCTCCCATTGGACGACTATCTGCAACAAGACTATCGCCCAGGTCAGATTGTGCTGTCTCGGGAAGTGGCGACGGATCGATTGTTAATCGTCTTGCATGGTCGTCTTTATGACCCTATCTGCCGACGCACCTATTCCCGTGGGAGCATCCTCCAACTGATAGAATTCTTCGCCGCTGTTCAATATCAAGATCTGATTGTCGCGAAGTTGCCCTCTCGGGTTTTGGTGATACCTCGAGAAGAGTTCCGCGATCACCTTACGAGCCAGTCATCCTTGACATGGCTATTGGCGCGAACAATCTCAATCGAGAGATTGGCAGCGCGCGTTGCGGATGCCAGATCATGACCAAGGGTTTGCGCCACGATGCAATCATTCATCTGGATCAGTTGGCGCTTGTTCACGGTGAGGTTCTGTTCCTGCCCGGTTCCCCAATTAGTTCGATCTTCCTGATTGAGAAGGGGAACATTTTGACCTTCTCGCCATTCGGCCAGCGAAGTTCACGATCTATGGTGAGCGGGCAATTGATCGGAATGGAGGACTTACTCTCACATGGTCAATGGTCCAGTCTGGGGATCGCACATGGTGCGACGCGATTGCGCGTGTTCTGCGCCGAACAATTGCGCGGCTGCATTGATCGTTCGCCTATGGCACACCAGACCTTGCTGCGTGAACTTGCGTGCGGTTAAAGCATTCCAGACATGGTCGCTTGGCGTTTGCGTTCAAAAGAGGACGGGATGTTTAACTTCTCGCGGTATTTTGCGACGGTGCGACGTGCAATTCGTATCCCCGTTCCGCCGAGCATTTTAACGAGAGTGTCGTCGGATAGCGGGTTTCCGATCGCCTCGCTGTCGATCAACTTCTTCAGCTTGTGCCTGATTGCGGTCGCCGCTTCTCCATCTACATTTCCATCTGCTGTGATTGCGGCAGAGAAGAAGTCCTTGAGACGGAAGGTCCCTTGAGGAGTTGCCATCATCAGATTGGCTGTAACCCGGCTAATTGTTGACTCGTGCATAGCAATTGCTTCAGCGACATCTCTCAGAACCAGTGGTTTCAGGAATGCCACGCCACGTTCAAAAAAGTCTTGTTGCTGCTGCACGATTGCTGCACCGACGCGGAGCGTGGTGTCATTGCGTTGTGCAATGGCACGGTCCAGCCAGCGTGCACTTGCAATTCGCTCTGTGATGAAATTTGCAGACGGCAAATCGCGTCTGCCGGTTTGCATCATTTGTTTTGCATAGCCCTTGTGCACGCGGATTGCCGGCAGTGTTGAGTGATTGAGCTCAACCTTCCAACCGTCGGGTGCGCGTGTCACAATCAAGTCAGGGGGTTGGATCGGATCTGAGCGCCCGGCAAATCGTGTTCCAGGTTTTGGGTCAAGCGCGCGCAGTTGCCGCAGCATTTCTGACATACGCTCGGGCGTGACATTGGCAAGCTTGCGAAGGCGCCTAAGATCGCCATCGGCCAAAAGCGGTAGATTGTCGAGCAGTACAAGGAAGTCGGGTTTTAACATGCCACGATCTCGTGCCTGCAGACGCAGGCAATCACGCAGGTCGCGCGCGAACAGGCCTGCCGGCTCAATCTCTTGCAACTGCGCGAGAACGCGCTCGACGTGGTCCACTGCAACCATAAGAATTGACGCGATGTCACTCACTTTCTGGCCAAGCCAGCCTGACAGCTCGACAGCTTCAATCAATCGTTGCGCAATTAGCCTGTCCTCTGCGGAAAAGCCGATTTTCAACATCTCGGCGGTCAGGTGGGCGTACAGCGAGGGATCTTCGGTGGCTTGCAGACTAAGCGGATCAAAACCGTCATCATCCCGTGGGCCGAGTTTGGTTCCGCGGCCAACCTCAATCATACCGGTTTCAAACTGATTGTCATAGTCGCTATCGCGGATAGGGCCATCGGCTGCGATTTCGCCTTTTGTCATATCGACCGCTTCGACAGCCGCTGGCAGTTCGGCGGTTGTATCAACTGCGGGGTCGCAATCCAGAAACGGGTTCTCTTCTGCTTGGCTCTCGAGATAGGCGCTCAGCTCAATATTTGTCATCGTCAGCAGGCTGATCGCTTGCTGCAGCTGAGCTGTAATCACGACAGATTGCTTCTGCCGAAGCTGATGTGCGCCCGCTAATTTCATGTAAACCTCCGAGTGCTGCACTCAGCTTGGCAGCTAAATCACCCTTTTCCTAATTTTATGTTTGACAGGCGTGCGTCGGGTAATTGACAGTTTAAAGCATTGTTAAATAATTATAATCTTCAAGGATTGGAGGTCCGAACCGTCCTGTCAGAAACCCGTCATGCAACTGAATTGCGGGTAGCAAGGCTCTCGCTGACAGTCTCGCTTTCGCCTTGACCTGCCCCCCGGTCGTCCCTCGTTCATGACGAGAGTCCTTGGGGTTGATAGTGGTCGGTTTCGGGTTGGGCAAGCGCGCCGGGCGCGGAGCCCTCAGATTGCTCAAGCGCTCGGCGCGCTTCA
>Ga0315905_10001835_pt1 | contig 22554 bp, 24 predicted proteins | sample LakEriMetagenome_5_FD_203522 | JGI IMG/M metagenome (GOLD analysis project Ga0315905, IMG submission 203522) | Freshwater fungal communities from buoy surface, Lake Erie, Ohio, United States - Buoy 4 MA121 | ecosystem: Environmental > Aquatic > Freshwater > Lake | place: USA: Lake Erie, Ohio...
AAATACTGAATCCGGTCGGATTTTAAGCGGCGTTGTGACAGGAAAAGGCTTTGTTAGAGGCAGTTAGTAAAAATATAATGGCATAACTGAAGAAAGTAGTTTTTTTAGTAATAAAATGAAGGCATTAGTGAGTGAGCCATTTTTTTTATAAAAAACGCTAAAGTTTTTGAAAGCTCGTCCGATACTCCTTGTGACAGGAATAAAAGGCCAGTGGCCGAAAGTGAGAGAAAACCATGAGTAACCCGATATCCAGCATTTTCAGCGGCAGCGCCTCCCTAGACAAAGTCGCCCTAGAGAAAACCAAGCGCCGTGCACTAGAGCTTCCTAGTGATGGTCAGCCCGAAGCAACCAAGGCGGCCAAGCCAGCCACGCTCAGCCAGGACACGCTTGAGTTATCCGAGATCGCCAAGCGCGCCTCTGCCGAACCCAGTTTTGACCGCGAAAAGGTCGAGGCAATCAAGCAGGCACTTCGCGACGGTAATTACCCAATGAACGCTCGACGCATCGCCGAGAGCTTTGTCGCCATTGAAAAACTGATCGGCTGATCATTCATGCTAGAAGCAATGACAGCTGCACCCGCCTCCGCCCCCAGTCACGAGCTGGTGGCGGCGCTTGAACACGGACTGGCGCTGCAAAAGCTATTGCAACAGGAGTTCGACGCGCTGCGCGAACAAAACCTCGATATTTTCGAAGCGCTGCAGCCGGAAAAAACCCAGATCTTTGATTCGCTGATCCGCCTCACCGGCGTGGGCACGGAATCAAATCATCTGGATGACCCTGAGTGGGACACCTTCAAAAATCTGATCACGGATTGCCGCGACATGCATCGCCGCAATGAGATCCTGATCAGCCGCAAGCTTGACGCTATTCGCGGCACTCTGCAGACCCTCAATGGTGGTGACTCCACAGCCTCCGTCGAAGTCTACGACCGCCTAGGCCGCATGGCGCGCTCGCGCGCTGGTCGCGGTTACGAGGAAGCCTGACTCACCCCTTCTCGTCCCCTGGCTCCATGCCCTGCAACCAGTAAGCCCATGACAGTACAACCGCCACTGCAACATACAGTTCGCGTGGAATTTCTTGCTCCAGATCGAGACGGGACAATGCAGCAACGAGCTCACGGTCCTGCGCGATGTAAACGCCCTGCTTTTTTGCCTCGGCAATGATGGCGTCGGCCAGCTCATCGCGGCCTTTCGCCGTCACGACAGGCGCTTCACGTTTGCCGTAGGCCAGCGCAACGGCTTCGCGAGTGCGCTTCATGCGCAGACGTCCAGCATCGCACCGGCCGGCGGTGTCCAGCCCTCCGGCAAACTGGGGCGCGCCGAGTGAAAGATGCGGAAGGAATCCATGGTCAGACCTGCCGTCTGCAAGCGCTGACCCAGCGCGTCGCTATGTTTGCGCGCAAGCCTGACTGCGCTGCCTTTGAGTGCCCACATCATCAGGTCCACATGGGATGCGCGAGTAATCGAGGTCTTGAGCCAGATCTCGCCCAGCACTTCATTTTCGGTGTGGATATCGACCGAAAATGGCGGTGGCTCGCGACCCGGTTGGCGAGCCGGTCTGAAAAAACGGACGTGGACAGGGTTGGCATCAACAAAGGGCAGCACCATGCTGAACAATAGCTCCCCGCGCGCTTGCGCAGCGAGCGATTCGATTTGCGCAGACTCGATGTCATCAACAGCTTTTTCAAGACCCGCGATAATCGATGTGTCTTTGTCACTCAGGGCGCGAATCATACGTCGCAGCATGGCCTTGGCATCGTTCGCGGGTTGCGATTGACCCCGTGAGAGCAGTGCCTCCATCCAGAAACCCGATCCAAGAATAGCGGCCTGCAAGCTCGCTGCGGACAGTCCGCGCATCGACAACTGCAGACGCTGAAACATGGCGGCGAGTTCGGGATTACCCGTGGTTTGCAACAGAGAAGCCGCCTGGCGCGGGTTGAATAAATCCAGCAAAGTCGGTGACATTGGCGGTCGCAACGATAACGCTGCCAGACGCGAGGCATTCATCTGCGCTGCGGTCGATTCAGAAGCGGGCGCGGATGCAGCCGCCGCCGATGCCGATGCCGCTGGCTGAGCAGCGGGATCGAAGATCTTCAGCATCCAGCCATTGGCTCCCTGATGGGCGCGTAAAAAAACGCTATCGCCTGGACGAAATCTTAGGGCGGCCGGCAAGTCGAACAGCTTGCCATTGAGGAGCAGCTTGAGCGCTGCGCCACGCAGCTCGACGCTGGCCTCAACGATTTGCCCATCGCGCAGACCGAGCTGCTGGGCGATGGGCGTTTCGAGCTGGAGCGGACGGCCCTCGAGGTAGATCGGATTGAGTCTACCCGGCAGGGCTGCCTGCTCAGCACCGGACAACATACGGGACGCTCCCTATCAGGGGTAGCGCACCCACTTCTTTTTTTCTTCCGGAGAGACTTCCGGTGCCGGATTGGCGCTGCCAGCCACGTTGGCAGGCAGACGAGGAATGGCGATCGGCGGGTTCAGATCACTGGCAGTCGCAGCGACGGTCGGTGAAACGACCGGTGCCGTCGAATGCAGACTGATCTTGCTGTCACGTCCATTGCTGTTGCCGCTCTCGGACATCACCACCGCACGTACCGTGGCCACATCAGGCACCTGCAGCACTTGCCCCGGGCGAAGCTTGACGATGGCAGTATTGACCAGTGCTGGATTCGCACGCAGATAAGCCTGACGCAAGACGTCAGCAGTAAAAAGGTTGGCCGGCATGGTCTTGCGGATCACGCTCTCAAGGGTGTCGCGGGCCTTAACAACATAGGACTGCGCGCTGGCGTTTTTCTGCTGGGCTGCAACCTCACGCGCCAGTTCGACCATCTCTGGCGTTGGCGGCGTCTTGGCTTTTACATTTTGGCCAGCGCGATTTTTTTTCACCATCTTGGGCGGGACGTTTTCCGGCTTGGGCGCTACTGTTGCTTGCGCATCGGCCGGTTTGTCGGAGGGCTTCTCTGCTGCGTTCTTGTCGGCAGGCTTGTCGGCACCAGGTTTTGCTGCTGTCTTGTCACCGGCCTTGTCGGCAGGTTTTTCAGCCGCTTTGTCGGCAGGCTTGTCACGGCTCGCATCGGCCTTGGGCGCTGCATCTTTTTTGGGCTGGAAAGCCTTCGGTGAAGCATTCGGCGGGTAAGGCTTCGAAGGCAGATCTGGCACCGCAGGCCCTTCCGCTTTGGCGTCCTTGGCATCCTTCGCAGGCTCGGCCTTGGGAGGATCGTTGGCAGCAGCACCCGCACTGCAGAACAGCGCGAGCATGGCAACCAGCAGTTTGCGTTGGGCGATATTCATTATTTTCTCCGCAAAATTTCAGGGAAACACCGACAAAACCAGTGCTTCGTTAAAAGGGGGTGGCAACCCAGTCACCCGAACGGGCGATGCTGGCCGGTCCTGCGAGCTTGCGCACAGTAGCAAGTCCGCCGCCAACACTCACGACTTCAACTAATGCCAGATGCTGGGCACTGTCGGGTTCCAGAATACGGGCCGGCAGATGTTCACGGTTCATCAGCAGCAACTGATCGCCTGCCGTGAGACCCGCCACCTGGCCGCCATTAATAACCCAACCAGTGGGTGTTTCCTGCAGCACGTTGAACTGCTGCGGACGGCAGGAAAAATTATTGTCCATGCTCTTCTGCCAGCCATCCAGCACGCGATCGAGCTCGGCCAGCAGGCCCGGTGGCAAAGGCTGACTGGTCGTGACCAGCTCGCGCTCCGGGAAGAAAAAAGGTACGGCATCCTGCCACAGCAAACGCTGGTTGCTGCGCTCGTACACGGATAGACGCATCACGAAAGGCACTGGCTCGCTGCGCGGTGGTTCATCCGTCATGTAGTTGGCCACGGCCTTGACCATTTGTGCCGACTTTTGACGAAGCGTCTGCTTGGGGCGAATCGGCTCAATGGCCAGCGCGCCTGCGGGCAGCATCTCGATGACCATGTGATACGGCGAAATATCAGGTACCGCGCCGGTCAGCATGCGATCGTAAGTGGTTGATGGCATGGTCACTGCCGTAGAGAGCTGCCACATCCGGTTAATCGTTGCGCGAGAGACCAGACGAGCACGCGCCTGATCCATCAGCATGCTCCACTGGTAGCGGTCCGCGCCGCTGGTGTGGATACGCAGTGCCGTTTCCAGCGTGGCTTCGCGGCGATACCGCTGCACATTGGCTTTACAGATTTCTTCGCTCGGGGTTGCACCCCGGGATTCAGCGATGATCGCAGCCGACGGACCGTCTTCGGCGTTCACGTAGGACTGCACTCGCACACCACGCACTTTCATGTCAGAGGTAATGCGGGTGTTCTCATGCAGTTTTCCCGTGCTATCTACCCAAGCTGCCGTGCGTACACGGGTTTGGCTGTCCATCGCAGCAGCGACGAGCGCATGCTGCAAAGCTTCCAGACGCTTACGCGGATCCGTAGGCAAGCCTGACGTATCAGCCAACGAGGGAATCGCAGCGCAAGCCAGGGGCAGCGCGAGCAGCAGGGGTAGAAGTCGGGGGGTGCGCATGATCAATTACCGGTTACGTGCAGCCAGCTGATGCAGATACAGCACGCGCAGGTCATTCACAACACGGCCATCCAGAGACATGGTGGTCTCATAGGTGTCGTCACCGATCGGCGTGATCGATTCCAGCACGGCGCCATAAACGATGCCTTGCACGCGAGTGCGGAAGGTATCACTGGTGATCATCATCTCAGCCACAGTGGTGGTGGCATCGAGCTGCTGACCATACACCTGTTCAGTCAGGGCACGGTAAGCATCAAGCTTGGAGGCACGAATCGCCATCAAGCGCTGTTGCGAGCTATTTTTGTGATTCTGCGTACTGATGACGGCATAACCGGTCGCGCGGATGGTTTGCTGACGCTCCATCATCGGCGTGATCATGCTGACCGCATCAGGCGAAGGTTTTGGTGCTTCGGCTTTGGCTTCAACCTTCGGTTCAGGCTTGGCTTCTGGCTTGGCTTCTGGTTTGGCTTCAACCCGTGCTTCAGGCTGAGGATCGACCGGCTTGACTTCCGCCTTGGCCGACGCATTGTCAGCCACAGCGACTGACGGTATGGATTGGCAAGCCGAAATCAGCACGGCCAGCGAGACCATCGTGCATTTGGACATTTTGTTCATAAATCACCCCTTTATTAATCAGCAGCGTGCTAGCGGCCGGAATACTTCTTGCGTTGCATCGTAATGTTACCGTTTGGAACTCTTTCAAATAATGCCCGAATGAGCCCCCGACGGCACCGCTTTACAGAATATTAACGGAAGGTAATAAACCTTCGCTCCCGTGGTTTATCGGCAAGTGGCACAGCTTCTTTAATTTGGCAGGCTGATTTGATTTTAAAATGAAATTTCGTAATCAAAAAAACAATCTGAATGTTGGGAATCTGATGGATTCCCCTTCGGGCCACGCTTTGGCTAACAAGCCAAACCGGCTTGGCAGCCGAATCGCCGTCGTTGTGCATTCCCTGTTTCTGCCTGCGCCGGGCTCCATCGCCATCGGATTATTCAAAGAATCACGTTCAGAGCTCACCTCAGCTCTGATGGCACATCAATTGCTTATATGTTCCGTGTAGAAACCTGAATTTACAGACCAAAAACGCAAGTGACTGATTTTTAAAAGAAACTAAAAATGACCACGCTATCCATGTCAACTATTCGACAGCGCTTGTCGGGATTTGAGCTCGCCGGGCTCGGAATCCCGTTCCTTGTGCTGTTAATTATGGCAATGCTGGTCGTTCCGCTGCCAGCCTTGCTGCTGGATATTCTGTTTACGTTCAATATTCTGGTCAGCGTCGTGGTGATCATGATCGCCATCGGTACGCGCAAACCACTGGAATTCTCGTCCTTCCCGTCCGTTCTGCTGTTTGCGACCATGCTGCGCCTGGCGCTGAACGTGGCCTCGACCCGGGTGATTCTGGTGAATGGTCATGAGGGAGAGCATGCGGCCGGGGCGGTCATTGCCGCGTTTGGCGAGTTCGTCATCGGCGGCAACTATGTGGTCGGCTTCATTATTTTCGTGATCCTGATGATTGTGAATTTTTTCGTGGTCACCAAGGGTGCAGGTCGGGTGTCGGAAGTGAATGCCCGATTTACTTTGGATGCGATGCCGGGCAAGCAGATGGCGATTGATGCCGACCTGAATGCTGGTTCCATCACGCAAGAACAAGCGAAAACCCGTCGCGACGAGATCGCACAAGAATCAGACTTCTTCGGTTCGATGGACGGTGCCTCGAAATTCGTCTCTGGCGATGCGATGGCCGGCTTGCTGATTCTGCTGATTAACGTCATCGGTGGCCTCGCCATCGGCGTCGCGCAGCACGACCTCTCCTTTGCTGAGGCCGGCAAGCTGTATGTCTTGCTGACCATCGGTGATGGCCTGGTCGCACAGATTCCATCACTCTTCCTGTCGCTGGCCACTGCGATCATCGTTACCCGCGTAACCACCTCGGAATCGATGACTGAGCAGGCCGTAACGCAGTTGTCGAACCCCTCTGCTCTGTTTATCAGCGCCACCATTCTGGGGATACTCGGCATCGTGCCGGGCATGCCGCATCTGGTGTTTCTGACGCTCGCGCTGGCTACGGCCGGTCTGGGCTTCATGCTGATTCAGAAAGAACAAAACGTCGCCGAAGAAGCCGTGATTCAGGCGGCCGAAGCTAAACCGGACGCACCCAAAGAGCTGGACTGGGATGATGTCGATCAGGTTGATTTGATCGGTCTGGAAATCGGCTATGGCCTGATCCCGCTGGTGAACCCGGAGACTGGCGGGCAACTGATGCCGCGCGTCAAAGGTGTTCGTAAAAAACTCTCGGCTGAACTGGGTTTCCTAGTACAGCCCGTGCGTATCCGCGATGCACTCAATCTTGATCCGGACGTGTATCACATCGTTCTCAATGGCGTCGTGCGCGGCAAAGGCGATATCAAGAGCGGTCGCGAACTCGCGATCAATCCCGGTAAAGTTTATGGCGAACTGGAAGGCATACCGACCAAAGAACCTGCGTTCGGTCTGGAGGCGGTATGGATCGATCCGTCGCAGCGCGATTACGCGCGCACGCTCGGCTACACCGTCGTCGATCCAGCGACCGCCATCGCAACACATTTAAATAAAGTCCTGCGTGAAAACGCTTCGGAATTGCTCTCGCACGATGAAACACAGCAACTGCTCGACAAGCTGGCAGCGAAGTCACCCAAGCTGGTGGAAGATCTGGTGCCCGGCAAGATGGCGCTGGGCGTCATCACCCGCACGCTCCAACATTTGCTGACCGAAGGCGTCGCCATCCGCGATATGCGAACGATTGTCGAAACGCTCTCGGATGCCGCATCGAAAACACAAGACCCCGAACAACTGACCGCGATGGTTCGTCCCAAGCTGGGCCGCATGATTGTTCAGGAATTGCTGGATACCCAGGAAAATCTGGCTGTCATGACACTGGCACCCGAACTCGAGCAACTGCTGCACAACGTGCTGAGCAATGGCGCGCAAGGACAAAGCGTGGTGATCGAACCCGGTCTTGCCGAGAGCCTGTTCTCTGCCCTGCGCGATGCAACGCGCACGGTAGAAGATCAGGGCAATCCGGCCGTGCTGGTCGTTGCACCATCGATTCGTCCGTGGTTGTCGAAAATGGTTCGTCACCGCATTTCCGAGCTGATCGTTTTGTCTTATACCGAGATACCAGACGACCAGTCAGTCAAAGTTATTTACACCGTAGAAGCGCAAGTAAAGAGTTAAAGGCATAACCCATGGAACTCAAACGCATACTGGCCAAAGACATCCGCAGAGCGACTGAAAAAGCAGTCGCGCTCTACGGCAAGGACGTACTGTTCGTCTCGAACGCCAAAATTAACGGCATGACCGAAGTCATTGTGGCGGTTGACGTCGCACCCGAAACGCTGCTGGAAACGAGCGATCTGGGTGACTCACAGCGCTTCGATCAAGTGCTAAAGCGATCCTTCAGAGAAGTGGAGAATGGCGCGACTGCCAGCCTCGCTCCCGAGATCATCGTGCCAACGCAAAAAAACGCAGAAGATCAACGCGATTACATTCGCGGACGCGAAATCGTGGACATGGTGCGTGATGAACTGACTGCGATTCGCAAAGAATTCAAGCTCGCTCAGCGGGTCGCTTCCTGGCAATCGGAATCGCCCAGCAAATCAGCCGTGCGGCCTCTGGTCATAGCACTTGGCGAAGCCAGCATTCCTGTGTCACTGCGCACCCTGCTGGTGGATCACATTAACGGTATGGATGATCTGCAGCAAGCCAGCGAAGCATTGCGCGCGCACCTGACCGAGAGTCTCGGCGAGCACTGGGCCAAACTGCCACAACGCGGCGTACATGCGATTGCAGGTCCTTCCGGCTCAGGCAAGACCATGATGGTGGCCCGCCTTGCACGCGCCGCCGCAGAACGAAACGGCCCTGAGTCAGTGGCGGTCATCAGCTACTGCGATCAGCGTGCCGGTGCATGGAGCCAGATTCAAATGCTGTGCGCGCAAAGCGGTGTTGATTGCTTGCGCGCCAACGATGCCGACACATTGAAAACGCTGCTCAGCGAACTTGGGCAGCGCAAACTGGTGTTAATTGACACACCCGGTATTGAAGTCGTGACAAAAATAGATCAGATCACTGCGTGTGCGCAAGACCTCGCCTGCCATCTGGTACTACCCGCCGATGCCTCTGGCACGACGGTTAGAAAATTTCTTGTAGATACCAGAATCAATTGGCACAGCTTGATGGTGTCGCGCATGGATGAAGCAACACAGCCCTGGGCCTTGCTGCAAGTGTTGTGTGAAAAATCTGTACCGCTGTCGGCCGCATCACATAGCCCATCAGCCACGGACAACTGCCAGATTCTGACAGCGACTGAGCTGGTCTCACTCGCTATTCGCGGACTGGGATTGCCGGCACATGAAACAGCAGATGAAGTGTCTGACGCAGAACCCGATCACTCCGTTGTAACTGCGGCTCAGGCCTTGGTTGCCCGCATCGAAAAGAGCACCCATGCCATCAACTAAACGAAAAACCGAAGTCATCGGCATCGCCAGCGGCAAGGGGGGCGTGGGTAAAACCACCCTCTCGGCCAATCTGGCAGTGGCGCTGACCATGATGGGCAAGAATGTGATGCTGCTGGACGCTGACCTTGGTCTGGCGAATGCGCAGATCGCTCTGGGCTGTCAGACACAGTACAACCTCTCGCATGTGATTGCGGGTGAAAAAACGCTCAAAGAAATCATTGTCACCTCGCGTCAGGGCGTCAAGCTCGTGCCCGGCGCCTCGGGTGTACATCACATGGCAGCGATCAGTCCGGCCATCACGGCGGGTATCGTGCAGGCCTTCTCCGAGCTTGATGATGAAATCGATTATCTGATCGTCGACACCGCCGCTGGCATCGCGCCATCGGTGTTGGCTTTCATGGAAGCCTGCCAGCGCCGTTTTGTAGTGGTACGCGACGAACCCTCTTCCATTGCCGACGCCTATGGCATCATCAAGGTGATGACGCGCGATCTGGAACTCGACGAAATTTACCTGATTCCGAACATGGTCGACAGCCAGGCCGCCGGTGCGCAGTTATACCGACGCGTCAATGAAGTCTGCGATCGTTTTCTGGGTAAAACACTGCAGTACCTGACATCGATTGAAGCCGATGAACTGGTGCTGGCCGCATTAAAAAAATACCAGTCCGTACTTGAATTCGCACCCGGCAGTGCCGGCGCGCGTGATTTCAGGCGACTGGCCGATGCGATTACGAATTTGCCGGAAATCAGCGACGCCTCAGGCGGACTCCAGTTTTTCATGGAGCGACTGGTGAAACCGGGCAAAGGGAGCTAAACCATGCCACCATCGATCCGACTCTACGACCAGACCGGTAACCGCGACGAGGCGCTGATCCTTGACCATCTTGGTATGGTCAAACGGATTGCCGTCCATCTGAAAGTACGCATTCCACCGTTCATGGAAGTCGATGAACTGGTTCAGGTCGGTATGATCGGCCTGATCGAGGCGGCGCGTGCGTTTGATCCGACCAAGGGCGTTGTATTTGAAAGTTATGCCCACAATCGCATACGCGGCGCCATGATCGATGAGGTAAGAAGGCTGTCCTTCCTGCCCCGCTCCGCTGTGGCCTTTAACAAATCACACAGCGCGGCCAATCAGGCACTGGCTTCGGAACTTGGACGTGCGCCTTCGCAGGCCGAACTCGCCGATTACATGGGCGTGGGACTGGATAATTTTGAGAAAGACCGAGGCGCCGCACGACAATTCGAAACCTTCTCAATGGAAGTCGTTTCGGATGAAGTGATGAACATGCCGGAACAAGCATCACGACAGCCGGAGGTGATTGTAGAGGAAGCCCAGATGATGGAAGCCCTGACGGGCGCCATCGAAGGCTTGCCAGAGCGCGATCGTCTGGTGATTTCTCTTTACTACGTCGACGAGCTCAATCTGCGCGAAATCGGTGAGGTACTGGGTGTGTCGGAATCACGCGTCTCGCAAATCCTGACGGCGAATGTCAAAAAGCTGCGCTTGCAGCTCCAGACCGAACCGCTCACGAGTTAATAAAGAGAGAAACCCATGGGGCACCAGATGAATACCATCCTGCTGCTGCTGATCCTCACCGGATTGGTGGGACTGCTGCTGGTGGTCTTTTTTATGCTGGATCGGCTTAACGAACTGCACAAGCATGCCGATCTGCAGAAGACACCGTATAAACCTGACGATACTTTTGGCGGCCTGAAAGGCAAGGAATTGTGGGACGCCATGATTGGCATTCCCATGTCGGGCTGGGATGCGAAAAAACTCGAGCCACTCAAGCCACGCTACGAAGCCGTGGTGCAAAAGCACCTGGAGTTATTATTCGAAGATGGCAAGCTCGATGCACGCGAAGGTTTTGCGATGCCGGTCCGGTGCGACCGAACCATACCCACCCTGCGCGGCGAAATCGAATCATGGATGCCGCATGAATATGCGTCCGGAATTTATCGCGCGGGGCAAGATCTAATCAGCCTTCCCGAGGAAGAGCACGATGACGTCATCTCACGCATTGATGACATCGGCGAGGCGCTCTACTCCGCCACGAATCTGCCGCCGCGACATCCGCTGTCTAAAGTCCTGGTACCGGCGCGCCGAACACCCGAAGAAGAAACCTCAGCCGATGGCGAGGCCGTGAACGAAGAGAATGCCCTGCCAGAAGAAGAAGCCGAATGGGATGAAGAACATGCCTATCTCGAAGGAGACGCGATAGCCGCCTTGCCTGCACCGGAAGAAGGCGATTATCTGCCTGTAGAACTGACTGGAGAAAGCGGCGAATTGTTGCCGCTTTCCGAAAATACCGAGTCTGCAGAAGATAGCGAGCAATTAATGGCAGAAGAGATGCTGGAAAACGCAGAGCAGGCGCAGGAAACCGAAGCATTTGCTGAATCTGAAGCCATCGATGCAGCGCCACAAGCGGAGAAGACCAAACAGACTTGAGGAAGTGCTGACTCAATAACACCGTAAATTTTTGTGCTTGAAAATTGACGCCAAGCCCTTGGTTTTCCTTATGTTTATGTCGAACAGCTGCGCTGGTACGCCATACAACGGGGATTTATTCAGGCTTGCACTGAACAACGATTATTCAACCAGTTAAGGATAACAACGAGCGAGGCTCAAGTCTTTCAACCAACTGCCGATACAAGGTCTGTAGCGATGATTCAATCAGGAGCGACAGACCATGAATATGAGAGAACGTGCCTTAGCCAGCTATGGCGACGTAAAAGTAACCACCGGTGTTGCCGGTGCTGACAATATCCATCTGATACAGATGCTGTTTGACGGGCTGATCGAGAGCCTCGCGACTGCCAAAGGACATATCGAACGTGGCTCGATCAGCGAAAAATCCAAGAGCCTGGCTCGTGCAGGTCGTATCGTGGTGGGCCTTCAGGGTGCGCTCGACTTTGAAAAAGGTGGCGACATCGCCCGCAACCTTAACGACCTCTACGCTTACGTGACTCGCCGCCTGTTTCATGTGAATTCACACAACGATCTCGAGGCACTTCAGGAGGTTCATAACCTGATGAATGAAATCCGTGGCGCATGGCAAGTTGTGCCTTCGCTGGTGCCGGCTTCAGCTCGGACTTTCGCGCCGAACTAAGCAATTGCAACTCATCTGCCACCCAAGTTCATCGGTGGCAGGACACCACAAAGCCCTGGATCCCGCTAAGGACCAGGGCTTTTTTGTAAGCAAAGCCGATTCGGTAAGGTAAGGCTTGTGTTGCCACTTCCCTACCTCACTCTGCACCGGGATGTTTTTTGTCCGGATGCCTGCCGAAACCACTTTCTATTTGCAAAAAGTTACTTGAAGTTAATATAATAATGGGCATGAAGAAGGCTCAATTTTCGGCCTGACACGATTTTTGCTTTGAGACAGGAAACCCTTGGTTAACCTGGAAACAAAAAGCTCCATGACCTCTGTACTCAACTCAGCAACGTCCGCCGCCCACCACGCCAAAAAGGCTGAAAAACTCAGTCATTCCAAGGCATCTGGCCACGATAATAGTGGCGCCGATGGTGAATTTGGCACCCTCTTCGGCACCATGATGGGAGGCTTGGAGGGGCAAAATCTTGCCGCCCTCGATGGCAATGCCTCGCCACCACTGGTCGGTCTGGCAGCTCAGATCCTCGGACCTGCGGTGCACATCATCACGACCAGTGCACCCACGCTCAGCGATGACAGTCTGTACGCCTTCGCCCAATCCCAAGGAATGGACGAAGATGCGCTCGCCCTGATCTTCCAGAAACCGGGGCTGCCGCTGATGCCCGGCGCGACTGGAACCGTCGTAACGGGCAATTTCAACTTGGCACAGGGCCTTGACGGCCTCAAATCACTGAACGAAAACTCACAGCCCACCGCTCAGCTTGCGGCCGACGCTGCCTCAGAAACCGGGAGCCTCGATCTGGGGGATGACGCCAGCGTCAGCTGGAGTCTGGGTAAAGCCGCCGATGGACTGCCGGGTACCCAGACCAGCTTTTTTGGATTGAATGGTGTGCGTAATCTCATGTCCGCTGCGCCAACCGTGCAGGCTGCGCCAACCGTGCAGGCTGCGCCAACCGTGCAGGCTGCGCCAACCGATCCAGCTGACCATCCCGAATCAGCCCATCAGAATCTGGCGGCCAGTTTGATACTGGGGGCCTCCGAAGCGGCACAATTTGCGCGCCGGCTGGAGACGAAACAAGCCACCCAACGCGCCGAGCGCGTGGCCCCTGGCTGGCTACCGCCCACGGCTGCCGGTACCGGCCCGACTCTGCCGAGCGACATGATCCTGCTGCCGGAAGAGACAAAAATCGCGATGGCCGAAACCCTCCTCATCGCAACAGACATAGCGTTGGACGACATGACCGAATTCCTCTCGGGGCGTTCGCAGGGTGGCGAAGGCCGGGCAACCAGCGCAAACGACCATTTAGGCACCAGTAGCATCAGTTCGGCACCCCGCCCGGACCAGGCCCAACGCTCTGAACAATATGAGCGTCTATCTCAACGGCTGGGTGAAGCCTTGGGACAAAGGCTGGCCGCGCAAATTGCCAAGGGTGACTGGCGGGTTGACCTGGCGCTCAAACCCTATGAATTGGGCAACATCGACATTGAACTGAATATGAAAGAAGGCGCATTGCAAGCCAGTTTCAGCGCCGGTCAGGCGCTTACGCGAGAACTGATTGCCGACAGCCTACCCCGGCTGAAGGAAATTCTGAACCAGCTAGGCATGGATGTTGCTAAGATGGATGTTAACGTAAGGCAAAACAGCCAACATGGCGGAAACCCGACACCTGGACATTCATCGTCCGGATCTGGTGGCCAGGCTGGTAAAGACAAAACAGAGAAAGTCGGCGAGGTTTCCACCTCAATGGCTACCCGGAACATCAGCAAAGGCCCCGATGGGCTTGATGTTCTGGTTTGATCGCAGTACAAGAACGCAATTAATAGCTGGAGGATGTGATGGCTGACGAAGCTGCGGCACCCGAAGAACAAGTCGAAGTCGAACCGAAGAAAAAAGGTCCGCTGATTAAGATCATCCTGATGGTCGTGGCGGTTCTATTTCTGATTGCCGCCTCCGTCGGTGGCACCATGTTGGCAACCGGATTCTTCTCGAAGAAAGACCAGGCCAAAGAAGCCGTTGACGCGCAACTCGATAAACTCGATGGCGGCGATGGTCACGGCGAGGCTAAGCAAGACGATGGTCATGGCGAGGCTAAAAAAGACGACGGTCACGGTGAGCCAAAAAAGGGCGATGGCAAGCCAGGCGAAGAACCACCTTCCAAGGAACTCGTCACACCGGATGCAGACAATCAGCGTTGGAAGTTTAATTACTATGCGCTGGAAAAGCCCCTGCTCTCCAACCTTGCTGGCTCGCGTAAAGTAATGCAGGTCACGCTCACAGTCATGACACACTACGATGACCGCGTGATCAAGAACGTCAAAACACATGAGCTCGCACTGCGCGCTGGTATTCTTGACGTGATGCGCCAGAAAACCGAGGCTGACTTGCGCGAACCTGATTTCCGCAAAGCGCTGGCTGAAGAGGTACGTCTGAACGTCAACTCGCTGCTCGAAAAATACGAAGGCTTTGGTGGCATCGAAGAAGTGATGTTCACCGAGTTTGTTGTCCAATAACCCCCTATAAAACCCAGGGACGATTGACGCCATGGCTGATACAAGCAACCTGCTGTCACAGGAAGAACTCGCTGCATTAGCCAGCGGGATCGATGACGGCACCATTGCGGTCGATACCGGCTTTAACCTGACGACCCGGGTCAAGAAACATGATCTGGCCAGTGAGGACAGCACGCTGGGTGTAAACACCTCGTCGATCGAGATGATCAACGAGCGCTTCGTGCGTCTGTTCCGTATGGGCTTGATGGAAGTGCTGCGTACCAGTCCGCGTATCAATCCTTCGCGCGCTCAGATCGTTCGCTTTGGTGACTATCTCAAAGACCTGCGTGCGCCGCTGGCGGTTAATACGATCCGCATTAATCCCTTGCGCGGATTTTCGATGGTAACGATTGAGCCTACGCTCGTTTTTTCTGCACTGGATAATTTTTTCGGTGGTTCTGGCAGCGGTATGCCCGGCATGCCTAAGAAGCGCCCCGGCGAGAAAGATGGCGAGGGGCCGACCAACTGGCTGCCGCCAACGCGTATGTTTACGCCCACCGAATCACGCATCATCAAAATCATCATTGAGGTACTCTTCCGCTCGCTGAAAGAGGCATGGGCACCGCTGCTGCAAGTCGAGTTCGAACACGTAGGCTCGGAAATCAATCCGCAATTTGCCCAGATTGCTGACGAAAATGATCTCGTCATCATGACTCGCTTCGAAACCGAAAGCGTTGGCGGAATCAAAGGCTTCGTCGATCTGGTGTATCCGTATGCCTCGCTCAAGCCCCTGCGTGACCTGCTGCGTAACCGCGTACAGGCCGACGGCAGCGAAGAATCTGATCTAATGTGGCGCGATGACCTGACTAAGGCCGTCGGCGATTCGCAGCTGGAACTGCAAGTCCTGCTGGGTACCGTCCTTGACGATTACGCGCATGTCCGGCAGCTTAAGGAAGGCGATTTGTTATTCTTCAAAAAACCCGAGCTGGCAACGCTGCTAATTGGTGGCCTGCCCGCTTTCGAAGTTCAGGTGGGTATGTCGGGTCCGCAGGTAGCGGTCCGCATCGAAAATGCCACCAGCCCGGAAACGCTCTAACGATCGAGGATGCATCATGAGTGACTTAACGACAGAACAAAATGACGACGGTGAACTCAGTGACGTGCTTGACGCGCCACCGAATCACCAGATCAATCCCGATGTACTGCAAAATATTTCGGTAGCGATCAAGGTAGAAGTTGGCCGCACAAAAATGAAAATCCGCGATCTGCTGCGTCTGACCCAAGGCAGCGTGGTTGAACTGGAACGCATTGCCGGCGAACCGCTGGATTTGCTGGTCAACGACACGGTCGTGGCACAGGGCGAAGTGGTGCTGGTCAACGATCGCTACGGCATTCGACTGACACGCGTCGTGCCTGCCAGCGACCGCATGAAGAACCTGTAAAGAAAGATCATCATGCATGCCTCGGACTGGTTATCGTTTGCTTTAAGCTTTGGCATCGTGCTGGCACTGCTGGGCGCCCTGCTCTATACGCTCAAGCGTATGCAAAACGGCAACCTGCTCGGCATAGGTCAGCGACGCATCCGTGTCATTGACAGCATGTCGCTCGCACCACGCCAGAAAATCGTGCTGGTGCGCGTGAAGGATCAGGACATCCTGCTCGGCATCACCGTACAACAAATCAACACGCTGGCCAGCTTCCCGCTGTCAGCCGAAGAGATTGCCGCTGACGCAGCGGCTCAGTCAAGCCGTGTAGAAAACACCGCGCCACTGGCGCAGCGTTTTGCCGATCTGCTCAAGTCTGCACAAAACAAAAACAAGGGCTGATCATGGCACGCCGACTTTTCATCGCACTGCTGCTTTTATTACCCCTACTGATGCCGGCACTCGCCTTCGCGCAAGGTCTGCCGGTCGTCAATGTGGTTAGCGGCAAAGGTGGCGTTCAGTCGTACAGTCTGACGCTGCAGCTCCTGGCGCTGATGACGGTGCTCACGCTGCTGCCCTCAATGCTGCTGATGATGACTTCGTTTGTTCGCATCATCATCGTATTTTCCATTCTTCGCCAGGCGCTGGGTACTGGTCAGACGCCGCCCAATCAGGTGCTGGCCGGACTGGCACTGTTCCTGACGCTGTTCATAATGCAACCGGTGATGATGGATGTGTATAACAACGCGATCCTGCCTTATATGAATCAGGGTATGGCTTTCGAAGAAGCGCTGGCCGCTGCCGAAGCGCCGATCCGCGGCTTCATGCTCGCGCAGACCCGCGAAGAAGATATCTCGATGTTCATGGAAATCGCGCGCAGCAAAGTTGAACTCGAAGGCCCGGAGTCGGTGCCCTTCACTACCCTCGTGCCCGCCTTCATGACGTCGGAACTCAAAAGCGCGTTCACGATCGGGTTTTTGATTTACATCCCCTTTGTGGTGATTGATCTGGTGGTATCGAGCGTGCTCATGTCCATGGGCATGATGATGCTCTCGCCAATGATGATCTCCATGCCCTTCAAATTGATGTTGTTCGTGTTGGTCGATGGCTGGAGCATGCTGATGGGCTCGCTCGCATCGAGCTTCGCGATGCCCTGAACATCAGACGATCCCAAGGATAAATAATGGAAATCGCTACCGTCGTCGATCTGGGTCGCAGTGCTCTCTGGGCCGTGTTGATTATCTCTGCACCGCTACTGGTAGTGGCACTGGGCGTCGGTCTGTTCATTGGCGTCATACAGGCAGCCACATCGATTAATGAAATGACGCTCTCGTTCATCCCGAAACTGATGGTTATGGGTGCCACACTGGCGCTGTTTGGCGGCTGGCAGTTGAGCATGCTGGTGGATTACACCCGCGATATTTACAAGCGCATTCCCGCGCTATTTTCCTAACCGGGCCAGCGCCCGAACGATGCCATGACACTCCTTGCCGCGGATATCGTCGAGCGCTTCTACACCTTTCTCTGGCCGATGCTGCGCATCTCGGCCATGCTGCTGACGGCACCGATTTTTTCACTGGACGCGCTGACGCTGCCCATCCGCATCATGCTCGCACTGGTGCTGACTTTTTTCATTTATCCGATGGTGGACTGGCCCGTGCTCGATCCCATCAGTGCAATCGGTTTCTTCCAGATTGTGAATCAGTTATTCATTGGCGCAATGATGGGTCTGATGCTGCAGGTGGCGATTGGTGCCATCGTGTTGGCGGGCCAGGCTATGGCTGGCTCTATGGGTCTTTCGATGGCTAGCATGTACGATCCGAACGTGGGTAACGTGCCGGTCATTTCCCAGCTTCTGGTGATTCTGTCGACCATGATTTTTCTTGGATTTGGCGGTCACGTGATCATGATCTCAATGATCATGGATAGCTTTACTGCCCTGCCGATTGGTCAGTCGATCCTGAATCAGGCCACTTTCGGCAAGGTAGTCGCCTGGAGCTCCATGATCTTTCTGGGTGGCGTGCTGATCTCGCTGCCAGTGCTGATTTCGCTGCTGTTCATTAACATCGGCCTTGGCATCATTACGCGCGCTTCGCCCAGCCTGAATATTTTTTCCGTCGGCTTTCCTGCATCGATTGCTGCAGGTTTCGTCATTCTCATTATCGCGCTCGAAAGTATCATCGGCCGCATGCGCTGGCTGTGGACACAAGCTTTCCTGCATGCGCGGGATCTCGTTGGATTGGTGAACTGATATGGCCGAGTCCAGCTCAGAAGAAAAGACCGAAGAACCTACCGCGCGGCGCCTGTCGAAGGCCCGCGATGAAGGTCAGGTTGCGCGCTCTACCGAACTGCCCGCTGCAGCAGTGACGATTGCTGCGCTCGGTTTCCTGTTTCTCACCGGTGGTGTGCTTGTATCCAAGTTGGCTGAAGCTTTTGCATCCGGCTTCAATTTTGATCGCAAACTGGTGCACTCGCCCAATCTTTTACCCGCGATTTTCGGGCATGAAATTTTAGAGAGCTTTATCCTGATCGCACCGCTGCTGCTGCTCACTGCTGCAGTGGCCATCGCTGCCTCCGGCGCGACCGGTGGCTATCTATTCGCGCTTAAATCGGTTGCACCAAAAGCTTCCAAACTCAATCCATTGAATGGTTTAAAGCGCATGTTTGGCACCAAGGCCTTAGTCGAGCTGGCCAAGGCCTTGCTGAAATTTTTCCTGGTCGCCGGCATAGTTACTTGGGTGCTGTCAGACAATATCACCACCCTTGATGCGTTGGGTAAAATGGCTTTCGAACCCGGCATGCAGGTCGCCGGTGCCATGCTCACGAAATCCGCGCTGATCATGGCCTGCTCGCTGATTGTCATCGCACTGATTGATGTGCCCTTCCAGAAATGGCAGCACATGAAGCAAATGCGCATGACCAAGCAGGAAATCAAAGACGAGATGAAGGATATGGAGGGTCGCCCCGAAGTTAAGGAGCAAATCCGTCGCCGCCAGCGCGAGATGGCCAACTCGCGCATGATCGATAGCGTCAAGGACGCCGATGTTGTGATCACCAACCCGGAACACTTTGCCGTTGCCCTATCCTACGATCCGAATGGTGACAGCGCGCCTATCCTCTTGGCCAAAGGCGCCGATGCGGTCGCCGCTCGAATTCGAGAAGAAGCAGAAAAACACGGTATTGAAATTTTTCAGGCGGCGCCCCTGGCACGTGCACTCTACTTCACGACAGAGGTCGACCGAACGGTACCGGAAGACCTGTACTATGCGGTCGCGCAAGTCATTGCGTATATATTCAACCTTGCCAGCGTGCGCCCGGGTGCGCCGCCGGTCCAGCGTCCGCAGCCCACGGTACCGTCCAACATGCAGTTCGACGCGAACGGCAAGCTGGAAACTGAAGAGGCAACACCATGACCGATACCGTGCAAGATGTGAGCAACGACACGATCAGCAGCGAAGGCATCTTCCTTCGCACCGCTGATCGTCGTCGTTTTGACTACGTGATGCAGGCGGTGCAGCAGCGAAGCCTTTCGTTGTCAATTTCCAGCGAAAACGAAGGGGTACTCGATCATTACGGTCGTATCGTCATCAACAAGCTGCGCAAGATGTCCGATCTGCAGATCGAAGTCTTCCTGCCCCAAAACACCGAAGCCCTGCTTGATCGATTCAATCAGATACTTTCAGGACTGTCGTTGGAAGACGCGCGCAATGGTGAAAATTCGCCTGCACCACGCCGAGTACTGATCGCGCATGATGCCAAGGCAATCGGCGCACGTGATCTGCAACTGCTGTCCCGGCTCACTCAGGACTTCCCGGGTGCGAATGTCTCACTGATCCTGCTGCTCGACCGTACTGGCATCGCCCAACACGAAAAAAGTCTGGACAACTTTGGTCAGCGCTTGCTGCGCTGGCCACTGGAACAACCCACGCGCGCCGAAGGCGAATCCCTGCTCAAGCTGGCTCGTGGGATGGGATTCGAAGTCGAGATTAAAAAAGTATTGGCCGCCACTGGCTTTGCCGAGGTAAAAATCCCGCAAACGGTCGGCGATGCAGGCAGCTTTGAGCGCCACCTGTCCGACGCTCGGACCCGGAAAAGTACGCCCGCCCAGACATCGGCAGCGGCAGCGGCACCGGCCGCAACCGCGAAAGACAAGGCGCCCGACAACGACGAGCCCCCATCGATTTTCACGGAGCCCTCAAGCCGTTCTTCTTTACTTAAAACTCTGCTTGGCTGGGTATTGGCTTTTGTACTACTTTTTACCGTCGCTATCGGCACGATTGCGCTGCTATTCCCTCAAAGGCTAGCCCCCATGCTGGCGAACTCGCCGACATTAAAGGAAAACCTGCCGCCCTGGATGATGAGTCTGGTGGTGCAAATGGCAGGCAAGCCCGCGACTACCCTGCCCGAGTCAAAGCCAGAATCCAAACCGGAATCCAAACCTGCCGCCATTGCTGGGCCTTCAGTTCCTCCGCCTGTTGCCGATTCATCTGCTAACAAGAGCGAAACTGCTACGGCCAAGGTCCCTGCGAGCGCAGATCCCGTTGCGTCGACCGACACTGCACCTGCAAAACCCGCGGACACAGCCAAGCCCGCCGAACCCGCAGCCAGTGTGACGAGCACGACCGACGCTGCAAAGACCAAAGTACCGGTAGAAGACGCGCTCGCGCCACGTTCGGAGCGGGGTGTCGATCAGATGGTCCGTATGGCGCCTGTGGGCAGCGTTTTCGTGCAACACGTATCAGTCAAGGCAATGGCCGAGGCTCAGGAATGGCGCGCCCAGTACAGCACACTGACTGGCGCCCGAATTGCGGCGGTGACCACCGAAAGTAAAGGTGTGCGTTACATCCTGATTTCAGGGCCGTTTGCGAACATGAAAGAAGCCGAAGCTTTTGCGCGCAAGCAAGGTGTACCAGCGGATCCCTGGCTACGGCCAGCGAAGTCCCTGCAGCGCAGCTTGCTGCCGGCCAATCGTTGATCGCCTCGCGTCTTTGAAAAGGTAGCGCATGTCTGAAGAAGAATCGCAGGTCTTTCGGACCGACGAACCCATGGAGGTCGCTGCCGCGGAGGGACAAGCTCGCAAGAAGAAAAAGGCCGCCACGGGTCCGAGCAATCAACGCGCAGTCAAAGATCAGGAAGGCGGGCCTTCAGAAACACGAGCGCTTCGGGACGGCAGCGGTGCCTCGGAGGTTCGGCAGATCAGTGATGCCCAGGGCGGTGGGGCAAGCTCAGGCACCGGTAAAAGTGATGGTCCATCTGACATGCGCGCCATGCTGGATGCCGATGGCCAAGCAGTCGCTGGTAGAGCGCAACAGAGCGACGGACCTTCGGATCCACGCGCGCTACGCGGCGCTGATAGCCCGCTAGTATCAAGCGGTGCTGTTGATGGCGATGGTCCTTCCGACCTTCGTAAAATGCGCGATGCCGAGGGTAATGCCCTCTTGCGTCAGAGTCAGGGGGGTGAAGGCCCATCGGACCAGCGGAACATGCAGGATCACTGGGCCGATGTCCCAAATGCGACCGGCACCGGCGAGCATGGGACAACTGCCGTAGATGCGGCAGTTGCAGCGGAAGCTGCGAGCGCAGTGCAGGAACCGACTGAGCCGGACATGGTGTCCATGGCCAAAGAGAACGCATCAGCCTGGGTGCTATCGATACACCTGGAGGAACGCATACAAAATCTGGGCGCAATGACCGCCAAGGTCAGCGCACAGCTGGATTTACTTGAAGACGCAGTCAAGAGACTTGGGAAACGGATAGGACAATGAGCGACGACGCCAAAGACGAACAGGCTGCTTCGGCACCCAGTGGTGACGGCTTTACGCCCGCACCACCGCCACCGGCACTGAGTGAGGAAGAAGCTGCCGCCGCGACCGCCTCTATGGAAGGCGACACTATCCTGCCCGATGGCACCGTCGCGGTGCCGCAGGATACCGCTAAGCGGGCACTGGAAGCCGTACAGATTTTGGTCGATAACAACCGATCCGCATCGCAGCAACTCGAATCTCTGATGGGTATCGTGCTTGATGCGGCCGAAGTTGCCAACCGTTCGGCGTCTGCCGTTGCCACCACCGGTACGCACGTCAACAAGGCCGCAGAAAAACTCATTGAAGGCGCCAAAAAAACCAGTATGCAGGCCAAGGTGGTTCTCGCTCTGGCCGCCGCTGTATTGGTCGGTACCGCAGGCACCTTCAGTTTCATGACCGTGCAATTGCATGGCAAGGTCGAGCAGCTCGACGAAATGCTGCTGGCCGTGGGCAAGCGCGCCGTTGACCTGAAACGACGCATGGAAACCATGGATGACATCCATGCCTCGCTCGAAGAACTGAATCTCAAACAGGAAAACACGCAATCGGTACAACAGGCGATCGAAGACAAGATCGGGCGTCTGGTGGATTCGGGCAAATTCCCGACACGCAAAGAAACCACAACGGCACCTGCCGAGGAACCCGCGCCTGCACCCGCGCCGGCCAAGCCAGCACCCGAGAAAAAATCCGAGAAACTGGCGAAACGCGAAC